>Ga0207656_10000007_pt1 | contig 289154 bp, 212 predicted proteins | sample KBSCornC12_FD_184297 | JGI IMG/M metagenome (GOLD analysis project Ga0207656, IMG submission 184297) | Corn rhizosphere microbial communities from Kellogg Biological Station, Michigan, USA - KBS Corn C1-2 (SPAdes) (version 2) | ecosystem: Host-associated > Plants > Roots > Rhizosphere > Soil ...
TTCATCATCTCGATGCTGAACCGACTCCAGCGCGCCGCACGCGCCGAGGGTGTGGCCGAGGAAACTCTTCTGCGAACTGATGGGCATGCGGGTGCCGAACAGGCTGCTGGTGGCCAGGGTTTCGGCGATGTCGCCTTGGTCGGTGGCCGTGCCATGCCCGTTCACGTAGCCGATCGCGGACGGCTCAAGCCCGGCATCTTCCAGGGCCAGCTCCATGGCGCGGCGCATGGTTTTCTGCTCCGGGCGGGTGGTGTGCTGACCGTCGGCATTGCTGCCGAAGCCGACAATCTCGGCATGGATATGCGCACCGCGCGCCAGCGCATGTTCCAGTTCTTCGAGCACCAGCATGCCGCCGCCTTCACCGATCACCAGGCCATCGCGGCCACTGTCATAGGGGCGTGGGCTGGTTTGCGGGGCGTCGTTTTTCAGGCTGGTGGCGTAGAGCGCGTCGAACACCATGGCTTCGGTGGGGCACAGCTCTTCGGCACCGCCGGCGAGCATCAGGGGCAGGCGGCCGAACTTGATCGCCTCATAGGCATAGCCGATGCCCTGGCTGCCGCTGGTGCATGCGCTGGACGTGGGGATCAGCCGCCCGGTCAGGCCAAAGAAGATGCTGATATTCGCCGCCGTGGTGTGCGGCATCATGCGCACGTAGGAGTTGGCATTCAGCCCCTCGGCCACCGAGTTCAGCAGCATATTGCCGAACGCCTTGATCTCGTCCGTGCTGCCGGTGGACGAGCCGCAAGCCACGCCCATGCGTCCGTCCTTGATCGACTCGTCACCGAGCAAACCGGCGTCCTGCAACGCCTGCTCCGCCGCCCACACCGCCAGACGCGAGACGCGGCCCATGCTGCGCAGTTGCTTGCGCGTCCAATGGGCCGGCACGACGAAGTCGTCGATCGGCCCGGCCAGGCGCGTGTTCAATTCAGTGAAGCGGTCCCACTCGTCCATGCGCCGGATGCCACTGCGGTTGGCGCGGAAGTTGGCCGAAATGCTCGCCCAATCGCTACCCAGGGAGGTCATGCCGGCCATGCCGGTGACGACGACGCGCTTCATCAGCACAAGCCTCCATTCACGGCCAGGACCTGGCGCGTGATATAGCCGGCTTCGGCCGACATCAGGAAGTTCACCGCACCGGCGACTTCTTCCGGCGTGCCCATGCGCTGCGCCGGGATCATTTTCATCAGCTCTTCCACCGGTACGTTTTCATCCAGCATCGCCGTGTCGATCAAGCCGGGGGCGACGCAGTTGACGGTGATCTTGCGCTTGCCCAGCTCGATGGCCAGGGCCTTGGCCGCGCCGATCAGGCCGGCTTTGGACGCGCTGTAGTTGACCTGGCCACGGTTGCCGATCAAACCGGAAACCGACGTGATGCACACGATACGCCCAGCCGCGCGACGACGAATCATCGGCATCATCACCGGATGCAGCACGTTGTAGAAACCGTCCAGGTTAGTGCGCATCACTACGTCCCAGTCCTCCTCCGACAGGGCCGGGAATGCGCCGTCACGGGTCAGGCCGGCATTGAGCACCACGCCGTAGTAGGCGCCATGTTGCTCCACATCGGCCTCGAGAATTTCCTTGCACAGCGCACGATCCGCCACATCGAACTGCAGCACCCGCGCCTTGCGGCCCAGGGCTTCAACCTCGGCCTGCACCGCATCGGCGTCGCTACGCCCGCTGCGGCAGTGCAGCACGAGGTCATGCCCGGCCTGGGCCAGGCGCAGTGCAATAGCGCGGCCGATGCCACGGCTGGAGCCGGTGACCAGTACGGATTCAGTCATGGCGTTACGTCCTTCGATTCATCTAAATAATTGGCCGCCTGGGGCGGTCGAAATACATTCAAGCGGGCGCTCGCCTGGATACCGTCACCGGTCAGGTGGCATTCGAACACACCCATGCCATTGTCGTCTTCCAGGGAACGCAGGCCGTGGATGCTCAGCTCGGCGCCTGCCGGAAAGTGTTCCACGTTGCATTCGAACTTGCGCGTGCCGAGCAGGAAACCCAGTTCCACCGCTTCACCTTTCTGGCGCGCGTGGCAACCGGCGTAGGCGGCGACGCTTTGCGCCATCAACTCGATGCCGACCCAGGCCGGCAGGCTGCCGTCAGCGCGGTTGAACAGGCCGCCTGGCTTGATTGTGGTGCGGGTGTGGACCTGCTCTTCATCGAACGACAGCACCTGGTCGATCAGGATCATGTCGCCCGCATGGGGCAGCAGTTCGGCGAGTGGCCAATCGATCATGGGGCCTCTCCAATAATCAGGCTGACATTGTTACCGCCGAAGGCAAACGAGTTGCTCATCAGGCAGCGTTTTTCCAGGGGCTCTGCGGCTTGCGCCCAGTGCAAGGCGGGCAGTGCCGGGTCGGCCTGGCCATCCCAGACATGCGGCGGCACCCGGTGATGGACCAGGCTCAACCAGCAGAACGCCGCTTCCAGCGCACCGGCAGCGCCCAGGGTATGCCCGCTCAGGGGTTTGGTCGACGAGCAGGCCACGCCGTGCGGGAACAGGCTGGCGACCGCCAGGCTTTCCATCGCATCGTTATGCTGGGTGGCGGTGCCGTGCAGGTTCAGATAGCCGATCTGCCCGGGCTGCAATTTCGCGCTGGCCAGGGCCTTGCGCATCGCCTGCAATGCACCTTTGCCGGTGGGTTCCGGGGCGGAAATATGGTGCGCATCGCAACTGGCGCCGCTGCCCAGCAGGGCGATGGGGGCAGGCACCTTGCTCATCAGGAACAGCACGGCCGCTTCGCCGATGTTGATGCCGTTACGGTTCACCGAAAACGGGTTGCAGCGTTCGTTCGACACCGCTTCCAAGGCACTGAACCCGTTGAGCGTGAGCTTGCACAGGCTGTCGACGCCGCCGCAGATCACTGCATCGCACACGCCCAGGTCCAGCAGGCGCTGGGCGCTCATCAATGCGCGCGCGCTGGAGGTGCAGGCGGTGGAGATCACATAGGCCGGGCCGCTCAGTTGCAGCCAGTCGGCGAGGAAGTTCGCCGGGGCGCTGAGTTCCTGCTGCCGGTAATCGTAATCGCCGGGGAACTGGTGTTCGCGCAGGTAATGGGCAATACCGCGACTGGCTTCATCGATACCCGAGGTGCTGGTACCGAGCACGATGCCGACCCGTGAGGCGCCGTAGGTGTGGATCGCCTGGCGGATCTCGCCCTCGATCTGCAACGCCGCTTCCAGCAGCAACTGGTTATTACGGCTGCTTTGCTGGCCCAGCTCAGCGGGGATGGTTGCCAGTTCGCCGTGCACACCGGCCACCGGCAGCACACGGTCCGGGACCCAGCCGCTTTCGGCGCGCATGCCGGAGCAGTCACCGGCAAACAGGCTGCGGCTGACCTCCGCCTGGCCACGGCCAAGGGCGCAAATCACGCCCAGGGCGTTCAGGTAGGCGGTCATCGTGCCGCTCCTAGCGGTGTGATGCGGTAGCTCAAGGGTTGGCCAGTCATGTTTACGCTGAACACCTCGGAAGACTGGTACACGATCTGCCAATGGCCCGGCAGGGTGCGCGTCAAATCCATCGCCTGCGCGCTGGGGTACAGCGTACGCACGTCATCCGCCGAGGTCAGCGCAAACAGCAGCGCGGCAAACAGCTCGCGTGCCTGGGGGTTGGGCGGCAGCAAACCATCGGCTTGCCACTCGCCATCGATCAGCTTTTGCCGGGCCTGGGGAATGCCCAGGGGGTCCATCATCGACCAACGAATGCCGCCGCCTTCGCGCTGGATCACCAGCAGCCAGTCCTGGCTCTGGCCGTCAGCCAGGCGTTGCACATGCAGTTGCAGCGGCAAGGCCAGGGCCGGGATTTTCTCGGGCAACGGCGCCTGGCTGGCACAGGCGCCCAGCAGCAACAGGCAACCGATCAACAGCCAGCGCATCATGGGTTGGCACTCGCCAGTGGTTTGCGTGCCACGCAGTTGACCAGGGTTTCTTCGCGTTGCCCCACCGGCGGTGCCTTGCGCAGGCCCCAGCGTTCCAGCAGGCCGAAGTCGCTGGAGCGGCTCCACCACAAGTACGGGTACGAGATGTTTTGCGGGCCGAACTCAAAGCCCTGTTCGCGGAGCATCTCCAGGTATTCTTCGGCGCTTTTCTGCACATGCATCGGGTGGCGGAACAGCCAGCGGATCACCCAGGTGTCGATATAGGCTTCGGTGGACTCGGCAAACAGCAAGTAACCGCCTGGCTTGAGCACGCGGTAGAACTCCTTGAGTGCGCGATGCTGCTCTACCAAGTGGTGGAAGGTCTGGTGGCAGAACAGGATGTCCACGCTGTCGTCCGGCACCTGCAGGGTGGCGCAGTCACTGCCGATCAGCTCGATGGTCAGGCCCTGGCGCGCCGCTTCTTCACGGCTCAGTTCCAGGCTGTGCAGGTCCGCGTCAAGACCGATCAGGCGCTTCGGGGCGAACACCTGCTGCAACAGCTTGAAGGATTTGCCCTGGCCGCAACCGGCGTCCAGCAGCACCGGCGCTTGTGGCAGTGGTTCGGTGAACAGGCTGCGCAGGTCGTTGATCGCCACGCGCAACACATGGTGCTGCCAGGTGTGGCTGCGCAGGAACCAGAAGCCGAACCTGGTTTCTTCGACGTAGTTCTTACTCAAATACTGACTGCTCACGCGGCGTCCCCTGCGCAAATTTCCGACAACATCCGCAAGCGTCGCTTGGGCTCACTCACAAACGGGTTGCGCTCATCCCACGCATAACCGGCGAGGATCGACGCGATCATCCGGCGAATCTCCGGCGAACTGCCCGGATGGAAGATCACATCCTGGAACGTCCCGGCGTACCAGCCTTCGACGTAGCAGCGGAACGTATCGACACCGCGCTTCAACGGTTCGGCAAACTCTGTCTGCCAGTCTACGGTTTCGCCGTTGAGCTGACGATGCAGCACGCCGGCCGCCATGCTCGCCGAACGCATGGCGATGGTCACGCCCGAAGAAAACACCGGGTCGAGAAATTCCGCCGCGTTGCCCAGCAGCGCAAAGCCAGGCCCGTGCAGGGCTTTGACGTTGGCCGCGTAGCCGCCGATGGTCCGCGCCGGCGTATCCCATACGGCGTTTTGCAGCACACCGGCCAGGCTCGGGGTTTCATCGATGAAGCCGCGCAGGCAGGCGTCGAGGTCACTGTCACGACCGTCGAAATGCTGCTTGGCAGCGACCACGCCCACCGAGCAGCGGCCGTTGCTGAACGGGATGGTCCAGAACCAGATATCACGCTGGGTCGGGTGTGTGGTCACCAGGATCTTGCTGCGGTCGAAACCTGGGTGTTCGATGCGATCTTCGATGTGGGTGAACACCGCCTGGCGCACCGGAAAGTCCGACGGCAGATCCAGCTCCAGCAGGCGCGGCAACACCCGGCCGTAGCCACTGGCATCGAGCACGAACTTGGCCTTGAGGTGGTACTCGCTGCCGTTCTCCCTGCGTACATGCAGGTAGCGCGACTCGCCCTTGAAGTCCACGCCGACGATGGTTTCGCCGTAGCGGATATCCACGCCTTGCTTGGCTGCCTGATCGGCCAGCAACTTGTCGAACTCGCCGCGCTGCACCTGGAAAGTGGTCGGTTTGCCGTTGCTGAAGGTGTCGCCGAAATCAAACGCGCTGTAGCGCTCGCCCCAGGCAAACGCGGCGCCGGTTTTCACCTGGAAACCTGCCGCCTGCACGGCGTCGAGCATGCCGGCTTCTTCGATAAAGTCGATGCAGTGCGACAGCAGGCTTTCGCCGATCGAGAACCGTGGAAAATGCTGGCGCTCGATGATCAATACATCATGCCCTTTGCGCTTTAACAGCGCGGCGGCGATAGCCCCGGATGGACCGGCACCGATCACCACCACCTGGCGACGTTCCATTTCAACTGTGGGCACGAGGGCTCCTTGCCACATTGGCGATAATTACATTCATAAGGCGTGCTTCTGCCGCCCGGCCCAGGGTGCCAGCATAAAGCTGAATGCCAGGCCCAGGCTGACCGATAAGCCGAAATTGCTCACCGCTGGCGTACTTGATACGGCCAGCAGGCCAAACGACAACCAGGTCGTCAGCGCCGCCAGCAATGTGCCGAGAAGACTGACCGCAGGACCGCCTATCTGTTCGCGCATCAGGATTGCGTAGTCCACGCTGATGGCCGTGACCAGCAGCAGGCCGAACAGGCTGAACAGCGTCAGCGGCTGGCCCAGCCAACCGAGGCTGGCCAGGCTGCACAGCGCCGCCAGCAATGGCAGGGCGACGATGCGCAAGGCCCCGCCGAAACCGAACGGCAGGATCAGCAGCAGGACGATCAAGACGCAGGACATCAACTTCAATTCAGCGGCGCTGATCTGGGTGTCGGCAAACACCCGGTTCAAGTCGCCCAGGCGGTCGACCAACTGCACGCCGGGCAGATCCAGCGCTTGCACGCGCAGCAGCGCGGGGTTGTTCAAGCCTTGCAGGCTGACCATCGCCGCCACGCCGCCGTCCACCGGCCCGAGCCACAGCGTGCGCCAAGGCTCGGCCAGCGGGCCTTTCAGCGCGGCGTCGATGTCTTGGGTGGGCAGTGCTTGCAACTGGGCGACTTCGGCTTGCAGGGCACTGGCGGGCACGCCGAGGTCCAGCAGCGGCTGCCAGTGTTGCGGCAGTGCGTTCAGTGCGTCGCGCAGTTGTTGCTGTTCGGCGGGCAGGCTGACCAGTTGATCGAGCGCCAGGTAGCCCTGGAGCTTGTCCATGTTCACCAGCTGATCTAGGCGTTGGCCCAACGCGTGTTGACGCTCCAACAGCTGTTGCTGGTTGTCTGCACGCACCAGGAAAAACTGGCTGGTAGGTTGGAACCCGGTGATCCGCGCCACGGCCTGGGCTTCTTGCAGCAACTGCGGCGGCGCGCCGATCCACTGGCGGATATCGTTCTTGCTGTTCAAGTGCCACAGGCCGCCGGCGCAAAACAGCAGCACCAGCGCCAGCAATGCCGGGCTCGGCACGCGCTTGAGCAGCGATTCGCGCACTAGCCACAGGCATTGCGCGACGCGCAGCGGCCATTGCGCCGGGCGCAGTTCGACGCCCTTGAGCAGCGCCGGCAGCAGGCACACGGCGGACAGGTACGCACCGACCAGTCCCGCCGCGGAGAACACCGCAATCTGGGTCAGCGCCGGGAACGGCGTCCAGGCCAGCGCCAGGTAGCCGATGCAACTGGTGGCCAGGCTCAGGCTCAAACCCGGCAAGGTGATGCGCAACGCCGGCCAACTGCGCCACGGCTGCAGGCTCCAGCTCTTCGACAGGTAGTGCAGCGGGTAATCCACCGCCACGCCGATCAGGCTGGAACCGAGTACCAAGGTCATCACATGCATATGGCCGAACAGCGCCACACAGGCCACCGCGCCAAACAGCATGCCCACCAGCACCGGCACAAAGGCCAGCAGCACGCGCCAGCGGCGGAAGGCGAGCAACAGCAACAACAGGATGCCAACGGTAGCGCCGCCGCCGACCCAGGTGATCTCCCGCGTGGCCTGCTGTTGACCATTGGCGGCGTACAACAAACCGCTGGCGGCGAGCAACTGCGCGCCTTGCTGACCGGCTTGCTCGCGGCTCGCCTGGAGCAGATCCGCCACCTGCAACGGCAGTTTCATGTCGAAGGCATTGCCGGTGGTGCGTGCCCGCAGCAGCACCCAGCTTTTGCCGTCGGCATCGGCGATCAATGCGCCGCTGCCGATATCCAGTTGCACCGAGCCGTGTTGCGGCTGGCTGTTCTGGATACGCCCGGTCAGGCCCAGCCAGTCATCCTGGCTCGGCACCAGGCTGAATCCGGTGAAGGGGTCGAACAGCGCCTGTACGCGTTGCTGGATAAACGCATCGGGATGCTCGATCAGTTGCTCGCGGTCCTTGGCTGACAGCATCGCCAGGCGGCCACGCAGCAATTGCTCGCGCAGTGCCGGCAAGTCGGCTTGCAGGTTCCACTGCACTTTTTCGAATAGCCCGCTGGCCTGCCAGCGCTCGCCCAACTGTTGCGCCACGGCCACGGCTTGCTGGCGGTCGGCATGCCCCACCAGCACCAGCATTTCGCGGTTCAGCGGCTCCTGCATGCGTTGTTCGGCTTGCTGTTCCAGCGCATCCGGGGTGTTGCCCGGCACCAGTTCCATCAGGTTGGCCGACAGCGGCGCACCGTGGCGCCACTGCCAGCCGGCCAGGGCCAGCACGGCCACCAGCAGGATCAGGAACAGGCGCGGCAGCAGGCGCTCACTGGGCAAAGTCGTGTTGCTCCGCTTCACTCAGGGGGAGGTCGGCATGGCTGTCCTGCATGCGCAGCACGGTGCTGTCGCCCTGGGTTTCCAGCAGCTCGATGGTTTGCACCAGGTCGCCGCCGTCGATGTTGATCTGGGTGAAGACTTGCTTGAGCAACAGCGAGCGCGGGATCAGGGTCAACTTCCACTGCTTGGCCTCGCCTTGCAGCTTCAATTCGAAGTCACGTTGCAGGCCGCTGCTGTCGCCCTGCAGTACGGCGAGGAACAGCCGATTTTGTTCGGCACCGGCGCTCTTGTTCGGCAGCAGTTGCCAACCATTGGCGTCGCGACGGGCAATGCCCTGGGCGCTGATGCGGTAGTCCTGTTGCAGTGGCGTTTTCAGCAGCCACAGCAGGCCATGGTCCTTGGCGAGCACGAAGGTGCCTTTGCTGACCAAGGGCTGGGGCAGGGCACGCAGGTGTTTTTCCTGGGTGAAGTTGCCGTGGATCACCAAGGGTTTGGCCAGTTGGTCGCTGAGTTGTTGCAAGTCAAAAGCATGTGCACTGAAGCTCAGGAACAACCCGATCAAAAATGTGGCAGCGGGCTTGCCCGCGATGAGCCTGAGGGCGCTGCGTAGTGTCCGGCGGATCGCGTTATCGTTGAAGTCCATCGGGGGTAAGCCCCCTCCCATATGGGATTTCATTTCAGGGCCCTTTCGACGGCGTTGGTGAAGACTTTGGGGGAGGCCAGTTGCATCTCGCGCGTGGCGATTTCCACCGCGACTTGCACGGTGCTGGCGCGGGTCAAACGCTCGCCGCTGGCGAGGTCGGTGATCAGGTAGTTGACCTTCAAGCGGTTCTCCCACTCCACCAGGCTGGCGCGTACGTTGATGGTCTGGCCGAACACGGCGCCGCGCACGTAGCGCAGTTGCAGGTCGATCACCGGCCAGGCATAGCCCGATTCGAGCATCGCCGCGTAGTTGTGGCCGAGTTTGTCCAGCAGCGCGCAACGCGCCACCTCCAGGTACTTCACGTAATGCCCGTGCCACACGACGTTCATGGTGTCGACGTCAAAAAATGGCACGAGGATTTCAGTGTCGCAATGCAGCACGCCAGGGTTACGCATGCAGCCTCCAGTGTTGTTCGGCGATGCGTTGCAGGCACAGGCGCAGTTCGCCTTCCAGGGCGCGGTCTTCGATGACCGGCGGGAAGTCCTTGGCCAGTTCCGCGTGCATGGCGGCCAAGGCCGGTGGCAGCGGCCGCGTATCCTCGGCCTGGGCTCGCAGCCACACGCCCTGGTTGGCGGCGAGCAAGGTCGCGGCGGCGACCTGTTCGGTCAGCTCCAGCACGCGGATCGCATCGCGGGCGGCGATGGTGCCCATGCTCACCTTGTCCTGGTTGTGGCACTCGGTGGAGCGCGAGAACACGCTGGCGGGCATGGTGTTTTTCAGGGCTTCGGCGGTCCAGGCGCTGGTGCCGATCTGCACCGCCTTGAAGCCGTGGTTGATCATGGCGCGGTCAGCCGGCGCGCCGGACAGGTTGCTCGGCAGGCCGTGGTTGTAGCGCACGTCCACCAACAGTGCGAGCTGGCGGTCGAGCAGGTCGGCGACGTTGGCCACCAGGGTCTTGAGGCTGTCCATGGCAAAGGCGATATGCCCGCCGTAGAAGTGCCCGCCGTGCAGCACGCGTTCTTCTTCGGCGTCGATGATCGGGTTGTCGTTGGCGCTGTTCAGCTCGATCTCGATGAACGAACGCAGCCAGTTCAGGCTGTCGGCCAACACGCCGAGGACGTGGGGCGCGCAGCGCAGTGAGTAACGGTCCTGCAGGCGGTGCAGTGGCGCGGTCGGCGCATCGATGGCCAGGTCCTTGCGCAGCCAGGCGGCGACTTGCATCTGCCCCGGGTGCGGCTTGGCGGCGAACAGCCGCTCGTCGAAGTGTTCCGGGTTGCCTTGCAGCGCCACCACGTTCAGCGCGGTGATGCGCGTGGCCAGTTGCAGCAGGTAGTCGGCGCGGGCGAAGGCCAGGCACGCCAGGCCGGTCATCACGGCGGTGCCGTTCATCAGTGCCAGGGCTTCCTTGGGGCGCAGCACCAGCGGGTCCCAGCCCAGTTCGCGGTGCACGTCGGCGGCCTGGCGGCGTTCGCCACGGAACATCACTTCACGTTCGCCGGACAGGGTTGCGGCCACGTAGGACAGGGGCGTCAGGTCACCGCTGGCGCCCACCGAGCCTTCTTCCGGGATCAGCGGCAGCACGTCGTGTTCGAGGAACGCATGCAGGCGCTCCAGCAGCTCCACGCGCACGCCGGATACGCCGTGGCACAGCGACTGCAAACGAGCCGCCAGCACCGCCCGGGTGGCCTGGGCGTCGAGCAACTTGCCCAGGCCGCAACCGTGGAAGGTGTACAGATGACGCGGCAGCGCTTCGACGTGCTGCAAGGGCACCGCCACCACGCAGGAGTCGCCGTAGCCGGTGGTCACGCCGTAGATCACGCCTTCCTTGTCCAGCAGCGAGTCGAGGAACTGTGCGCCCTTGGCGATGCGCTGGCGATACGCGGGGTCATCCTGCAACTGCGTAGGCGCCTGACGGTTGGCCAGGGCCAGCACGTCTTCGATGCGCAAAGGGCGTTCGCCAAAGGTTACCGGCTCAAGATGCGTGGTCATCGGTCTTCCAGAAAGGGTAAAAGTTGAACCATTGTCGGGGCGCTTCCAGGCAGAACTCGCCCAGGCGTGCGGCGTAGCGTGCGGTCCACAGGGCTATGACCTGCTCGCGGGTGGTGCGTTTCCATTCGATCAGCGGCGTAAACGGCTCGATGCTCAGGCGATAGCGGCTGCCGTGCTTGAGGCACATCAACAGGTTCACCGGGCATTTGAGCAGGCCGGCCAGCAGCCACGGGCCTTGGGGGAAGGCGGCGTCGTGGCCGAGGAAGTCCACACGCACCGTGCGCCCACCGTGCAGCGGCACGCGGTCGCCGGCGATGGCCAGCCACTCGCCGTCATCCAGGCGCTGGCTGAGCAGCAGCATGGTGGCCGGGTCCAGCTCGCTGACCTGGATCAGGCGCAAGTGCGTCGCCCCGGCCTCGCCCAACAGGCGGTTGAATTGTTCGGCGTGCTTGGTGTGCACCAGCACGTTCATGGTGACCTGTTCACCGATCTCGGCCAGCGCCCGGCACACTTCGAGGTTGCCCAGGTGCGCGCCCACCAGCATCTGCCCGCGCTCGCCCCGCAGTTGCCCGCGCAATTGCGCAGGGTCGTTGATTTCGATCTGCTCCAGGCGCAGCTTGCCGTTCCACACGTCGAGCTTGTCGAGCAACGAGTCGGCAAAGGCCATGAACTGGCCGAAGACTTTCCAGTGGGTAGGGCGCAGTTCGTCACGCCCGCTCCAGTCGGCCAGGCGCTGCTGGTATTGCCAGGCGCTCTGTCGGGCGGTGCGGCCGAACAGGAAGAAGTACAGGACGATGCCGTACAACACCGGGCTCAGCAGTCGACGACCAAGGACCTTGGCGGCGAAGGCGGTGAGTTTCATCAGCCAATAGCTGCCGCGCTCCTCGCGGTCGGCCCAGTGTTTGCTGCTGTCGCTCATGCCTGCCACCGCCGCCACAGAATCATCGGCGCGCGGATCAGCATGCCGAAGAACAGCCGGGTGTGCATGGCCGAGATGCGTACGTTGTCGCGGAACAGGCGGAAGTGCGACAGGCCATCGGCCGGGTAATGCACCTGGGTAGGCAGCCAGCGCATCGGTTGGTTGCGCCAGGCCAGGCGTACCAGAATGTCGGAGTCGAAGTCCATGCGCGTGCCGATGTAGGCCGAGTCCATCAGCGCCAGCACCGGTGCCAGCGGGTACACGCGAAAGCCGCACATCGAGTCGCGGATCTGCAACGACAAGGTGTTGATCCACACCCACACGTGGGTCAGGTAGCGCGCGTACAAGCGGCCTTTGGGCACGCTGTCGTCGTATTCGGGATAGCCGCAGATAATCGCATCGGGGTGCCGGCGCGAGGTGTCGATAAAGGTCTCGACTTCGCGCAGGTCATGCTGGCCGTCGGCGTCGACTTGCAGGGCGTGGCTGAAACCCAGGCGTGCGGCTTCGCGAAAGCCGGCCATCACTGCGCCGCCTTTGCCCTGGTTGTTCGGCAAGGTCAGCAGGGTGACGTTGTCCAGGGTTGCCAGTTGCGCCAATACCGCTGCGCACGCCGGGCTGCTGCCGTCATCCACCAACAGGCAGGGCAGGCCGCTGTCCAGCAGGCTGCGGACCACGGCCGGCACGGCGGCTTCGTGGTTGTAGACCGGGATCAGGGCGCAGGGGTCATGCATTGGATGCCACCAATTGAATGCGTCCGCTGGAGCAGGCAGCTACGCCGTTGCGATAGGCGAAATACAATTTGCCGCGTTCCGGGTCAAAGCGCAGGTGCAGTTCGATCCCATCGCCTGGGCGCACTAATTGCTGAAACTTGAGCACTTCCATACCCGCAAAACTCGGTGGCAAATCGAGCAGTTGTTGGCCCAGGTTGAACGCCCACTCGACTTGCACCACGCCCGGCAGCACCGGCGTGACCGGGAAGTGGCCGCTGAAATAGGCCAGGTCTGGCGGGACGCTCAGTTGCACGGTCCATTCGCCGTTGGCTTCGACGCGCTCCAATACTTCCGGTGCCTTGGGCCGGGGTGCCAGCAGCAGTGCCTCGATGTCGGCCTGAGGCAGTTTGCCTTGGCTGTTCAGCGGCAGCTGCCTCAGCAACCGCCAACGACGCGGCAGGGCCAGGGCTTCGCAGTGCTGGCTCAGGTGTTGGCGCAGGGTTTGGGTGACGGTCCGGCGGCCTTGATTGCGCAAGGTATGCAGGCCTTCGGCGCTCAACACCACCAGCGCACCAAGTGAGGCGCGATTTTCCTGGACTACGCCCAGGCGGGTGTCGGCGACCCACGGGTGGGTCATCAACGCGTGTTCCAGCATGGGCAGGGAGATGCGTTTTTCTTCCAGCTTGACGATGCGGTCCAGGCGGCCGAGCAGCTCGAAACGGCCATCGGCATGGAGGCGTGCGGCGTCGGCGGTCTGTTCGACATGCCCCTCAGGCAGGTAAGGCGATGCAATGCGCAGGGCACCGTCGGCATCCTGGCTCAGTTGCACGTCGGTAAACGGCTGCCAAGGCTGTGCGCCTTGGCGCCAGGCGATGCCGCCGGTTTCCGAGCTGCCGAGAATCTCGGTCGGCCATTGTTGCAAGCGGTCGTACAGGCTGCCGGCGGCGTCCACCGGCAACGCGCCGCCGGACGAAAACACCCGCGACACGCTGCTCAGTGCCGGCCAGTCGAGGTTATCGCCCATGCGCTTGAGCAGTGCCGGGCTGGCAACCCAGGCAAAGTGCGCATGCTCGCGACTGGCGCGCTGCATGTCTTCAGGGAATGCCAGTTGCTTGCGCACAAAGGTACGGCCGGCGCACAGCGGCCACAGGACGCGGAACAGCAAACCGTAGATGTGTTGGGTGGCGACGCTGCCGATGATGCAGGCGTCCTTGAGGTCCTGGCCCCACAGGGTTTCCAGGGCCTCGACCTCGTTGGCCAGTTGACGCAGGGTCTTGTCGATGCGCTTGGGTTCGCCGCTGGATCCGGAGGTGCACAGGCTCAGTTGGCAAGCGTCCAGGTCAAGTGCGGCAGCGCTCAATGGCGCCGCATACAGCGACTCAAGGTCAGCCGCTTCGGTCAGCCAGGCATCGACGGCCTCATCCCAGCGTTGGCGGGTCTGAGGTTGCAGGTCGGCGGGCAGCAGTACGCTGACTCCGGCCCGCCAGGCACCCAGCAGGGCAATCGCCAGCAGGCCGGCATCTTCCAGGTACACGGCCAGTCGCTGGATGCCGCGGGCTTGCAGGCCCGCCGCCAGGCTCAGGGAGTATGCCCACAGTTGGGCGTGATTCATGGCAGGTTCGGTGGTAACCGGACGCTGTTCCAGCGGCTCAAGCAGCACGTGCTCAAGTTTCAACCCATTCATACGCGGCCTCGAACCCTTTGTCGTACCAGCCATTCCACGGCAAACAACAGCCCCATCAGCCCGTAGGCGATCAGGCCGTTGTACAACGTCCACCAGCTCAGCGGTGCCCACAGGGTGAGGGCCGCGGCGAGCAGGCCATTACACAGAAAAAACACACTCCACACCACGGTGACCTGGCGGGTGTACACGATGGCATGCGGCGCCAGCACCGGGTCGGTCATGCGCGCCAGGCGCTCGACCATCGGCGGGCCATATTTGAGGCTCAGGCCGAACAGCGCCAGCATGAACGCGCTGACCAGGCTCGGGTACCAGCGCAGCAGGCGGGGGTTGTCGAACCAGGCCAGCAACAGGCAGAACACGATCACCGCCAGCGCCATCCAGCGGCTGCCCGGGCGTCGTGCACCGGTCAGCGCGCGCAGCAGCCACAGACTGCCGAGCAGCAGACCGAATTGCCACGGGGCGAAGTGTTCGGTGCCGTAATACACCGCAAAGGGGTACAGCAGCCCCGCCAGCAACAGGCCAAGGCCGATCAGCCGGCTCATGCGGCAGGCGTGACCAGACGGTACACCGCCTCAACCACGTCGTTCACGGTGCGCACAGCCTTGAATTCCTCGGCGGCGATCTTCTTGCCGGTCTGGCGCTTGATATGGTCGATCAAGTCGACGGCATCGATGCTGTCGATTTCCAGGTCCTGGTACAGGTTGGCGTCCAGAGTGACGCGTTCCGGCGGCAGTTCGAACAGTTCCACCAAGGCATCGCGCAGGGTGTTGAAAATATCGTCACGAGTTTGCATGGTCCGGTCTCAAGCTGCCTGTCTGGCCGTGACGAACGCCGCAAGGCTGGCCACGTTGGTGAAGTGATTGCGGGTGTCCTTGGCGTCGGCATCGATCTTGATGCCGTACTTTTTCTGGATCGCCAGGCCCAGTTCCAGGGCATCTACCGAATCCAGGCCGAGGCCTTCGCCGAACAGGGTCTGATCGCTGCCGATATCGTCGACGCTGATATCTTCCAGGCCCAGGGCCTCGATGATCAGCGCCTTTATGTCGTGCTCAAGGCGGTGTTGGTCGCTCATCTTCGGCGAGCTCCTTAATAAAATAGTGATGCAGGTAATCGTTGAGCTTGCGTGAGGCCTGGGGCGCGGGCCCCAGTGTTGCGAACGCCTGTGGTTCTATATCGGCACCCACCCGCAAACTGAAGTGCACGCGGCATTTAGGGATGCGATACCAGGGTTCGGCCTTGGTCAGCGTGGTCGGGCTGACCTTGATCACCACGGGGGTGATGATTGTCGCACCCCGCAGTGCAATGGCGGCACCGCCACGATGAAAGGCAGGCGCCGCGCCGGGTGTGGTGCGGGTGCCCTCGGGAAAGATGATCAGGGTCTGGCCGCTGCGCAGGGCGTCTGCGGCAGCATCGAGCATCTCGGCACTGCCGTCGTTGCTGATATAACCGGCGTCGCGCACCGGGCCGCGGGTGAACGGGTTCTGCCACAGGCTCTGTTTGACCACGCAATTGGCCTGGCGCACCAGGCCGATCAGGAATACCACGTCGATCAGCGATGGGTGGTTGGCGATGATCATCTGGCCCGGGCGACCGAGCTTTTCGGCGCCTTCGACGCTGTAGGTCAGCACGCCGACGCGTTGCATCAGGCGGATAAAGAACCAGAACAGCCAACTGATCGTGTGACGGGCGCGGCTGCGGTGCTTTGCAGCGTCCCCTGGCAGGCAACTGAGCAACGGAAACACCAGCAAACGCAGGCACAACCCGCCGAAACCGAACAGCGCAAAGCTGGCGGCGGTGGCGAACAGACGCCAGTAATAGGCGTCTCGTGGTTTGTCATTCAGGGCTTGCGTTGCCAGTTCCATACGCGGTTCTTCCAGGCATGTTGGCAGGCGACCTGTTCGGTGAGCAGGGTGCGCAGCAGGTTCAGGGCGTGGGGCCACTGGGTTTGAGTGGGTTGGACAGTGCCGGTACCGAGTTCCAGTTGCCACTCGTCGCCCGGCGTCAGCAGCAGACCGAGGGCGTAGGGGAAGGGCACGTCGACGATCCAGCTGGCATAGGCTTCGGGCGCCTGCTCTTCGGTTATCACCAGTAAAACCGCCGTCGCACCTTCGTTGAGCAGCGCGGCGGCTTCGAGCATGCCGTGCTCCAGGCCATCGCCGGCGGCGGCGAGGGCGGTCATTTCGCTGGTTTCATTGCGCAGGATCGACCAAAGGCCAATCACCGCATTGTGCACCGACAGGCTGAACTGGGTTGGCGACAGCGGTTGTTCGCTGGCCAGGTCGCTGAGGATGTCAAGGGTGCGCGGGGTTTCGCCATGCCGGGAGATAAACACCAGCGGCAGGTCCTGCAGGCCTTCGGCCAGTGGCCAACCCACGCTGAACGCCATGCGCGCCAGCCTGCTCAGGCGGCGGCGTTGCATGGCTGGCAGGAACGAGACATCAGGGGCTGCATCACTTGCGGGCAGCAACGCCGGCGCCTGACACCAGGCGCGCCAGTCATCCACGCTATCGAGCCCGGGGGCCCAGGCGCGCCATTGGGCGATGTTGAAAGTGATCACTGAGAAGTTGTCCCGCCCCTGCGGGCTTCCATGTGCGACTTTTGGCCCCGAATACCGGGACAGGGAACAATAGCCGAATGGCGCGCATTATCCCGGTGCCGTGGGGTTCTAGCAAACTTTGGTAAAGAATTGTGCACGGTCGATTACAAAATAGTGGAAAGAATTGACAGATTGTCCTTTACCCAAGGACTGGATGGATTGTCGGACCGTTCTTTTTAATCTGTGGGCTGTGTATGACAGCTATCGTGCCAATGGCATCGTGATGCAGCAGTGCATGGATGAACGAGGTAGCTAACAGGCGCTTTTGCCCTCTACACTCGGACATTCATTGATACACGGAGGTTTTTCCATGCGGCGTGTGGTGTTCAATCAAAAAGGTGGCGTTGGCAAGTCCAGCATTGCCTGCAACCTGGCGGCAGTCAGCGCCAGCGAAGGTTATCGAACCCTGTTGGTGGACCTCGATGCGCAAGCCAATTCAACCCAATACCTCACTGGGCTGACCGGCGACGATATCCCCATGGGTATTGCCGAATTCTTCAAGCAAACCCTGTCTTCCGGGCCGTTTTCGAAGAAAAACCGAGTGGATATCTACGAGACCCCCTTCGACAACCTGCACGTGATCACCGCAACCGCAGAACTGGCGGACCTGCAGCCCAAGCTCGAGGCCAAGCACAAGATCAACAAGCTGCGAAAGCTGCTGGATGAGCTGAGTGAAGATTACGACCGGATTTACCTGGATACGCCTCCAGCGCTGAATTTTTATGCGGTTTCAGCGCTGATTGCCGCTGATCGCGTGCTGATCCCCTTCGATTGCGACAGCTTCTCGCGCCAGGCCCTGTATGGTCTGCTGGCGGAGATCGAAGAGTTGAAGGAAGACCACAACGAGGACCTCGAAGTGGAAGGCATCGTGGTCAATCAGTTCCAGGCCCGGGCGAGCCTGCCGCAGCAGATGCTGGATGAGTTGATTGCAGAAGGGTTGCCGGTGCTGCCGGTGTACTTGGCCAGCTCCGTGCGCATGCGTGAGTCGCACCAGGAGAGCAAGCCGCTGATCCACCTGGACCCACGGCACAAGCTGACGCAGCAGTTTGTAGAGTTGCATAACCTGCTGGAAAACGCGTGATCCAAAAGACAACACAAAAACCCTGTGGGAGGGGGATGGGTGGTTTCCAAGGCCGAGTTACACGCCTTGGCTACGCAACCAGCTCATCAATTGCGGCAACGCAAGCGCCCCACTCTGGCGCGCCACTTCGCGGCCGTTCTTGAACAGAATCAAACTGGGAATCGAGCGAATCCCCAACTGTGCCGACAACTGCTGATTGGCCTCGCTGTCCAGCTTGGCCAACCGGCACTTGCCCGGCAACTGCCCGGCAGCCTGCTCGAACACCGGCGCAAACGACTTACACGGCCCACACCAGTCCGCCCACACATCCACCAGCAACGGCAAATCGCCCTTGATTTGACTGGCGTAGTCGCCTTGCTTCAACTCAAACGGCTTGTTCGACAAAACCGGCTGCTTGCAGCGCCCGCATTTGGGCGCATCACCCAGGCGTTCACCGGGGATGCGGTTGAGGCCGTTGCAGTGGGGGCAGGGGATGACAAGAGGTTCGGGCATGGTGGGGCTCCAATGAAAGCAGTCAGTGAAGTTCAATGTGGAGCCGGACGCAGGTGTTATCAAGTTATGAAGCGGCGTTGCATATGCTCACAGATTTTTGCGTGCTGGTTGGGCATACCTACCTAGGCTGTGAAAGCGTGTTCGACAAAGCACCACCGGTCCGATCGACTCTATAGCAAATTGCGATAGTCAGCGTTCGAGTTTAACCTTCATAGCAAGATGCGATAGGGATGTTGCATGCGAGTGATCAGTGCGAAGCAAATACGAAATGCCAAGGAAAAATGGCCTCACTCAGCCAGTGCTCTGGATGAGTGGCATCGGAAGGTCAAAGTCATCAACCCTGAAGACTTTGCGACGTTGAGAGCAGTTTTCCCTGCTGTGGATAAAGTGGGGGCGCTGCATGTGTTCAATATCGCAGGCAACAAGCTCCGCCTTATTGCCATCGTGCGCTATCGAATGCAGCGTCTCTACATCCGGCATGTTTTGGACCATCGTGAATACGACAAGGGTAAGTGGAAGGAGTAATGGGAAAAATGAGTGTATTGATCGAGCAAGTCGCCGAGCATTGGAAGTTCGTGTCCCCCTTGTTGCGTAAGCCGAAAACCGAGGCTGATTACGATGTGTTGGTAGAGGCGCTCGACGAATTGCTGGATATCGTGGGAGACGATGAAACCCATCCGCTGATGGGGCTGGTCGATATCATCGGTGATTGGGTTGAGGCCTATGACTTAGAGCATTGGCCAATACCTGAGGCGAGCGGTGTCGATGTATTGCGTTCAATGATGCAGGAGCATGGCTTGACGCAAAGTGACCTGCCTGGTGTCGGCGCTCAGTCGGTTGTCTCAGAAATCCTGAGTGGAAAACGCCAGCTGAACGTTCGGCAGATTCGTTGGCTGGCGGAGTTCTTCAAGGTCCCTGTGGATATGTTCATCTGATCACGATCACGGCGGTGGGCGATCTTCTGGATAGGCCTCCTATGATGAACAACTAATCTCCAAATGTTTCCCCCAATCTGGCGGCCGCTGTGCGTACTGCTCCATCCCCGCTTGCTCCTCAAACGGCTTGGAAAGCACCGCATGCAACCGCCGCACTTCGCTGTAATCCCCGGATTCGGCGGCAACGATGGCGTTCTGCGCCAGGTAGTTGCGCAGGATATACAGCGGGTTCACCGCATGCATCCGCGCACGGCGTTGTTCTTGGCTGAATTCCCCATCCCGCTCAACGCGCGCCTGGTACTGCTCGGCCCAGGCATCAAACCCGGCCAGGTCGACAAAGTCATCGCGCAGCCGCGCTACGGCCAACGCCGCCGATTCATCCCCCAGGCGCCGGAAGAACAGGGTGTAATCCACGCCGCTGTTTTGCATCAGCTTCAGTAAACGCTCGACCAGTTGCTGGTCATCGTCTTCGGCGGTGGTCAGCCCCAAGCGGCGGCGCATCAGGTCCAGGTAGTTCGCTTGATAAAGCGGCAGATACAACCCAAGTGCTTCCTTCAACGCATCGACGCTGATAAACGGTGTCAGCGCCTGCGCCAATGCACTCAAGTTCCACTGCCCGATCGGCACCTGATTACTGAAGGAATAGCGCCCTTCGTGATCCGAGTGGTTGCAGATGAAGTGCGCGTCAAAGTCGTCCAGGAATGCAAACGGTCCGAAGTCGAAGGTGATACCGAGGATCGACATGTTGTCGGTGTTCATCACCCCGTGGCAGAAGCCATAGGCCTGCCATTTGGCGATCAGCTCAGCATTGCGCTTGACGATTTCGCGGAACATCGCCAGGTACGGCTCCGGCTGTTCGCGGCATTCGGGGTAGTGCAGGTTGAGCACGTGTTCGGCCAGTTGCGCCTGCTGCTCGGGTTTCTTGGTGTAGTAGAAGTATTCGAAATGCCCGAAGCGGATATGGCTGTGCGCCATGCGCAACACCATCGCGCCGCGTTCCTGTTTTTCGCGCCACACCGGGGTGTCGGAACCGATCACGCACAGCGCGCGGCTGCTGGGGATGCCCAGCGCATGCAGCGCTTCGGACGCGAGGAATTCGCGGATCGACGAGCGCAGCACGGCACGCCCATCGCCCATGCGTGAGTAAGGCGTCATGCCGGCGCCCTTGAGGTGCAGGTCCCAATGCTCGCCCGCCTCGTTGTACACCTCGCCCAGCAACAACCCACGGCCGTCACCCAATTGCGGGGTGTAGCCGCCGAACTGATGCCCGGAATAGACCATCGCCCGCGGCTCTGCCTCGGCCCACAGTTTGTGCCCGCCGAACAGTTCGGCGAACACCGGTGTTTCGGCAACGGCGGGGTCCAGGTCGAGCAGGGCCATGGCGGCCTCGCTCGCCACGACCAGGCGCGGTGCGTCGAGGGGCTCGGGCAATACGTGGGTTGAGAACGCATCGCCCAGGCGTGCGAAGCGGTTGTCGAAGGTCAGTTCGTCGAGGGCTTTCACCGGCCATCTCCAGCAGAATGTCCGAGCATTCTGCTGGGGATAGCGCAGTTAGTCGAGTTTGCTCGGTGGTGGTTCCTGCACGCCGCCGTCATTGGCGGGCTTGGCCGGGGTGTCGACTTCCACCAGTTTGTATTCCTGGCCGTGGAGGTTCTTGAGATAGACCTCCATCTGGCGGAACGAGATGTTGATGTGCTCTTTCTTGAACTCGCGATTGATAAAGCGGTTCACTTCGTCGATCACCGGGTTGCGGTCGCCCAGGTCGCGCACGTGCATGCGCAGTTCATGGTCGAGGGTGCTTTCGCCGAAGTTGAGGAAGTACACATGGGGTTCCGGCTCCTTGAGTACCCGCGGGTTCTCGCGGGCGGCCTTGAGCAGCAGTTCCTTCACGCGGTCCAGGTCGGAGCCGTAGTCCACGCCGAGCTTGAGGGTGACGCGGGTAATGGTGTCGGTCAGTGACCAGTTGATCAGTTGTCCGGTAATGAACGTTTTGTTCGGGACAATGATGTCCTTGCGGTCAAAGTCGGTGATCGTCGTGGCGCGGATGCGGATCTTGCTCACCGTGCCCGACAGGTTGCCGATGGTGATGGTGTCGCCGATGCGCACCGGGCGTTCGAACAGGATCATGATGCCGGAGATGAAGTTGGCGAAGATCTCCTGCATACCAAAGCCCAGGCCCACCGACAGCGCCGCCACCAGCCATTGCAACTTGTCCCAGCTCACGCCGAGGGTCGACAGGGTGGAGACGAAACCGACGCCGGCAATCACGTAGGACAACAGCGTGGTAGTCGCGTAGGCGCTGCCCTGGGCCAGGTCCAGTTTGGACAGCACCAATACTTCGAGCAAACCCGGCAAGTTGCGCGCGAGCGCGAAGGTAATGCCGATGATGATCAGCGCGCCGAGCAAGTCGCCGATGCTGATGGGCACCATGCTGATATTCGCACCTGTGCCGCTGGTGTATTCGTACAGCGTGACGTTATCCAGGTAGGAAAATACCGAGATCAGGTCCGCCCACACCCAATACAGCGCGGCGATAAAACCGCCGAGCAATGCCAGGCGAATCAGGCGCATGGACTGCTCGTTGACCTGCTCGATGTCCAGGGTCGGTTCTTCGATCACCGCTTCGCCGTCGCCGGCTTCCTTGGCGGCCTGGCGTTTGGCCAGGGCGCGCGCATAGGCCAGGCGCCGGGCGGCAACGCCCAGGCCACGGACGAAGGTGGCTTCGATCACCAGCCAGAACATCAGCAGGTACAGGGTATTGATCAGCCGGTCGCTGAGCTTGAGTGCGGTGTAGTAGTAGCCGAAGCACACGGCGATAAACAGCGCGATGGGCAGCGCGGTAAACAACAGGCCCACGGCCTTGCGAAACAGCGAAGCCTTTTCGTGCGTAGGGCTGTTGAGCAACAGGCGGCCCAGCAGCCAGGCCATCAGCGCGTAGCAGGTCAGCACCACGCCGATGCCCAGCACGTCGTCGGCCAGCGCCGCGGGTTGGTGTTCAGCGATGGCGACCACGGCCACCAGGGCCAATACCACCAGCCCGAGTTTGCGCACCCAGCCTTGCAGGAATTCGACCTGGGGCTTTTCCCAGCGAAAGTGCAGTTCGGCCACGCCACCGGGCGCCAGGATGCGATAGGCGGTGTAGAACACCAGCCAGGCCTGAGCGATCTGCAACAGGGCTGAACCGAGGTTGGCGTTTTGCCCACGGGCGTCGATTTGCAGCGCATACCCGCACAGCGCAAGGCCGAGGGACACCGGCATCGCCAGCAGGATGTTGATCAGGATGGCCTGGGGCGTGTGCCACTGGCTGTCGCGCTTGAAGTGGCCGATGTCCAGGTGCACCTTGTTCAGGCGCTGGTACAGGTTTTTACGACGCCACAGCAACGCGCCGATCAACAGCAGCAGGGGCAGGAACAGCAGCGGGCGTTGGGTCAGGCCGTCATACAGTTCGCTGACGCTGGACGCCCAGGGCAGGGTGGCGACTTGCTTGCTCAGGTGCGCGGGGACGGTTTCCAGCCATTCGGTATCCAGCGGCTTGTTGCTGGGAATCCAGAACATCTGCTCATCCAGCGTCGCGCGCAGGGTGGTGGCGGTGCTGAGCAACTGCTTCTGGTTCAGTTGCAACGTGATGGATTCGTTGAGCAGCGCGCTCAGTTCACGGCTCAGGCGCTCCAGCAGGTCGCTGCGGGTGATCGCCAATTCGAGCAAGGTGCGGCGCAGCTGCGGGGTGACATCCTCCGGCGCCTGGTTGGCCAGCAGGTTATCCACATAGGCGCTGGGCGAGCTGATCAGCTCGCGCTGCTGGTTGACCTCGAACTGGTACAGGCGAATGTTGGCGATGTCGTCCGCCAGGTCGCGGTCCACGGTGAGACGCGGCAGGGCCTGCTTTTGCTTGTAGAGGATCTTTGACAGCAGCAGGCTGCCCTTGAGCACGTTGATCTGCTCGTCCAGGGCCGAGTCGCTCTGGGTCACGGTGTCCAGTTGCTGCTTGGTCTGCAGGTTCTTCTGGGTCAGGTCGTTGAGGCGGTCGGTACTTTTGAGCAGGTAGTCGGACAGCTTCAGGTTGGCCGCGCTTTCCGTGGCCAGCAGGCTGCTGCCACCGGCCTTTTGCGCTTCGATGGACTGCTGGGTCACGGTCTGCTGGGACTGGGCCAGGCGCTTCTGGTTGATCAGAGTCTGCAGGTCCTGGATCTCTTGTTCCAGGCGTGCGGTCTTTTCCATCACCAGGTCATGCTGGCTGTTGCCCAGGTCTTGCAGCTGGCTGTTGCCAGCCAGTTCCTGGCGGCGCAGGGGGATCAGCGCGTTGAGGGCCGCAAGTTCGGCGTTGAGCTGGTTGCGCTGGTCGGCGCTGAGGGTCTTGCCGTTGTCTTTACCGGCCTTGAGGGTCGAGTTGATCTGCAGAATGCGCGTCTGGCTGTTGCTGATTTCGGTCTGGGCGCGCTCAGGACGGGTCTGGGCGGCGATGGACAGGCTGTTGGCATCGGCCAGTTCTTTTTGCAGGTCGCCTTGCTGGGTGCTGCGCTGCACCAGCAACTGTTCAAGCTGTGGCACCGGCAGGCTGGCGTAGCGCTGGGCGACCGGGATGACTTTGGTTGCCTTGAGCCGGGTCAGTTCGCGCTGGTTCTCGGTGGTCTGGCGCGGGGCGTCTTCCAGTTGGCGCTTGAGGTCGGCCAGGCGCTGCTCGTAATCCTGCTTGTTGCCCAGGTACGTCAGGGTTTGCTGCAGAATGGTCTGCAGCGCCTTCATGTCGGCGTCGGGCAGTTTGCGGTCGGGCAGCTTGTCCAGGGTTTGCTGGATAGCCTCGGCGCTGGGCGGGTCGGCGGCGTGGACGACGCCGACACACAGGGTCAGGCTCAGCAGGGCAGTGGCGAGAAGAGTGCGCAAGGTTGGCATAGAGACCGGTCGTGCAAGGTGAAGAATCGGGGGCGTCATCGCCCCGCAGTTTAGAGGAAGAGTCCGGGGCCCGGGCGACTTCCTTCGGGGAATCTGACGCCCACTTTGCCGATCTTGTTCCCGTCCATGACCGCAACGGTCCAGATGGTGTTGTTCCACTCCACCTGGTCGCCGACGATGGGCGCGCCCCCGACTTTCTGGGTGATGAAGCTGCTCAGCGGCATGTCCGGGTCGATGCCCTCCAGCTTCAGGCCGTACAAGGCCGACACCGCGCCCAGCTGGGCGTCGCCTTCCAGCACGAAGTCGCCGAAGAAGCGCAGATCCAGCCCGCGTTGCGGAGCCTGGCTGAACAGTTTGCCCAGGGCTGGCAGGTTGTGTTCGTGGCCGATCACGCAGAGCAAGTCGCCGACTTCCAGCACGGTACTACCCGACGGATGGAGCAGTTGCTGGCCACGGAACAGCGCGGCAATCCGCGTGCCTTCGGGCATTTTCAGCTCGCGTAGGGCGGCACCGATGCACCATTTTTCCGCGCCCAGGCGGTAGACGAACAGCTCCCATTCGCTGGTGACGTGCACTTCCAGCGCCGCGCGGGAAATCGGCGCCGGGTCCGGCGGGACGGTGACCTTGAGCAGCTTGGCCACCCACGGTAGGCTCGTGCCCTGCACCAGCAGTGACACCAGTACGATAAAGAACGCCAGGTTGAAGTACAGCTGCGCATGGGGCAGTCCGGCCATCAGCGGGAACACCGCCAGAATGATCGGCACCGCGCCGCGCAACCCGACCCAGGCGATAAAGGCTTTTTCGCGGCCATGGAACGCCTTGAAGGGCAGCAGGCCAACCATCACCGACAGCGGCCGTGCAAACAGGATCATCCACAGCGCCAGGCCCAGGGCCGGCAACGCAATCGGCAGCAAGTCATGGGGCGTGACCAGCAGGCCCAGCACCAGGAACATGCCGATCTGCGCCAGCCAGGCCATGCCGTCGAGCATATGCAGAATGCCATGACGGCTGCGCACCGGGCGGTTGCCTATCACCAGGCCGCACAGGTACACGGCGAGGAAGCCGCTGCCGTGCAGGGCGTTGGTCACGGCAAATACGAACAGGCCACCGGCGATCACCAGGATCGGGTACAGGCCGGTGGCCAGGTTGATGCGGTTGACCATCTGCAACATCAACCAGCCGCCGCCCAGGCCGACGATGCCGCCGATGCCGAATTCGCGCACCAGGTGCGTCAGCAGGCTCCAGTGCAGGCCGGTCTGGCCGCTGGCGAGCATGTCGATCAGGGTGACCGTGAGAAACACCGCCATCGGGTCGTTGCTGCCGGATTCGATCTCCAGGCTGGCGGTGACCCGTTCGTTCAGGCCTTTGCCGCCGAGCAGCGAGAACACGGCTGCGGCGTCCGTCGAGCCGACAATCGCACCAATCAGCAAGCCCTGGATGATATTGAGGTCAAACAGCCAGGCCGCGGCCATGCCGGTGAGGCCGGTGGTAATCAACACCCCCACCGTGGCCAGCGACAACGCCGGCCAGAGTGCCACGCGGAAACTCGCCACCCGCGTGCGCAAACCGCCATCAAGCAGGATCACGGCCAGGGCGAGGTTGCCCACCAGGTAGGCGGTAGGGTAGTTGTCGAAGATGATGCCGCCGCCGTCGACGCCGGCGACCATGCCCACGGCCAGGATGATCACCAGGATCGGGATGCCCAGGCGGGACGAAAGAGAACTCACTAGAATGCTCGCACTTACCAGCAACGCGCCGATCAGGAACAGGCTGTTGATGGTCGTCGCATTCAAAGGCAGTACTCCATGGGCAAACAAGACAGGGCGCAAACTGACCATGCAGTCTGCGTGCCAGCGATTCTAACCTGTTGAATTGCTGCGCTGTCAAAAAGCTTTTCCAGATTCACAGCGATTCAAATGTGGGAGGGGGCAAGCCCACTCCCACAGTTTTGACCCAGTTGTTTCAGTCAGAGGCGGAAGCGGCCGACCATGCCGTTCAGGTCCACTGCCAGGCGCGACAGTTCACTGCTCGCCGCGCTTGTCTGGCTGGCGCCGGTGGCCGACTGCACCGACAAATCGCGGATGTTCACCAGGTTGCGGTCCACTTCCCGCGCCACCTGCGCCTGCTCTTCCGCCGCGCTGGCGATCACCAGGTTGCGCTCGTTGATCTCGACGATTGCGGTGTTGATGGTATCCAGTGACATCCCGGCACCTTTGGCGATGTTCAGCGTCGATTCGGCGCGTTCGGTGCTGTTGCGCATCGAATCCACCGCGTGCTCGGTGCCGGCCTGGATACTGCCGATCATCCGCTCGATTTCGCTGGTCGACTGCTGTGTGCGATGGGCCAGGGCCCGCACCTCATCGGCCACTACCGCAAAGCCGCGACCGGCTTCACCGGCACGCGCGGCTTCAATCGCCGCGTTCAGGGCCAGCAGGTTAGTCTGGTCGGCCAGGCCACGGATCACGTCGAGTACCTTGCCGATATCGCGGGACTCATTGGCCAGGTCGCCAATCAGGGTCGCGGTGGCTTGCACGTCGGCGCTCATGCGCTCGATGGCGCCGACCGTTTCCTGCACCAGATCACGGCCATCACCGGCGGAGGTGGTGGCGTTGCGCGACGCTTCGGAGGTGCTCACCGCATTGCGAGCAACTTCTTCGACGGCACTGGTCATTTCATTCACCGCCGTGGCGGCTTGTTCGATTTCATTGTTTTGCTGGGTCAGGCCACGGGCGCTTTCGTCGGTGACCGCGTTCAACTCTTCGGCGGCCGATGCCAACTGGGTGGCGGAACCGGCGATGCGTTGCAGGGTGTCGCGCAGCTTGTCCTGCATCTTGGCCATGGCTGCCAGCAGGCGCCCGGCTTCGTCGTTGCCGTCGACCTTGATCGGGCGGGTCAGGTTGCCTTCGGCCACTTCTTCCGCAGCTTCCAATGCCTGGGAAATGGGCAGTGTGATGCTGCGGGTCAACAGCCAGGCAAACAGCAGGGTCAGCAGCGTGGCGACCACCAACAGGCTTACCACCAGGTTGAAGGCCATGTTGTATTGGTCCTCGGCTTCCTTATTGGTGGTCAGGGCCATCGTGTTGTTGAGGTCCAGCAGCCGCGTGAGCACGGCGTTGACTTGCTCGGAGTTGCTGAGCAATTCGGTGTTGAGCAGGCTGCGCAGTTCCTCCACTTGATTGGCCCGTGACAGGCTCTTCATGCGCTCTTCAATCTGGTGGTACTGGCCGAGCAGGCGTACGTACTCGTCATAGGTCGAACGCTCCTCACTGCTCTCGATCAGTTTTTCGTAGATGCCCTGGGCGGTGCGGATCTGCTGGTTGCGCAGCTCGAAGGCTTCCAGGGTTTTCTGTTGCACATCCGGTTCACGGTTGGTCAGCAGGCGGTACGACAGCACCCGCAGGCGCAGGGTCAGTTGGGTGAACTCATCCAGGGCACGAATGCTTGGCACGCTGGACAGGGTGATGTCTTCGGTGGCAGCGCGGATCTTGCTCATCTGATTCAGGGCGAACACACCGAGAAACAACATCAACGCACCAATAAACGCGAAGCCGAGGAAGGCCCTCGGAGCGATATTCATATTACGAAGCGACATGCGGGAATCCTGGGGGGAGAAGCGCGATCCGTGCGGCCGTGAGACGGGGTGTGCCTCTCTATCGGTCGTACGACTAAAGTCTAAAGGGGCGTGTGCGGTTTTGTCGCACCTGACGAGGGGTTTGACTGATTCAGGAACCAGATCCGGTAAATGCAGTCACTAAGGCTCGAAAGTGCGGCCCGGCCCTTAAAAAACGGGCCGCGCGCCGGGGATAACCCTGGCATCCGAGGTGAATTTTCTTTATCGTCACCGCCCTTTGAAAAGCCAGAGAAATCAAAATGTTAGAAGCATCCCTCAGCCAATTGGAACAACTCGTCAGCGACCTCGTACAACAGAATCAGGACCTGCTGGGCAGCAATGAATCCCTCAAGGCCGAACTGGCCCGCGCCAAGGATGAGAACGACAGCCTGCAACTGAGCCTGATGGAACAGGAAGAGAAGCACGGCGCCACCGCCGCCCGTATCCAGGCGCTGGTTGAGCGTGTGAGTGCAGGGCCTGTCAGCGCATGAGTGAAGGGATAAAGGTCGTTTCGATTCTCGGAGAGGATTACTCGATCAAGGCCCCGCCTGGGGAAGATAAGACCCTGATGCACGCCGTGACCCTGCTCAAGGCCTCCCTGGCCACCACCAAGAAAAAGTACCCGACCCTGATCGGTGACAAATTACTGGTGCTGGCGGCGCTGAACCTGTGCGCCGAGCAGATCGAAATGCAGCAGGCTCACCAGCAGGAACTCGACCGTTACCAAGAGCAAGTCAGCGCCACGGTCGATGTGATTTCCAAGGCGATCGGAACGCCTTAGAACCACTCCTCCTGCATACCGAGGCACGTGTCATCGCGTGCCTCCAGAATCGCCAGTTCATGATGGCAGCCCGGTACTTCCCAGGTCAGGAAGTACCGGGCAGCCCGGAGCTTGCCTTTGTAGAAGGCCACATCGGCCGCATTGCCCTTGGCCAAGCCTTCTTCGGCGCGAATTGCCTGTTCCAGCCAGCGCCAGCCAATCACCGTATGTCCGAACACCTTCAAGTACAGCGCCGAGTTCGCCAGGCTGCTGTTGACCTTGCCCTGGGCGAGATCCGTCAGCAGGCCGATGGTCACGCCTTGCAGGCGGTTCACCAGTTGTTCCAGCGGTTCCCTCAGTGCAGTGAGGCTTGGATATTGCTGCGCACGGGCGCCGGTTTCGGCGATCAACCTGATGAGTTGCTTCAAGCCTGCGCCGCCATTCTGCGCCAGCTTTCGCCCCAGCAAATCCAGGGACTGAATGCCATGGGTGCCTTCATGGATCGGGTTCAGGCGGTTATCACGGTAGTACTGCTCCACCGGGTATTCACGGGTGTAGCCGTGGCCGCCGAGAATCTGGATCGCCAGTTCGTTGGCCTTGAGGCAGAACTCCGACGGCCAGGATTTGACGATGGGGGTCAGCAGGTCCAGCAGTTCATGGGCCTGTTTGCGCGCGTCTTCGGTTTCCAGGGTGGTGGTGTCGTCGAACAGGCGTGCGGCGTAGAGGCCCAGGTCGAAGGCGCCTTCCACATAGGATTTTTGTGTGAGCAGCATGCGCTTGATGTCGGCGTGCTGGATGATCGAGACCGGTGCGGTTGTAGGATCCTTGCTGTCGGGCAGGCGACCTTGAGGGCGTTCGCGGGCGTACTCCAGGGAATAGAGGTAGCCGGCGTAGCCAAGCATTACCGCGCCCATGCCCACGCCGATGCGTGCCTCGTTCATCATCTGGAACATGCAGCTTAAACCTTGGTGCGGCTTGCCCACCAAATAGCCGACACAGTTGCCGTTATCGCCGAAATTCAACGCCGTGGAGGTGGTGCCGCGCCAGCCCATCTTGTGGAACAGACCGGCCAGCAACACATCGTTGCGCTCGCCCAGGCTGCCATCGTCGTTGACCAGGAACTTGGGCACGATAAACAGCGAAATGCCCTTCACCCCGGCGGGCGCGTCCGGCAGCTTGGCCAGCACCATGTGCACGATGTTTTCCGACAGCGGGTGATCGCCGCCGGAGATAAAGATCTTGTTGCCTTTGAGGCGGTAGGTGCCGTCAGCCGCTGGTTCTGCGCGGGTGCGAATATCCGACAGCGATGAGCCGGCGTGGGGTTCGGTGAGGGCCATGGTGCCGAAGAAACGGCCGTCGATCATCGGTTGCAGGAAGCGTTGTTTCTGATCCGCGGTGCCGAAGCTTTCGATCAGGTTGGCGGCGCCCATGGTCAGGAACGGGTAGGACGTGGACGCGGCGTTGGCCGACTGGAAGTGCGCGAAACAGGCTTGTGACAGCAGGGTGGGCAGTTGCATGCCACCGGCTTCGAAACTGCGTGCTGCGTTGAGGAAACCGGCTTCAAGGAACGCATCCACCGCCGGTTTGACCTCCGGAATCAGAATGGCCTTGCCGTCTTCGTAGCGCGGTTCGTTCTCGTCGTTCTTGCGGTTGTGGGGCGCGAAGTATTTTTCCGCAATGCTGCGGGCGGTGCTGATGGCCGCGTCGAAGGTTTCGCGATTGTGCTCGGCAAACCGCTCGCGCTGGGTCAGGCCCTCGGCATCGAGGACTTCGTACAGCTCGAAAGCCAGATTGCGGGAACTGAGCAGCGTCTCGGACATGGCGGATTACCTTTGGAGGAATTGGCCTGAGTCTAAGTGCGCGAATAGAGGCTGGATAGCAACATTGATTTGGGTGATGCAGAGGCAAATGTGGGAGGGGGCTTGCCCCCGATGGCGATGTGTCAGTCACCAAGTGCATTGGCTGATCCACCGCTATCGGGGGCAAGCCCCCTCCCACATTTTGGCCGTGTTTCGTCAGGGTTAGCCGATGGTCATCAGGCTGGCGTTGCCACCCGCCGCAGCAGTGTTAACACTCAACGCCCGCTCAATCACCAAACGCTCCAGCGCAATCGCCGTCTCGCCCTGGGACAAACCATGCACCCCGACAATCGCGCCACCACGCTGTGCCACTTGCTGGCACACCGCGCGCAACTGGTCGGAATCACCGTGGTGCAATACCGCATCGAACACCACTTCGTCCTTGGTCCAGTCGGCCACGCGCTTGATCTTCGCCTGAATCTCCTTCGGCAGGCGTGGGAACAAGGCTTTGGTCAGGTCAGATTCCGGCCATACCGCCGAACCGCCCACGGCCAGCACTGCCGCCAGTTGCGTCAACAGATCACCTTCCACGTCCGCCAGGCACAGAACGTGCTCGCGGGGCAGGATGGCGTAACTGTTGCGCTCGCCGGTCGGGCCGGCCAGTTGGCGGGTGATACCGCTTTGCGATTGCGCGGCGAACTGGCTGCACAGGGCGCTGAGTTCGCTGAACTGGTTGCTGTCGGCCCAGGTTTTGAGGGCCGTCAGCGGTTGGCTCATGGCGTCGCGCAAACGAACATCCGGTGCGGCCAGTGCGTCGCAGCGTACGAAGGATTGCTCGATCGCATCCGTAGGACGGGTCGACAGCAGGCGGTACAGGTACAGCGGACCACCGGCTTTTGGACCAGTGCCCGACAGGCCTTCGCCGCCGAACGGTTGTACGCCAACCACGGCACCGACGATGTTGCGGTTCACATAGACGTTACCGGCATTGACGTTGTCGATCACCTTGGCGATGGTCTCGTCGATACGGGTGTGCACGCCCAGGGTCAGGCCGTAGCCGGAAGCGTTGATCTGGCCGATGAGCTGGTCGATCTCTTTACGCTTGTAGCGCACCACGTGCAGCACCGGACCGAAGATCTCGCGTTGCAGCTCGTCGAAGCTTTCCAGTTCGATCAGGGTTGGCATCACGAAGGTGCCGCGCTTGATCTCTTCACCATCGGCAATCGCCACCTGGTATACGTTGCGGCCTTTGTCGCGCATGGCCTGGATGTGTTTCTCGATGCCGGCCTTGGCTTCGGCGTCGATCACCGGGCCGATATCCACCGACAGGCGCTCCGGGTTGCCCAGGCGGCATTCAGCCATGGCGCCCTTGAGCATTTCGATCACACGGTCTGCTGAATCTTCCTGCAGGCACAGTACGCGCAGGGCCGAGCAACGCTGGCCGGCGCTGTCGAAGGCCGAAGACACCACGTCGATCACGACTTGTTCGGTCAGCGCCGAGGAGTCGACGATCATCGCGTTCTGGCCGCCGGTTTCGGCGATCAACGGGATCGGACGGCCCTGGGCATCCAGGCGGCCGGCGACATTACGTTGCAGCAGACGCGCCACTTCGGTAGAGCCAGTGAACATCACGCCTTTGACGCGATCATCACCCACCAGGCGGGCACCGACGGTTTCACCCTGGCCTGGCAGCAGTTGCAGCACGCCCTGCGGAATGCCGGCTTCCAGCAGGATGCGCACAGCTTGTGCGGCGACCAGCGGCGTCTGCTCGGCGGGCTTGGCCAGTACCGGGTTACCGGCGGCCAAGGCAGCCGCAACCTGGCCGCTGAAAATCGCCAGTGGGAAGTTCCACGGGCTGATGCAGACCACCGGGCCCAGTGGGCGGTGGGCGTCGTTGGTGAAGTCGTTGCGTGCCTGCACCGCGTAGTAGCGCAGGAAGTCCACGGCTTCACGCACTTCGGCGATGGCGTTGGCGAAGGTCTTGCCGGCTTCGCGGGCCAGCAGGCCCATCAGCGGCTGGATCTCGCCCTCCATCAGGTCGGCGGCGCGCTCCAGGATCGCGGCGCGTTCGGCGGGCGGGGTGGCCTGCCAGATCGGACCGGCACTGATTGCGCACTGGATGGCGTTGTCGACATCTTCGACGGTGGCTTCTTGCACATGACCGACTACATCACGCAGGTCGGACGGGTTGAGCACCGGCGCCGCTGCTTGCTCGCTGGAGGTGCAACCGAGCATCGGCGTGGCTTTCCAGTTGTTGTGAGCGGTGGCGAGAAGGGCGCAGGACAGCGATGCCAGGCGATGTTCGTTGGCCAGGTCGATACCGGCCGAGTTGGCGCGGTCGCTGCCGTAGAGGTCACGTGGCAATGGAATGCGCGGGTGCGGCAGGCCGAAGCCGCCTTCCAGCGTGGCCATTTGCTCGATGCTGGCCACCGGATCGGCCACCAGCTCCTGGATCGAGATGGATTGGTCGGCAATACGGTTGACGAACGAAGTGTTCGCGCCGTTTTCCAGCAGGCGACGGACCAGGTAGGCCAGCAGCGTTTCGTGGGTGCCGACCGGTGCATACACGCGGCACGGACGGTTCAGCTTGCCATCGGCAACCTTGCCTACAACCTGCTCGTACAGTGGCTCACCCATGCCGTGCAGGCACTGGAACTCGTACTGGCCGGGGTAATAGTTCTGACCGGCGATATGGTAGATGGCCGAAAGCGTGTGGGCGTTGTGCGTGGCGAACTGCGGGTAGATGACTTCCGGTACCGACAGCAGTTTGCGTGCGCAGGCGATGTAGGACACGTCGGTGTACACCTTGCGGGTGTACACCGGGTAGCCTTCCAGGCCTTCGACCTGGGCGCGCTTGATTTCGCTGTCCCAGTACGCGCCTTTTACCAGGCGGATCATCAGGCGGTGGCGGCTGCGGCGCGCCAGGTCGATGACGTAGTCGATCACATACGGGCAACGCTTCTGGTAGGCCTGGATCACGAAACCGATGCCGTTCCAGCCAGTCAGTTGAGGCTCGAAGCACAGGCGCTCGAGCAGGTCCAGGGACAGCTCCAGGCGGTCGGCTTCTTCGGCGTCGATGTTCAAACCGATGTCGTATTGCTTGGCCAGCAGGGTCAGGGACAGCAGGCGCGGGTACAGCTCATCCATCACGCGCTCATACTGCGCACGGCTGTAGCGCGGGTGCAGCGCCGACAGCTTGATGGAAATGCCCGGGCCTTCATAAATCCCACGGCCGTGGGAGGCTTTGCCGATGGAGTGGATGGCTTGTTCGTATGAGGCCAGGTACTTCTGGGCATCGTGTTCGGTGAGCGCGGCTTCACCGAGCATGTCGTAGGAATAGCGGAAGCCTTTGGCTTCGAACTTACTCGCATTGGCCAGGGCTTCGGCGATGGTTTCGCCGGTGACGAACTGTTCTCCCATCAGGCGCATGGCCATGTCGACGCCCTTGCGGATCATCGGCTCGCCGCTCTTGCCGATGATGCGGCTCAGGGACGAGGTGAGGCCGGCTTCATTGTGGGTGGCGACCAGTTTGCCGGTCAGCAGCAGGCCCCAGGTGGCGGCGTTGACGAACAGCGACGGGCTGTTGCCCAAGTGCGGCTGCCAGTTGCCGGTGCTGATCTTGTCGCGGATCAGCGCGTCGCGGGTGCCCTTGTCCGGGATGCGCAGCAGCGCTTCGGCCAGGCACATCAGGGCAACGCCTTCCTGGGACGACAGGGAAAACTCTTGCAGCAGGCCCTGGACAATCCCGGCACGGCCGCCGGCGCTCTTCTGGTTACGCAGTTTTTCGGCAATCGAGGCGGCGAGCTTGTTGGTGGCTTCGGCCATCGGCGCCGGCAGGCGGGCCTGTTCGATCAGCATCGGCACCACTTCCGGCTCGGGGCGACGGTAAGCGGCAGTGATCGACGCACGCAGCACGGATTGCGGCAGGATGCTTTCGGCGAATTCGAGGAAGCACTGGTGGGCGTGGTCGGTCTGGACCTCGCCCGCGTCGTCGGCGTCCTTGCTGCTCAAACCATTGAGTTCGGTCAGGGTTGCACCACCCTCCAGTTTCTCCAGGTAATTGAAAATCGCCTGCTTGATCAGCCAGTGAGGCGTGCGATCAATGGAGGTCGCGGCGGCCTTGAGGCGCTCGCGGGTCGGGTCGTCAAGTTTGACCCCAAGGGTGGTCGTAGCCATTTTCTTATCCTCATGGGTGCCACTACCGAGTGGCATCAGCTGGCGGCAAGATTAGCTTTGCGCATGCTGAGGTGCAACCGGGTGCAACCCATTTTCTTCATGATTTTTTCGATCGTGATCGGGAAAAAACCGGCCTTCGACGGAATCCGCTTCGCCTTGGTGCGTTTGCTTCTGAGATCGGCTGTTCTTGCTCCGAAAAGGAGCAAAAACGAGGTGTTTTGCGCATTTAACATCAAGGTGCAACTTATTCTCGCGAAACTGGTTGCACCTTATTTGCTTTGTTGAATAGCATTCGCGCCCAAGGTGCAACCACCTCTGAGGTTTGGTTCATCGGCTGGCGGCTTTCCTGGGGAAACGTCAGTCATAAATGCGCGGCACGCAGCTACGTCTACCTACTTCCAGTGGGTGGTCGTCTGACAGACCGCCGCTACATAAAAACAAAGCCAGGGCGTCACTCTTATGAGCGTTAGTAATCCAACTCTGATCACGTTCGTGATCTACATCGCAGCAATGGTGCTGATCGGCTTCATGGCCTATCGCTCCACCAACAACCTTTCCGACTACATCCTGGGCGGTCGCAGCCTCGGTAGCGTGGTGACAGCCTTGTCGGCCGGTGCTTCCGACATGAGCGGCTGGTTGTTGATGGGCCTGCCGGGCGCGATCTACATGTCCGGCCTGTCGGAAAGCTGGATCGCCATCGGCCTGATCGTCGGTGCCTACCTCAACTGGCTGTTCGTCGCCGGTCGCCTGCGGGTCCAGACCGAGCACAACGGTGACGCCCTGACCCTGCCGGATTACTTCTCCAGCCGTTTCGAAGATAAAAGCGGCCTGCTGCGGATCATCTCCGCCGTGGTGATCCTGGTGTTCTTCACCATTTACTGCGCTTCCGGCATCGTGGCCGGTGCCCGCTTGTTCGAAAGCACTTTCGGCATGTCCTACGAGACCGCCCTTTGGGCCGGTGCCGCAGCGACCATTGCCTACACCTTCGTCGGTGGTTTCCTGGCCGTGAGCTGGACTGACACCGTACAGGCCACCCTGATGATTTTCGCGCTGATCCTCACGCCGATCATCGTGCTGCTGGCCACTGGTGGCGTCGACACCACTTTCCTGGCCATCGAAGCCAAGAACCCTGACAACTTCAACATGCTGAAAAACACCACCTTCATCGGCATCATTTCACTGATGGGCTGGGGCCTGGGTTACTTCGGCCAGCCGCATATCCTGGCGCGCTTCATGGCGGCGGATTCGGTGAAGTCGATTGCCAAGGCGCGTCGTATCTCCATGACCTGGATGATCCTGTGCCTGGGCGGCACCGTGGCGGTGGGCTTCTTCGGTATTGCCTACTTCTCGGCCCACCCGGAAGTGGCCGGTCCTGTGACTGAAAACCACGAACGTGTATTCATTGAGCTGGCCAAGCTGCTGTTCAACCCATGGATTGCCGGTGTGTTGCTGTCGGCCATCCTGGCTGCCGTGATGAGTACCCTGAGCTGCCAATTGCTGGTGTGCTCCAGCGCCCTGACCGAAGACTTCTACAAAACCTTCCTGCGCAAGACCGCCTCCCAGGTTGAGCTGGTGTGGGTCGGTCGTGCCATGGTGCTGCTGGTGGCCCTGGTCGCTATCGGCCTGGCCGCCAACCCGAACAACCGCGTACTGGGCCTGGTGAGCTACGCCTGGGCCGGTTTCGGCGCCGCGTTCGGTCCTGTGGTGCTGATCTCGGTGATCTGGAAAGGCATGACCCGCAACGGCGCACTGGCCGGTATCCTGGTCGGCGCGATCACCGTGATCGTGTGGAAACACTTTGAGCTGCTGGGCCTGTACGAAATCATCCCAGGTTTCATCTTCGCCAGCCTCGCGATCTACGTCGTGAGCAAGATGGGCGCACCGACTGCGGGTATGGTCGAGCGTTTTGATGCGGCGGAAAAAGACTACAACCTCAACAAGTAATTCGCCGGGCCTTAAGCGCCTGATGAGTTGAAAGAGAGGCCCGCTTCCTATGGATAGCGGGCCTTTTTTTGCGTGTGCTTTACGCCGACCCAGAGAGAATTCGTACGCGTTTTTGTAGGGTTTTACTGATTTGTCTGGCGCGTGCTCGGCAGAGGGCAGCCGTGATGCAGAATCGGCCCCTTACCCCTTGCAGAGAAACACCGGATGTTAGCTCCTGCCAATCAGAGTGCCTTTACCCTGTCCCTCAATGGGGAGCCCAGTGAGTTCAAGGTCCACGGGTTCATGGGGACTGAGTTCATCAGCCTGCCGTTTCGCTTTGACCTGGAGTTGGTCAGCGAGCAACCCGACCTGGACCTTGAGAGCCTGCTGCACAGCCAGGCGTTCCTGGGGTTTGATGCCAATGGCCATGGCATTCATGGCCTGGTGTATCGGGTCGCACAAGGCGATTCGGGCAGGCGCCTTACGCGCTATCAGATCACTCTGGTGCCGCAGCTGGCTTATCTGGAGCACAGCACGCATCAGCGGATCTTTCAGAAACAAACAGTGCCCCAGATCATTGCGCAGGTATTGGAAGCCCAGGCAATCAAGGCTGATGCCTTCGCGTTTCATCTGAGCGGCAAGTACCCCGAGTGTGAGTATTGTGTTCAGTTCGGCGAAACCGATCTGGAGTTCATTCAACGCTTGTGTGTCGAATGGGGCATTCACTATCACTTCCAGCACAGCCCCGAGCGCCACCTGCTGGTGTTTGGCGACGATCAGAGTGTGTTCTCGCAGCCGGATCACGTCACGCCGTATTCACCCGGCTCCGGGATGGTGGCCGATGGGCCTGCGATCAAGCGCTTTATTCTGCGGCTGAAGACCCGCACCAGTGAGGTGAATCTGCGGGACTACGACTTCAAAAAGCCGAACCTGACGTTGGAAAGCGCAGTCTCCAGCAAGCAGCAACCGACTCTGAACGAACAGCGTTACCCAGGGCACTTCGTGGATCGTGAGTGCGGCAAGTACCTGGCGCAACGCATGTTGGAGCGTCATCGCAGCGATTACTGCCAGGCCAGCGGCCATAGCGACCAGCCGGCGTTGGTCACCGGACAGTTCCTGAAGATGGCTGGGCACCCGCGCCAGGAGTGGAATGACTTGTGGCTGGTCACTCAGTTGCACCATACAGGGCGGCAGCCTCAGGTGCTTGAGGAATCTGCCCCTGAAGGGTACGGCGATGAATCCTCCCAAGGCTACAGCAATGAATTTGTCGTAACGCCCTGGGACGTGCTGTTTCGAACACCGCTCCTGATGTCGCGGCCGCCCATATCGGGTTACCAGAACGCAGTGGTAACGGGGCCAGCCGACAGTGAAATCCATTGTGACGAGTACGGCCGGGTCAAGGTGCAGTTTGCCTGGGACCGCAACGGTGAACACAACGATCAGTCCAGCTGCTGGCTGAGGGTTGCCAGCGGTTGGGCTCATGATCGTTATGGTTCGGTGTTGATTCCGCGGGTCGGCATGGAAGTTCTGGTGGGCTTCGTCAATGGCGACCCGGATATGCCATTGGTGATGGGTTGCCTGCCTAATGCGGCAACACAGGTGCCCCTTGATTTGCCGGCGGACAAGACCCGAAGCATCTTGCGCAGCCAGAGCAGCCCTGGGGGTGGTGGCTACAACGAGCTACGCATCGAGGATCGCAAGGGGGCCGAGGAAATCTATCTGCGTGCCCAGCGGGATTGGACGCAACATGTGCTGCATGACCATCGGGTGACGGTGGACGGCGAATCGCACCATGAAGTGCAGGGCGAGGAACAGCGGATAAATCATGGCAACCGCCTGACCGACCTCAAGCAGGACGACCATCTGGTGGTGGGCGGTTCGCAGCAGGTCCGGGCCGGGCAGACCATCCAGATAGGCGCAGGACAAAGCATCGTCATCGACGCGGGCGCGACCGTCACGATTCAGGCGGGTGGGCAGTCGATCACCCTGTCTGCCGGTGGCATTTTCAGCAGCGTGCCGATCCAGCCTGGCGGGGCGCCCGCTGCAGTAGCGGCGCCGTTGATGCCGGGGGTGAAGGAAAAATTGTTGGCAGTGATCCCGGCTCCGCTGTCCCGTGTGCAGGTCGCCAGCCTGAAACGCAGTGCACCGTTTTGCGAAGAGTGCGAACGATGCAGGAACGGCCAGTGCAATCTCACCTGACCTCCACCCAGAAGGACTCTACGTCGATGCTTCAACCCTTGCTTGCTGGTGAAAAGATCTTCGCAGTACTCGGCGCTGCCAGCGACGCCCAGCCCTTGAATGCGTGGCGAACGCTGGCCGGCGGAGCGCCTTTGCATCCCGTTTGGGCCAGTACGGCCTATGCGACCTGGGAGGAGGTGATGCCCCATGTAGGCATCGTCGATCCAGGTAGCGCGTTCCTGGAATGGGCTGCCGCCACAGACGCCACGGATTGGGGCTGGCTGGCCGTATCGTCCTGCCCATTGGACGTGGTGGTCGCACACCTGCAAAGCCTGACCAAGGTGTACCTGGCCGATGGGCAAGAGGTATTTTTGCGCTTTTGGGATGGCGCGCAGTTTCTGCCGATCATTCAGCGCTGCGGTGAAGAGCTGTTGCCGGTGTTCCCGCGATACCTCATTAATGGCCAATCGCTGACTGTTGCGACTGGCCCGGTCACTGCCGCCAAAGCCAGCCCATGGTGGCGAGTGCCGGTACCTTTGCTGGAGCACTTGGCGGAGCAATCGCCGCAAACCCTGGTCGGTAACCTGTTGCACTGGCTCGAAGAGCAGCGACCCGACCTCTACACCGCTTTTGCGCCGGCGACCTTGCAGCACAAGGTCGCCTACTTTGCGCGTCGATCGGGTATCAGCCATGAAGCGCTGGCTGATTACCTGGCCTCAGAGCTGAGTTGAGCCCAGCGCCTGCTGCAAATCCTCGATCAGGTCTTCAATGGCCTCGATGCCCACCGACAGGCGAATCATCTCCGGCTTCACGCCGGCCTTGGCCTGTTCTTGCTCGTTCATCTGCCGGTGGGTGGTGGAGGCCGGGTGGCAGGCCAGGGATTTGGCATCGCCGATGTTCACCAGGCGCTTGAAGATGCGCAGTGCGTCATAGAAGCGCACGCCGGCCTCATAGCCGCCCTTCAAGCCAAATGAAAGGATTGCTGACGGTTTGCCTTGCAAGTACTTCCGCGCCAGTTCGTGGTGCGGGTGGTCCGGCAGGCCTGCGTAGCTGACCCACTCTACCTCGGCATGGCCTTGCAGGAACTGTGCGACCTTCAGGGCGTTTTCAGTATGGCGCTCCATGCGCAGGGCCAGGGTTTCCAGGCCTTGCAGCAGCAGGAAGGCGTTCATCGGGGCCAGTGCCGCGCCGGTGTTGCGCAGTGGAACGGTGCGGGCGCGAGCGATGAAGGCGGCCGGGCCGAATTTCTCGGTGTAGACAACGCCGTGATAGGCGGGCTCGGGGTTGTTGAGCCCGGGGAATTTTTGCGGGTAGTCGGTCCAGGGGAAGTTGCCGCTGTCGACGATCACGCCGCCCAGGGAGTTGCCGTGGCCGCCGATGTACTTGGTCACCGAGTGCACCACGATATCGGCGCCGAACCGGATGGGTTTGCACAGGATCGGTGTGGCCACGGTGTTATCCACCACCAGCGGCACGCCGCGCGCGTGGGCGACGTTGGCCAGGGCTTCCAGGTCGACGATGTTGCCCGCCGGGTTGCCGATGCTTTCGCAGTACACCAGCTTGGTGTTGTCGTCGATCAGCTCGGCGATGGCTTCGGCGCAGTCATCCCGGGCAAAGCGAACATCGACGCCGAAGCTGGGCAGCAAGTGCGCGAACAAGGTGTAGGTGCCGCCGTAGAGTTGCGGGGTGGTGACGATATTGTCCCCGGCGCGGGTGAGCGTCTGGATCGCGTAGTGGATCGCCGCGCTGCCGGCCGACACCGCCAGGCCTGCGATACCGCCTTCGAGCGCGGCGATGCGTTGCTCCAGCACGTCGTTGGTGGGGTTCATGATCCGCGTGTAGATATTGCCGGGCACGTCCAGGTTGAACAGGTCGGCGCCGTGCTGGGCGTTGTCGAATTCGAAGGCAACATTCTGGTAGATCGGCACAGCAACAGCCTTGGTGGTCGGGTCCGACTTGAAGCCGTGGTGCAGTGCGATGGTGGCGTCTTTCATGATGGTGATGGACCTCCCTGGAGTGTGGATCGCCACAATAAGTCCGAGTCATCATTGATATTTAGACTTTTTTCAGGTGAAAGCCTGTCTTTTCGATATAAGCACCGCCCGGCACGTTGCCCTGCACCAACGCTTGCGTAAAAGGTAAACTTCGCCCCCTGCGCAGGAGCAACCATGAATTATCGTCACGCCTTTCACGCCGGCAACCACGCCGATGTCTTCAAACACCTGACCTTGACCCGCCTCATTGCCCTGATGTCGCGCAAGGAGCAGCCGTTCGCCTACCTCGACACCCATGCCGGGATCGGTCTGTACGACCTGCAGGGCGACCAGGCCAACCGCACCGGTGAATACCTGGAAGGCATCGCCCGCCTGTGGGGTGCAAGCGACCTGCCGCCGTTGACCGCCGATTACATGCGCGTGCTGCATGAGATGAACCCGGATGGCGAGTTGCGCTACTACCCTGGTTCGCCCGAGCTGGCGCGGCGCCTGACGCGCCCTCAGGACCGCGTGCTGCTCAATGAGAAACACCCGGAAGACGGCGTGTTGCTCAAGGACAACATGAAGGGCGACCGCCGCGTCAAAGTGCACCTGGGCGAAGGTTGGCACGTACCGCGTGCGCTGTTGCCGGTGCCGGAAAAGCGCGCGCTGATGCTGATCGACCCGCCGTTCGAAAAGCTCGACGAGATGCAACGCTGCGCCGCCTCCCTCAAGGAAGCCGTGGGCCGCATGCGCCAGACCGTCGCGGCCATCTGGTACCCGGTGAAGGACCAGCGCATGTTGCGTCGTTTCTACCAGGACCTGGCCGGCACCGGCGCGCCGAAGTTGCTGCGAGTGGAGTTACTGGTGCATCCGCTGGACACCCCCAACACCCTGACTGGCTCGGGCCTGGCCATCGCCAACCCGCCGTGGGGGCTGGAAGAGGAGCTGCGTGAGCTGCTGCCGTGGCTGTCCAGGAAGCTTGGGCAGACCCAGGGCGGATGGCAGATGGATTGGCTCATCGCTGAGTAACCACGCCTGGTTAGAAACAATATGGCAGGGGGCAAGCCCTAATGCCGGTCAGTTAAGGGACAGAACGGGCAACCAGTCACCTGTGGCGAGCGGGCTTGCCCCGCGTTGGGCTGCGAAGCAGCCCCAAAACATAGCCCCGGAGCTGTCTGGCACACTGCAGTGCTCTTATTGGGGCTGCTGCGCAGCCCAACGCGGGGCGAGCCCGCTCGCCACAGTTACAGTGTTCCTCCTTAACTGACTGGCATTAGGGCAAGCCCCCTCCCACATTTTACCCGTGTCGGCTTTAGATCGGGCAGGTCACACCGGTGCCACCAATCCCGCAATAGCCCTGTGGATTCTTCGCCAGGTACTGCTGGTGATACGCCTCGGCGAAGTACACCGTCGGTGCCTCTTCGATTTCGGTGGTAATCGCACCCAGGCCGGCCTTGGTCAGTTCGGCTTGATACGCCTTGGCGCTGGCCTGCGCCGCCGCCAGTTGTTCCGGCGTGGTGGCATAAATCACTGAGCGGTACTGGCTGCCGATGTCATTGCCCTGGCGCATGCCCTGGGTGGGGTTGTGCAGTTCCCAGAACATTTTCAACAAGTCTTCGTATTTCACTTTGGCCTGGTCATACACCACCAGCACCACTTCGCTGTGGCCGGTCAGGCCCGAGCAGACTTCTTCATAGGTCGGGTTGGGCGTGTAGCCACCGGCGTAACCGACCACAGTGCTGACCACGCCATCGCGCTGCCAGAACCGACGCTCGGCACCCCAGAAGCAGCCCAGGCCGAAGATTGCAAAGCCGACGTCATCGAGGAACGGTCCGAGCAGCGGGTTGCCATTGACGAAGTGCGTCTCCGGCAATGCCATCGGGGTTTCACGGCCAGGCAGAGCTTGTTCTTGAGTAGGCAGCACGTTTTTGTTCACCAGAATTTCCGAGCGCAAGACCATGATCAGTCCTCTCGTCAGGTTGAGTTAGCAATAAAGATTGAGACCGCCAGTGTGCCCGAGTGTTACAGCGCTGTCAGGCGATAGGGCCGCGCGGGTAGCGTTTCAGCATCGCCAGCAGCTCGGCGCCGGGGATCGGCCGGTCGAACAGGTAGCCCTGGCCCACATCGCAACGGTGCCGGCGCAGGAACGCCAGTTGCTCGGCGGTTTCGATGCCCTCGGCCACCACCTTGAGCTTGAGGTTGTGGGCCATGGCGATCACCGCCGAGGTGATTTCCATGTCGTCCTGGTTGTCCGGGATTTCGTGGATGAAGCTGCGGTCGATCTTGATGATGTCGATAGGGAATTTTTTCAAGTAACTCAACGACGAGTAACCGGTGCCGAAGTCGTCCATGGCCAGGGTCAGGCCGAAGCTCTTCAATTGATCAAGCTGCAGGCGCGTGTCTTCGGTGGCTTCCAGTAGCAGGCCTTCGGTCAGTTCCAGCTCCAGCAGGTTGGCCGGCAGTTTTTCTTCCTTGAGGATCGTGGCGATCGAGGCCACAAGGTCCGGATCGGAAAACTGCTTGGGTGACAGGTTGATCGCCACCTGCAAGTTGCCCATGCCAGCGGCGGTCAACTGACGGCTCATGCGACAGGCCTGGCGCGCGATCCATTTGCCGATGGGGATAATCAGGCCGGTTTCTTCAGCCACGCTGATGAATTGGTCAGGGCGGATCATGCCTTTTTCCGGATGGTTCCAGCGCAATAGCGCTTCCATGCCCAGCAGACGGCCACTGCGCAGGCACAGCTTGGGCTGGTAGAACACGTCCAGCTCGTTCTGGGTGAGGGCGCGGCGCAGGTTGTTCTCGACGAACAGCTTGTAGCTGGCCTCCGCATTCAGCGCTTCGGTAAAGATCTGCACCTGATGTTTGCCGTTGGCCTTGGCCTTGTGCAGGGCGAGGCCGGCGTTACGCATCAGGGTCTGCGGGTCGCGGCCATGCAGTGGCGCGCAGGCCAGGCCCACGGAGCCGGTGACGCTGATCAACTGGTTGTCGACGAACATCGGCTTGTCGAGGGTCGCGAGCAATTGGCTGGCCACCAACTGGCCACTTTCCAGGTCGGTGTCGTCGAGCAGTACCGCAAACTCGTTGCTGGCAAAGCGCGCCAGGCTGCCACCGGTGCTCAGGCTGTTGCGCAGGCGCCGGGCCAGGCTGATCAGCAGCTTGTCACCGGTCTGGTGGCCTAGGCTGTCGTTGATGCGCTTGAAGTTGTCGATGTCCACCAGCAGCAGGCTGATCGGGCTGTCGCTGTCACGGGCGAAGCGTTCATCGAGGTTGCGGATGAACGCCGGGCGATTGCCCAGGTTGGTCAGGTTGTCCGTGTAGGCCAGGCGCTCGATACGCTGCTGGGCCAGCTTGGTCTGGGTAATGTCTTCGTAGATGCCGATGTAGTGCGTCAGCTCACGGTTGTCGCCATACACCTTGGAAATCGACAGCTGGCCCCAGTAGGGCTCCAGGTTCTTGCGCCGGCTCTTGAATTCGCCCTGCCAGCTGTTGCTTTTGGCCAGGCTCGAGGGGGCGTCGAACAGCAATTCGCTGAGGTTCTCCAGCGCCGGCAATTGGGCCAGGCGGTGGCCGTGGACCTCTTCGGCGCTGTACTGGGTGATTGCAGTAAAGCTTGGGTTGACGTACTCCACGACACCATCGCAGTTGACCAGCAGAAAGGCGTTGGCGCTTTGTTCCACGGCACGCTGGAACAGGTGCAGGGCGCTGGTGGCGGTGCGGCGATTGTGGTTGTTGATCACCTGGGCGAACTGGTCGGCCAGCTCGCCGGCAAAGGCGATTTCATCGGCCTGCCAGGCGCGGGTGCTGCCGCTTTGCTCCAGGCACAGCACGCCCACCACATGGCCATCGACGCGAATGCTCGCGTCAAGCATCGCGTGGATGTCTTTGTCGCGCAGGCTGTCGGCCATTTCTCGGGTGCGCGGGTCGCGCAGTGCGTTGGTGGCGTCGATGGCCCGGCTGGAGTGCAAGGCTTCCAGGTAGTCCGGGAAGCAGCTGGCGTCGATAGGCTCGGGCAAGTGATGCTGCCCGTCTGCGCGGTGGTAGGCGGAGATCGGCACCAGGCGCTGGCCTTCAAGGTTCCAGATGCTGGCGCAGTCGATCTGGTAGATATCGCAGGCGCTGCGGGTGATCAGCTCGGCGGCTTCCTGCAGCGAATTGTTAGTGGTGTAGCGCTGGCGGGCCAGCAGCAGGATCAACTCCTGTTGCGCGCGCACCCGCTCAAGGTGCTGCAACTGTTCCTGCTGGGCCCGCTGGTTGAGTTCCAGAGCGATCTGCAGGCGGCTGTTCTGGTTCTCCAGGTCTGCCGTGGGCACGGCAGTGGGGATTTCACTGAACAGGCCGTCGACCACCATCAGGTAGCCGCGCAGCAGGTGGCGATTGTGTTGTTTGTAGGCTTCGCCCATTTCCAGCAGGCTCAGCGGGCCGTCGCTGGTGTGCAGGGTATAGCGCACCAGGTAGTGCGGGCTCTGGTTCAGTTGCTGCTGGATGATGTCATGCAGTTGATAGCGCGCCTGGGGCTCCATCAGGCTGGCGTACGGGGTGCCGATCAGCGCGCACAGCTCGACCGCCGGCAGGCCGAATTGGCGCTCGCAATTGGGGTCGAGGTAAAGCAGGGCCCAGCTTGCCTCATTAAGCCGCTCGAAACGCAGCATACCGAGGCGCGAAGGCACCGGTAACTGCGTCACTACCTCGGCCGCCATTCGGGCGACATCGGGCTGGCTTTTCATGGGGGAGACTCACTTGAAATAACGCGCACGGCGCCGGGCTCACGCCCTCTTTTCTGTTGCCTGCGGCAAGGTTGCATCATGCGGCGCGGGCTGACAAGAGAGGATGAAGGCTAAGTGCTATAACGGGGTTATCGGCTGCGGAAGGGATTTCTGCAATCGAGGTGATGGAAGGTGTACAAACCTGTCTTGTATGTCCAGTTTCCTGCCTGAAAGCCGGCAAAAAAAGCCCCGCCAAGTGGCGGGGTTGAGGTACGAGCGTGGCGCTCGAAAATCGATACAGCCAGGCCTCCTCAGTGAAGAGGAGGCCGTGACGGTTTACAGCAAGATCGTGCGGATATCGTTCAGCACTTGGCCCAGACGCTGGGTGAAGCGCGCAGCGGCGGCGCCGTTGATCACACGGTGATCGTAGGACAGCGACAGCGGCAGCATCAGCTTCGGCTGGAACGCTTTACCGTCCCAAACCGGCTGGATAGTCGCCTTGGACACACCCAGGATCGCCACTTCCGGCGCGTTGACGATTGGCGTAAAGCCAGTACCGCCAATGTGACCGAGGCTGGAGATGGTGAAGCATGCGCCCTGCATGTCGTCCGGGGTGAGCTTCTTGTCGCGGGCCTTGGCAGCCAGCGCGGCGGCTTCGGCTGCGAGTTGCAGCAGGCTCTTCTGGTCGACGTTCTTGATCACCGGTACCAGCAGGCCATCCGGGGTGTCCACCGCGAAACCGATGTGCACGTACTTCTTGCGGATGATCGCCTTGCCGCTTGGCGCCAGCGAACTGTTGAAGTCCGGCAGCTCCTTGAGCAGGTAGGCACAGGCCTTGAGCAGCAGAGGCAGCACGGTCAGTTTCACGCCGGCTTTTTCGGCCACGGCTTTCTGCGCAACGCGGAAAGCTTCCAGGTCGGTGATGTCGGCCTGGTCGAACTGCGTCACGTGCGGGATGTTCAGCCAGCTGGCGTGCAGGCCGGCCGCGCCGATTTGCATCAGGCGGGTCATCGGCACTTCTTCTACTTCGCCGAAGCGGCTGAAGTCCACGGTGCGGATCGGCGGAATGCCCGAACCACCGGTAGCGCCACCAGCAGCTGGCGCTTCCTTGGCTTTCTGCATCATGGCCTTGACGTAAACCTGCACGTCTTCCTTCAACACGCGACCGTGAGGGCCAGTGGCCGCCACAGCGCTCAGCTCAACGCCGAACTCACGGGCCAGTTGACGCACGGCGGGGCCGGCGTGAACCTTGGCACCGCTTGGCGCAGGTGCGGCAGCAGCGGCCGGAGCGGCCTCGACTTTTGCAGCAGGTGCAGGTGCAGCGGCAGCCGGTGCGGCTTCAGCCTTGGCGGCTGGCGCAGCGGCCGGGGCTGGGGCTGGGGCGGCGGCAGGCGCAGCGCCTTGTACTTTCAGCTTGAGGATGAAGTCACCGGTGCCGACTTCGTCTTCCAGCTTGACCGCAATGCTTTCCACCACGCCGGCAGCCGGCGAAGGGATTTCCATGGAGGCTTTGTCGGACTCCAGGGTGATCAGCGACTGGTCGGCTTCGACGGTGTCGCCGACCTTGACCAGCAGCTCGATGATCTTGGCCTTGCCCGACGAACCGATGTCCGGGACGTGAATGTCCTGGACAGTGGCGGCGGCAGGTGCGGCAGCCGCAGCGGCAGGCGCTTCGGCAGGTTTTTCAGCAGCAGGCGCAGGTGCAGCGGCGGCAGCAGGGGCCGCCGGCGCAGGGGCCGCATCAGCGGCACCTTCGATTTCCAGCTCCAGCAGTTCGTCGCCTTCTTTCAGGCGGTCGCCCAGCTTCACTTTCAGGCTCTTGACCACGCCGGCCTTGGGAGCAGGGATTTCCATGCTCGCCTTGTCCGATTCCAGGGTCAGGATGCTCTGGTCGGCTTCGACGGTGTCGCCGACCTTCACAAACAGCTCGATTACTTCACCTTCACCGCTGCCGATGTCAGGTACGCGAATGAGTTCGCTCACAAAAAGTCTCCTCAGCAGTCCAGTGGGTTGCGTTTTTCCGGGTTGATCCCGAACTTGACGATAGCGTCAGCCACCACCTTCGGTTCGATCTCACCACGGTCAGCCAAGGCTTCCAGGGCTGCCAACACCACGAAGTGACGGTCAACTTCGAAGAAGTGACGCAGCTTCTTGCGGCTGTCACTGCGGCCGAAACCGTCGGTGCCCAGGACTTTGAATTCCTTGGACGGGACCCACTGGCGAATTTGTTCAGCAAACAGTTTCATGTAGTCGGTCGAAGCGATCACCGGGCCTTTACGGCCGGTCAGGCACTCTTCAACGAAGGTGCGCTGTGGCTTCTGGCCAGGGTGCAGGCGGTTGTGACGCTCTACGGCCAGGCCATCGCGACGCAGTTCGTTGAAGCTGGTCACGCTCCATACGTCGGCGCCGACGTTGAACTCGTCACGCAGGATCTTGGCCGCTTCACGCACTTCGCGCAGGATGGTGCCGGAGCCCATCAGTTGTACGTGGTGCGCTGCTTCCTTGGTGTCTTCTTCGAGCAGGTACATGCCCTTGATGATGCCTTCTTCCACGCCGGCCGGCATGGCTGGCTGCTGGTAGGACTCGTTCATCACGGTGATGTAGTAGAAAACGTCCTGCTGCTCTTCGGTCATCTTCTTCATGCCGTCCTGGATGATCACCGCCAGCTCGTAGCCGTAGGTTGGATCAAAGGTGCGGCAGTTCGGGATGGTGGCAGCCAGGATGTGGCTGTGACCGTCTTCGTGTTGCAGGCCTTCGCCGTTCAGCGTGGTACGACCGGCGGTGCCGCCGATCAGGAAACCACGGGTACGGCTGTCGCCTGCTGCCCAGGCCAGGTCGCCGATACGCTGGAAGCCGAACATCGAGTAGAAGATGTAGAACGGCAGCATCGGCTGGTTGTGGCTGGAGTACGAAGTACCGGCAGCGATGAAGGAGCTCATTGCGCCCGCTTCGTTGATGCCTTCTTCGAGGATCTGGCCCTTCTTGTCTTCCTTGTAGAACATCACCTGGTCTTTATCGACTGGCTCGTAGAGCTGGCCGACGGAGGAGTAGATGCCCAACTGACGGAACATGCCTTCCATACCGAAGGTACGGGCTTCGTCCGGAATGATCGGGACGATGCGCGGGCCGATGTCCTTGTCCTTGACCAGCTGCGCGAGGATCCGCACGAAGGCCATGGTGGTGGAGATTTCACGGTCGCCCGAGCCGTCAAGGATAGCCTTGAGGGTGCTCAGGTCCGGCGTCGGTACGCTGAAGCTGTTGGCGCGACGCTGTGGCACGAAACCACCCAGTGCGGCGCGGCGCTCGGCCAGGTAGCGGGCTTCGGCGCTGTTCGGCTCCGGCTTGAAGAACGGCAGGTTTTCCAGTTCTTCGTCCTTGACCGGGATGTCGAAGCGGTCGCGGAACAACTTCAGGCTGTCGACATCGACTTTCTTGGTGTTGTGCGCGGTGTTCTTCGCTTCGCCGGCACCGGTGCCATAACCTTTGATGGTCTTGGCCAGGATGACAGTCGGTTGTTCTTTGTGGTTGACCGCTTCGTGGTACGCCGCATAGACCTTGTACGGGTCGTGGCCGCCACGGTTGAGTTTCCAGATCTCGTCGTCGGACAGGTCGGCAACCATCGCCTTGAGTTCAGGCGTGTTGAAGAAGTGTTCGCGGACGAACGCGCCGTCCTTGGCCTTGTAGTTCTGGTACTCGCCGTCGATGACTTCGTCCATGCGACGCTGCAGGATACCGTCGACGTCCTTGGCCAGCAGTGGGTCCCAGAAACGGCCCCAGATGACTTTGGTCACGTTCCACTGGGCGCCGCGGAATACGCCTTCGAGTTCCTGGATGATCTTGCCGTTGCCGCGAACCGGGCCGTCGAGGCGCTGCAGGTTGCAGTTGATGACGAAGATCAGGTTGTCCAGCTTCTCGCGGCCGGCCAGGGAGATGGCGCCCAGGGATTCCGGCTCGTCGCACTCGCCGTCGCCCAGGAAGCACCAGACTTTCTGCTTGCCTTCAGGGATGAAACCACGGGCTTCCAGGTACTTCATGAAGCGTGCCTGGTAGATCGCCTGGATTGGGCCCAGGCCCATGGAAACGGTCGGGAACTGCCAGAACTCAGGCATCAGCCAAGGGTGCGGGTACGACGACAGGCCGTTACCGTCCACTTCCTGGCGGAAGTTGTTCATGTGTTCTTCGCTGATGCGGCCTTCCATGAACGCACGGGCGTAGACGCCTGGCGAGGTGTGGCCCTGGAAGTAGATCAGGTCGCCGCCGTGTTCGTCGGTCGGGGCCTGGAAGAAGTAGTTGAAGCCGATGTCATACAGGGTTGCGCTGGAAGCGAAGCTGGAGATGTGACCGCCCAGGTCCGAATCTTTCAAGTTCGTGCGCATTACCATCGCCATGGCGTTCCAACGTACCAGCGAGCGAATGCGGCGTTCCATGAACAGGTCGCCAGGCATGCGTGCTTCGTGGGTAACGGGGATGGTGTTGCGGTATGGCGTAGTGATGGCGTAAGGCAGTTGCGAGCCGCTGCGGGTCGCGAGTTCGCCCATACGGGTCATCAGGTAGTGAGCACGGTCTTCGCCTTCTTTGTCGAGAACCGATTCCAGGGCGTCCAGCCATTCCTGGGTTTCGACGGGATCGAGGTCTTGCATGGCTTGCTCCAGGGCGGAAAGGCTACCAGAATCGGTTGCCTGAAGTTTGCGACTGGCCTTGTGGGCAGACGACATAAATTCTTGGATGGCCGAAGGTTGCTTCGGCGTCCTGTAGTTTTACTACAAATCGTCGGCCATTTCAGCCTTTCGAATGTATATACGAGTAGTAAAACTACACAAGACTGAGCGTATGGCTCGGTCTGGCTGGTGAGCATAATCGTTATTGTTGATCTTTTGCGAACAGGAAAAGGTGAAAGCTTGATGTTGGCTGCCAAAATGAAATTAATTTCAGCTATTTCTAACCTTTGTTCGACAGTCCTTCATAGAGCGTGGTCCTTGCGTTCACAACACGTAGCCAATTACACGCCGATCAAGGATAGACCATGAGCCTTCCAACACTGGCCCAACTACCGGCCATTCTCTTGCCAAAAGCCCAGCGGGCCGAGCAGTCATTTCGTGACGCGGTGGCCGCGCTGGACGACGATCATGGACTTTCTGCGTGGACGCCGCAACGGTGGGCCGACTTCGTCCGCGTGTGCGCCGCCAGTGATTTCGTCATTGAACAGAGTGTTCGTGACCCTTTGATGTTGCTCGAACTGGCCGCCTGGGGCGAATTGGACCGGGGTTTTGCGCCCGGCGAGCTGTGCGGGCAGATTGCTGGCGCCGTGCAACAAGTCGAAACAGAAGATGAACTCGGCCGTGTGCTGCGTCGCCAGCGCACGCGCCAGCAAGTGCGCATCATCTGGCGCGACCTGACCCGCCAGGCCGACCTGGTGCAAACCTGCCGCGACCTTTCCGACATGGCCGACGCCTGCATCGACCAGGCCTACCAGTGGCTGTACCAACGCCACTGCGTACAGTTCGGCACGCCCACCGGGCGGCGCAGCGGCGAGCCGCAGCACATGGTGATCCTCGGCATGGGCAAGCTCGGTGCGGTGGAGTTGAACCTGTCGTCGGATATCGACTTGATCTTCGCCTACCCGGAAGGTGGCGAGACGGTGGGTGTGAAGCGCGCCCTGGATAACCAGGAGTTTTTTATCCGCCTTGGTCAGAAACTGATCAAGGCCCTCGACCCGATCACCGTTGACGGCTTTGTGTTTCGCGTCGACATGCGCCTGCGTCCCTACGGCTCGGCCGGTGCGCTGGTACTGAGCTTCAACGCGCTGGAGCAGTATTACCAGGATCAGGGCCGTGACTGGGAACGCTACGCCATGATCAAGGCGCGGGTCGTGGCCGGCGACCAGGTGGCCGGTGCACAACTGCTCGACATGCTGCGGCCGTTCGTCTATCGCCGCTACCTGGACTTCTCCGCCATCGAAGCGCTGCGCACGATGAAGCAGTTGATTCAGCAGGAAGTACGGCGCAAAGGCATGGCCGACAACATCAAGCTGGGCTCGGGCGGCATCCGCGAAGTGGAGTTTATCGCCCAGGCGTTCCAGTTGATCCACGGCGGCCGCGACCTGAGCCTGCAACAGCGCCCGCTGCTCAAGGTGCTCGGCACCCTGGAAGGCCAGGGTTACCTGCCGCCGGCGGTGATTGCCGAATTGCGCAATGGCTACGAATTCCTGCGTTACACCGAGCACGCGATCCAGGCGATTGCCGATCGCCAGACACAAATGCTTCCGGACAGCCCCGAAGACCAGGCGCGCATTGCTTTTATGTTGGGCTTTGCCGATTGGGACGCTTTCCACGAGCGCCTGATGTACTGGCGCGGTCGGGTGGACTGGCACTTCCGCCAGGTGATCGCCGATCCGGATGAAGAAGAGGGCGAAGAAAGCGAGTTGGTGGTGGGCGGTGAGTGGTTGCCGCTTTGGGAGGAATCCCAGGATGAAGAGGCGGCCTGCCGTCAGTTGGCCGAAGGTGGTTTTACCGACGCGGCCAAGGCGCTCAAGGCGTTGGCCGGCCTGCGCAACAGCCCGCAACTGCGTGCCATGCAGCGTTTGGGGCGCGAACGGTTGGATGCTTTTATACCGCGCCTGCTTGCCCAGGCGGTCGAGCACGCCAACCCGGACCTGGTGCTGGAGCGCGTGTTGCCGCTGGTGGAAGCCGTCGCCCGGCGTTCCGCTTATCTGGTGCTGCTCACGGAAAACCCCGATGCCCTGCGCCGCCTGCTGACCCTGTGCGCCGCCAGTCCATGGATCGCCGAGCAGATCACCCGTTTCCCGCTGTTGCTCGACGAATTGCTCAACGAAGGCCGCCTGTTCAAGCCACCGCTGGCGCCGGAACTGGCCGCCGAACTGCGCGAGCGTCTTACACGCATCCCCGAAGATGACCTTGAGCAACAGATGGAAGCCCTGCGGCACTTCAAGCTGGCCCACCGCCTGCGCGTGGCGGCCTCGGAGATCGCCGGCAGCCTGCCGCTGATGAAAGTCAGCGACTACCTGACCTGGCTCGCCGAGGCCATCCTCGAACAAGTGCTGGCCCTGGCCTGGCGCCAGACCGTGGCGCGCCATGGCTCGCCGCAGCGGTTGGACGGCACCCTGTGCGATCCTGGGTTTATCATTGTCGGTTATGGGAAAGTCGGCGGTATAGAACTCGGGCATGGTTCGGACCTGGACCTGGTGTTTATCCACGACGGTGATCCCCAGGCGGAAACCGATGGCGCCAAGCCTATCGACGGTGCGCAGTTCTTCACGCGCCTGGGCCAGCGCATCATCCACCTGCTGACCACCCAGACCAACTCGGGCCAGTTGTATGAAGTGGACATGCGCCTGCGACCTTCCGGCGCATCCGGTTTGTTGGTGAGTTCGCTGGGGGCGTTTGAGCGCTATCAACAAAATGAAGCCTGGACCTGGGAGCATCAGGCCCTGATCCGTGCGCGGGTGCTGGTGGGCAGCCAGGATGTGGGCCAGGCGTTCGAGCGGGTACGGGCTAAGGTATTGGGGCAGGAGCGGGACCTGGCGAAGCTGCGCCAGGAGGTCAGCGAGATGCGCGCCAAGATGCGTGACAACCTGGGCACCAAGGGCACGGCGGCCGGCACCGGCGCCAATGCCTTCGAAGCCACGGTGCTGTTCGACCTCAAGCAGGACGCCGGAGGTATCGTCGATATTGAATTTATGGTGCAATACGCGGCTTTGGCGTGGTCTGCGCAACATCCATCGTTGCTGCGCTACACCGACAATATCCGCATTCTGGAAGGCCTGGAGCAGGTAGGCTTGATGCCCGCCGCCGATGCCCATCTGCTGCGTGAGGTGTATAAGGCCTACCGATCCGCCGCGCACCGCCAGGCCTTGCAGAACGAGGCCGGTACAGTGGCCGGGGATCAGTTTGCCGACGAACGGCGCCAGGTAATGCGAATCTGGCAGGCGCTGGGGCTGAGCTGAAACACTATTACGGCGGGGAGGCATAAGCCTCCCCGCATCGTTTGTGGAAACTACATGAATATTCTGATCGTTGGGCCCAGTTGGGTCGGTGACATGGTGATGGCGCAGACACTCTTCCAGTGCCTGCGCGTGCGTTACCCGGACTGCCAGATCGACGTGCTCGCCCCCGAGTGGAGCCGGCCGATCCTTGAGCGCATGCCCGAGGTGCGCAAGGCCTTGAGCTTCCCGCTCGGCCACGGTGCCCTGGAGCTGGCAACCCGCCGTCGCATCGGCAAGTCCCTGGCGGGTGAGTACGACCAGGCGATCCTGCTGCCCAACTCGCTCAAGTCGGCGCTGGTGCCGTATTTTGCCGGTATCCCCAAGCGCACCGGCTGGCGCGGCGAGTTCCGCTACGTGCTGCTCAATGACGTGCGCACGCTGGACAAAGCCCGCTACCCGCTGATGATCGAACGCTTCATGGCCCTGGCCTATGAGCCGGGTGCCGAGTTGCCCAAGCCGTATCCGCGCCCGAGCCTGCAGATCGATCCGCTGAGCCGCGACGCGGCCCTGGCCAAGTTCGGCCTGACCCTGGACCGGCCGGTGTTGGCCTTGTGCCCCGGCGCCGAGTTTGGCGAGTCCAAGCGCTGGCCGTCGGAGCATTACGCGAAGGTGGCCGAGGCGAAGATCCGCGAAGGCTGGCAGGTGTGGCTGTTCGGTTCGAAGAAGGACCATCCGGTAGGTGAAGACATTCGTCAGCGCCTGATCCCCGGCCTGCGTGAAGAGGCAGTGAACCTCAGTGGCGACACGTCCCTGGCCGAGGCCATCGACCTGCTGTCCTGCGCCGATTCGGTGGTGTCCAACGACTCCGGCCTGATGCACGTGGCCGCTGCGCTGAACCGCCCGCTGGTGGCGGTGTATGGCTCCACCTCGCCGGGCTTCACGCCGCCCTTGGCCGATCAGGTCGAAGTGGTGCGCCTGGGCCTGGAGTGCAGCCCGTGTTTTGACCGTACCTGCCGTTTCGGCCACTACAATTGCATGCGCCAGTTGTTGCCACAGCCGGTGAACGAGGCCTTGCAGCGGTTGCAGGGCTCTGCGGTCGAGGTCCGATAGTTTGCGCATACTGGTAATCAAGACCTCATCCCTGGGCGACGTGATCCACGCCTTGCCGGCGCTGACCGACGCGGCGCGGGCGATCCCCGGCATTCAATTCGACTGGGTAGTGGAAGAAGGCTTTGCCGAGATTCCCACCTGGCACCCGGCGGTCGACAAGGTGATCCCGGTGGCGATCCGTCGCTGGCGCAAAAACATCTGGCAAACCATCAAGAGTGGCGAATGGCGGCGCTTCAAGCAGCAAGTCCAGTCGACCAAATACGATCTGGTGATCGACGCCCAGGGCCTGCTGAAAAGCGCCTGGCTGACCCGTTATGTGCGTGCGCCCGTCGCGGGTTTCGACAGAAACTCCGCCCGCGAGCCGATGGCCGCGCGTTTCTATTCGCGACGCCTCGCCGTTGCGCGAGGGCAACACGCGGTGGAGCGTCTGCGCCAGTTATTCGCCGTGGCGCTCGGATATGACCTGCCCAAAGGCCTGGGCGACTACGGCCTGAGCACTGAAAAGCTCCTGGGCCTGCCGCCGAAAAAACCTTTTGTGCTGCTGTTGCACGGCACCACCTGGGACACCAAGCACTGGCCCGAAGCCTACTGGCGCGAGCTGGCCGAGCGCATGGGCCGCCTGGGCGTCGACGTGAAATTGCCCTGGGGTAACGCCGCCGAAAAAGCCCGTGCCGAACGCCTGGCCCAGGGCCTGCAAAACGCCGAGGTGCTGCCCAAGCTGAACCTGGCCGGTGTGGCTCGTGTATTGGCCGGCGCTCGCGCCTGTGTGGCAGTGGACACCGGTCTCGGCCACCTGGCCGCCGCGCTGGATGTGCCGACCATCTCCCTGTTCGGCCCGACCAACCCCGGCCTCACCGGTGCCTACGGCAAGCGCCAGATTCATCTGGCCAGCGACTTCCCCTGCGCGCCGTGCCTGCAAAAGCAATGTACCTATCAACCGACGGCCGACGACCTGCGTCGGTTCGACCTCAAGCGCGAGTCGCCCCTGTGCTTCACGCGCCTGAACCCAGAGCGTGTGGCAAGCCGACTGAGCACGTTGTTATTGGCTGAGGAGCTGCACTGATGCAACTGGCTTTTGTGCTGTACAAATATTTCCCCTTCGGTGGCCTGCAGCGCGACTTCATGCGCATCGCCCTGGAGTGCCAGCAGCGCGGTCATCAGATTCGTGTGTACACGCTGATCTGGGAAGGCGACATCCCGCCCGGCTTCGAAGTGCTGGTGGCGCCGGTCAAGGCGTTCTTCAACCATCGGCGCAATGAAAAGCTCAGCGCCTGGATGGCCGCAGACCTGGCCAAGCGCCCGGTTGACCGCCTGGTCGGCTTCAACAAAATGCCCAACCTGGACGTGTACTACGCCGCCGACGGTTGCTTTGAAGACAAGGCGCAAAACCTGCGCCACTCGCTGTACCGCTATTTCGGCCGCTACAAGCACTTCGCCGAGTACGAGCGCGCAGTGTTCGCCAAGGACGCCAAGACCGAAGTCCTGATGATTTCCGAAGTGCAGCAGCCGCTGTTCATCAAGCATTACGACACCCCGGTGGAGCGCTTCCACCTGCTGCCACCGGGCATTGCCCAGGACCGCCGCGCACCGCCGAATGCCGCCGAAATCCGTGAGGGTTTCCGCAAGGAATTCAACCTCGGCGACGACGAGTTGCTGCTGGTGCAGATCGGCTCGGGCTTCAAGACCAAGGGCGTCGACCGCAGCCTCAAGGCCGTGGCCGCGTTGCCGCCTGAATTGAAAAAACGCACGCGCCTGTTTGTGATCGGCCAGGACGACCCCAAGGTATTCCAACTGCAAAGCGCCACCTTGGGCTTGGGCGATAACGTGCAGTTCCTCAAGGGCCGCAGCGATATCCCGCGTTTCCTGCTGGGCGCCGACCTGTTGATTCACCCGGCGTACAACGAAAACACCGGCACCGTTTTGCTCGAAGCCCTGGTGGCCGGGTTGCCGGTGCTGGTCTCGGCAGTATGTGGGTATGCCCACTACATTACCGAGGCCGACAGTGGCCTGGTACTGGATGAGCCGTTTGAACAAGCGCAGCTCAACCAGTACCTGACGCACATGCTCACCGACACTGCACAGCGCGCGGCCTGGAGCCGCAATGGCCTGGCCTTCGCTGAGACGGCCGACCTTTACAGCATGCCGCAGCGCGCTGCGGATGTGATTCTGGCGGAGCCAAAACGATGAAGTTGATTCTTGCCGAACCGTTCAAGACATTGTGGGCCGGGCTTGATGCCTTTGCCGAAGTCGAGAAACTGCAAGGCCAGGTATTCCGTGAGCTTGCGGCGCGCCGCACGCTGCGCACCGTGGTGGATGGCCGTCCGTATTTCGTGAAGATCCACCGTGGCATCGGCTGGGGCGAAATCTTCAAGAACCTGATTACCGCCAAGCTGCCGGTGCTGGGCGCAGGCCTTGAATGGGCGGCGATTCATCGACTCCAGGCACTCGGCGTGCCGACCATGACCGGCGTGGCTTTCGGCGAGAAGGGCAGCAACCCGGCGGACCAGCATTCGTTCATCATCACCGAAGAGCTGGCGCCGACCCTCAGCCTCGAAGACGTCACGATCAATTGGGTCGCCGAACCGCCTGCGCCCGCGTTGCGTCATGCCCTCACGGCCGAGCTGGCGCGCATGGTTGGTGATATGCACCGGGGTGGCGTAAACCACCGCGACTGCTACCTGTGCCACTTCCTGCTGGACACCGCCAGGCCCATCGATGCGAACAACATCAAGCTGTCGGTGATCGACCTGCACCGCGCTCAACTGCGTGCCCATCTGCCGCTGCGCTGGCGCGACAAGGACCTGTCCGCGCTGTACTACTCGGCGCTGGATATCGGCCTCACCCGTCGCGACAAGCTGCGTTTCCTCAAGGGCTACTTCCGCCAGCCGCTGCGCCAGATCCTCGCTGAGCAATCGGCATCCCTGAGCCTGATGCAGCGCAAGGCCGACAAGCTGTATGCGCGCAAGCTGCGTTATGGGGATGCGATCTGATGGCGGGTTGGAACCTGGAACCTGCGTACGCCAGCCTGGCGGATGATTTCGGCAACCTCGAAGCGGTCTTCGCCCTGCAAGGCGAGCGCCTGACCCGCGATCCGCTGTCGGAAGTGATCCGCGTGGAGCGTGGCGGGGTCAACTATTACGTCAAGCGCTACATCGGTGCCGGCAAAGGGCTGCGGCGCTACCTGGGCAAGCCGCGGGTCAAGTCCGAATGGCAGAACCTCAAGCGTTTCGCCAAATGGGGTATTCCCACCGCTGATGTGGTTGCCTGGGGGCTGGAGCGAAAGGGCCTGGCCTATGATCGTGGGGCGATGATCACCCGCGAGCTGCCGAAGACCGAAGACCTCTCGGTATTGGCCGAGCGCAACGATGCGCGCCTGCGCGACCCCAAGTGGGTCGACGCGGTGAGCCGTCAGCTCGCCGAATACACACGCACCATGCACGATCATCGCTTTACCCATAACGACTTGAAGTGGCGCAACCTGTTGATCGATGACCAGCAGACCCTGTACCTGATCGACTGCCCCAACGGCGATTTCTGGCGCGGGTTCTGGCTCAAGTACCGCATCACCAAAGACCTGGCCTGCCTGGACAAGGTGGCCAAGTATCACTTGTCCGCCACCCAGCGCCTGCGTTTCTACATGCAATACCGTCAGCGCCGACACCTGAGTGCAGCGGACAAACAGCGTATTCGCCACGTGGTGAAGTTTTTCGAGGGACGTGAATGAGTGATTTCCTGGCGGCTGAAGACCGGGCGCTGCTGGAGCGCAACGGCTTGGCGACGTTCGACGCCCTGTGGGCCAAACAACTGGATGCAGTGGATGAACCCAACACCAGTCGCGGCGGCTGGAGCAGCGTGTTTCGTCTGGAACTGGACGGCCACGGTTATTATCTCAAGCGTCAGAGCAACTACCTGACGCGCAGCCTGCACCGTCCCTTTGGCGAGCCGAGTTTCTCCCGCGAGTTCCGCAATATCAGTCGTTACCGCAAGCTCGGCATCCCTGCCTTGCAGGCGGCTTTCTACGGCGAGCGCAAGGTGGGCGGCGAGCATCGCGCGATGCTGCTGACCCGTGCCCTGGACGGCTGGAATGACCTGGATTCGCTGCTGGGGCAGTGGCCTCAATTGAGCGACGCCCAGCACCACGCGATCCTGCTGGCCTGCGGTCAGCTTGCACGCCGGTTGCACAGCGTCGGCCAGGTACATGGCTGTTTTTATCCCAAGCATATTTTTATGCAGGCCACCGGCGACGGCTATGCCGCGCAGTTGATCGACCTTGAGAAAACCCGCCCGCTGCTGTTCGGCTGGCGCGATCGGGTCAAGGACCTGGAGCCGTTGTTGCGACGTGCACCGCAGTGGTCGGATGAACAGGTACGCCAACTGTTGGCCGCCTATCTTGATCAACCGAAGGACAGCGCGCTGGTCACCAGCTGGCTGCAGAAACTGACCGCGCGCCGTAGTCACAAGGAAAACCGTTGATGCGTCTGTCCGAGCTGAAAGCCGCCGGCCGTAACCCCGAGCTGCCACTGACCCTCGAACTGGCCGATGCGGCCGGCCCGGGCCAGTTGCAACTACTGAGCCTGTTGCGTGTGCTGCCGGGCGAGCGTTATGTGGGGGCGGCGGTCTGGCGCGGTCGTCCGGTTTTGGCCAAGTTACTGGTGGGCAGCAAGGCGGCGCGGCACTTTCAGCGTGAACTCAGCGGCGTGCGCCTGCTCGCCGAGCAAGGCCTGACCACGCCGTTGCTGCTGGCCGATGGCTTGCAGGAAGGCGAGGGCGGCTGGCTGCTGTTCGAGTTCATCGAGGGCGCCGAAAGCCTGGCCGCTGCCTGGCAGGCCGTCGAAGACCTGCCGCCGCTGGCTGACGAACAAACCGCCGTGCTGGCCGAAGCGCTGGGTGCCATTGCGCAGATGCACACCAGGGGCCTATGGCAGGAAGACCTGCACCTGGACAACCTGCTGCGCCAGGGCGGCAAACTGTACCTGATCGATGGCGCCGGGATCCGCGTCGAAGAAGCGGGTAAACCGCTCTCACGCAACCGTGTGCTGGAAAACCTCGGGGTGTTTTTCGCCCAGTTGCCGAAGAATCTCGAGCCGTTTACCGAAGAGCTGCTGGTGTACTACTTGCTGAGCAACGGCGAGCACGCCCTGCCGCTGGAAGCCCTGGAGAAACAGGTGCGTAAGGTCAGTGCCTGGCGCCTCAAGGACTTCCTGAGCAAGGTCGGCCGTGAATGCACGCTGTTCAGCGTGGTGCGCGGCGCCTTTGCCTTGCGCGCGATCCGGCGGGAAGAGGAGCCGGCCATGCTGCCGGTGCTGGAACAGGCTGACGCACTGCTGGACCAGGGGCATTTGTACAAGACCGGCGGCGCCGCCAGCGTGGCCAAGGTCGAGATGGCCGGTCGGCCGCTGGTGATCAAGCGCTATAACATCAAGGGCTTCGCCCACTGGCTCAAACGCTTCTGGCGTCCGAGCCGTGCCTGGCACTCCTGGCGCGAAGGCAATCGCCTGGCGTTCCTCGGTATCGCCACGCCCAAGCCGCTGGCGGTGCTGGAAAAACGCTTCTTCTGGTTGCGCCGTCGCGCTTACCTGGTCACCGAATACCTGTCCGGCCCGGACATCATCGAGCGCTTCGCACCGTACGTTGAAAATGGTGACGCGCCGGAAAACGAACTGCAGGCGCTGGATCACCTGTTCGCCGAGCTGATCCGTGAACGCATCAGCCATGGCGATTTCAAGGGCCACAACCTGTTCTGGGACCAGGGGCGCTGGTCGCTGATCGACCTGGACGCCATGTGTCAGCACGGCTCCGAGGCGAGCTTCGCCCCGGCGTATGCCAAGGACCGGGCGCGGTTCATGCGTAACTGGCCCGAAAGCAGTGCGTTGTACCAATTGATTGATCAGCGGTTGCCTCGAGATATCAACTGATCAGAACCGATACTCCGCCCCGGCGCCTGCATACCACGAACGTCCAGGCGCCGCTTCGTAGTAGCGGTTATTGCCGTCGCCGACGATCACCGAGCCGACATACTGGCGGTCGAGCAGGTTGTCCAGGCGCAGGGTCTGGTGGAAGGTCCAGTGTTCGACTTTCTGCTCAAAGCGGGCGCGCCAGTTGAATACGCTGTAGGCCGGGGCGGCGTGTTGGCTGTTGGTGTCTTCGACGTAGACCTGGCTGCGGTACATCCCTTCGAGGGCGGTGCTGACCCAATCCCTTGGTTTCCAACTCAGTTCTGCGAACAGCGTGGTTTGAGGGACTCCCGGCAGGTAGTTGCCCTTGTCGACGGCGGTGTTGCCGCTGACGAAGTCACTGTCGTAGGTGGCTTGCAGGCGGGTGTAGGCGAGGTTGGCGCTCCAGTGCTCGCTGAGCTGGCTTTCGATGCCCAGTTCGAAGCCGCGGCGCAGGGTGCGGCCGGCGTTTTGGTAACTGGTGCGGCCGTCTTTGGATTGAGCGACCACTAACTCATCTTCTGTAGTTATCTGGAATACGGCCGCATTGATCCTGGTATTTTTCACTTGGGCCTTTAATCCCACTTCGTACTGTGTGCTCTCTGACGGTTTCAAGCCGAAGTTGAAGCCCTCCACATTGCCCGGCGCATAGGCCAATTCGGCCTGGGTTGGTGTTTCGAAGCCTTTGCCCGCGCTCACATAACCATGCAGTTCAGGCGTGAACGCATACATCACGCTCATTGACGGCGTATTTTTCTGATAGGTCTTGTTGCCGCTGGAATCGCCGTTGCTGAGGAACTGGTCGTCAACGTCCAACTGCATGGTGCTGTGCCGGACGCCGGCTTGCAGGGTCCAGCGGTCGAGGGCCCAGTTGGCCTGGATATAGGGGTCGAGACTGCGGGCGGTGTCGATTTCATCGCGGCGCAGTTGGCCTTTTACGCCGAGGGTGTTGCCGCTGTAGTTCTGGTAGCCGTGGCGACTGTCTTCGCTTTGATCGAAATCCAGGCCGGAGATGATCATTAGCTCGCCCGGTGCGCTTTCAATAGGCTGCATCCAGCGCACGCTGCCGCCATAGAACTTGCGGTCGAATTGCACCACGCCGCCGCCACGCTCGTTGGCGGGTGTGCCCTTTGGAATCGACAAATACTGAATCACACTCCGCCGCCCCGTATATCCGTTCACCTGCAGTGTCGCATCGCCGAAGTACCGCTCGTAATTCATCCCCAATTGCTGATGATCGATGCTTTTACGCGTGTTGTACGTCAGCGCGTTGGCGCTCACCGAGCGTGGGTCAGCCTTGTACGCTGCCCAGGTCTGCCCCAGCGGGTCCTGGGTGCCGTTCTGCTCCAGGCTGCTGTAGATCAGCGCCAGCTTGCTGTCGTCATCCGGCTGGACATTGAGCTTGGCGAAGGTCTGGTCGCGGCGTGCGCTGCTGTGGTCGCGGTAGCCGTTGGTGTCCATGCGCGAAGCGTCGAGTACGAAACCGGCGCCGTTGGTCGCGCCTTCGGCGTTCAGGTGGTTCTTGTTCAGGCCGTCGCTGCCCACCAGGGTCTCGGCGCCGATGCGCGGTGGGCCTTCGCCGTCGCGGGAGAACATCTGGATCACGCCGCCGGCATTGCTGCCATACAGGGTGGCGGCAGGGCCGCGCAGCACTTCGATGCGTTCGGCGGTATCGAGGTTGAAGGTGGCCGCCTGGCCCTGGCCGTCCGGGGTGCTGGCGGGGATGCCGTCGGCAATCAGCTTGATGCCGCGCACGCCGAACGCCGAGCGGGCGCCGAAGCCTCGGGAGGAAATCTGCAGGTCCTGGGCATAATTCTGGCGGTTCTGCACCACCAGGCCAGGCACGCGGGACAGGGCCTCGGAGGCGTTGATGCCCAATTGGCCGTCGCTGATCTGTTCGCGGCTGATGCCGTCCACCGAGTACGGCAGGTCGAAGGTCGGGCTGGCGCTGCGCGAGCCGGTGACCACGCTGGGGTCGAGTACCAGCGGGGCGTCGTCGGCCCGAGCGGCATCGCTCAGGGCCAACAGGCCAGGCAACAACAAGGTGAAGTGGGCGAGGGTTTTCATCAGTCAGCCGGAATCCATGGCGCGCATAGGAGGTAGACGCGCAAAGGGGCGCGAGTTTAGTGGCTCAGGCGATTTTTATCATTTGGGAATCGTCCTACGCTGCAAATCAATGTTGCTGCTTTGGGTCACCCACCTTGGCGATGGTAGCGTGGTCAGCCTTGGCAATAACAATGGCGGATGGGCCATAAGGAGAGGGTCATGAGGATGGGGTCGAAAGTCTTGTGCAGTACGCTGTCGCTTGTGTTGACGGGCTGCGGAACCATCAATACGGTCTTCCGACCCGACGCGGTCACCAGCCAGAACCTCAAGGACTCGCGCAGTCACTGCGAAAACGTGCCGCGCATCTACAGCGGGGTGATCTACGGGTTCTGCACGCTCAATGGGGAGCCGGCGCCCGACAAGAGCCTGAAGGACAACAGCCTGATCGACCATGGCGGGAGCATGCTACCCTTTGTCGCGGTCGAGTTTGTCGCCTCCGGCGTGCTGGACACCCTGGTGCTGCCCTACACCGTTTACCGTCAAAGCCGGGACGGCAGCATCGAGATCTTCCGCTGATCCCTCTTGACGCTCGCCGCTAACAGCTTCCCCTCGCTTTTACGCTATAATCCCGCCCTTTAGCTGTTTCCCGCCCAGGCGGGAAACACACTTTTTTCAGGCGCAACCCGCCTGCATGCAGACTAAAAGAGGCTAGACCCCTGTGGCATTGACGATTCTTGGCCTGTCCGGCGCCCTTAGCCATGATCCTTCCGCAGCCTTGTATATCGACGGCAAGCTGATCGCTGCCGCCGAAGAAGAACGCTTCGTACGCGACAAACATGCAAAGAACCGCATGCCCTACGAGTCGGCGAAGTTCTGCCTGGAACAGGCCGGTATCAAGCCTTCCGACGTTGACGTGGTGGCGATCCCGTTCGCCCCGATCAGCCTGTTCGGTGAGGCGCGCTGGCATTACGCCAAGCGTTACTGGTACGCCCCGGACCGCGCCCTTGATGCGATCCTGATGGGCAACCGTCGCTACAAGCGCTATCGCAACAAGATCGTCTGGTGCCTGGAGCAACTGGGCTTCGATCCGAAGAAAATCAAGATCGAACCGGTTGAACACCACCTGGCCCACGCTTCCAGCGCCTACCACTGCTCCGGCTTCCAGGAGAAAACCGCGATCCTCGGGATCGACGGTAAAGGTGAGTACGCCACCACGTTCTTCGGCTACGGCGAAAACGGCAAGATCCACAAGATCAAGGAATTCTACGATCCGGACTCCCTGGGCGGCCTGTACGGCGCGATCACCGAGTTCCTCGGTTTCGAAATGCTCGACGGTGAGTTCAAGGTCATGGGCATGGCGCCGTATGGCGATGCCAGCAAGTACGATTTCTCGCGCCTGGCCTCCTTCGAGAACGGCGAGCTGGTGATCAATACCGACTACGCCAACGTCATCGGCCTGCGCCGTTATAAAGAGAAGGGCAAGGGTTTCTACTTCTCGCCAAAACTGATCGAGTGGCTGGGTCCCAAGCGCGAAGGCGATATCGCCGACGAGCCGTACATCCACTACGCCGCCAGCATGCAGGCGCTGTTCGAGAAGCTGGCCCTGCAGATGATCGACCACTACCTGGGCGACATCCTCAAGGACACCGGCAAGCTGGCCTTCGCCGGCGGCTGCGCGCTGAACGTCAAGCTGAACCAGAAAATCATCGCCCGTGATGACGTCAAGGAACTGTTCGTACAGCCAGCCTCCGGCGATGCCGGTACTGCCGTGGGCGCAGCGGCCTACGTGTCCCACGCCCGGGGTGTGCCGGTGGAGAAGATGGAGCACGTCTACCTCGGCCCGTCCTACAGCAACGAAGACGTGATCGCCGCGTGCGCCAAGCACGAGAGCAAGCCGAACTGGCGCAAGATCGAGAACATGCCCCAGCGCATCGCCAAGATCATGGTCGATGGCAACCCGGTGGCCTGGTTTCAGGGCCGCATGGAGTTTGGCCCGCGTGCACTCGGCGGTCGTTCGATCATCGGTTGCCCTAGCGCCACCGGCGTGGCGGACCGCATCAACCATCAGATCAAGTTCCGCGAGCGCTGGAGGCCTTTCTGCCCGTCGATGCTCGACACCGTCGCGCCGCAGATGATCAAGGTCGACCACCCTGCACCCTTCATGACCTTCACCTTTGAAGTGGCCGAAGAGTGGAAGACCCGCGTGCCGGAGGTGGTCCATGAAGATGGCACCTCCCGCGCTCAGGTGCTCAAGCGCGAGTACAACCCGCGCTACTACGACATGATGAAAGAGCTCGAAGTGCTGACCGGCAACGGCGTGTCCCTGAACACCTCGCTCAACCGTCGCGGCGAAGCGATGATCTGCTCGCCGACCGACGCGCTGAACATGTTCTTCGGCTCCGACCTGCAATACCTGATCATGGAAGACATTCTGGTCGTCAAGGACGGCGTGGACCCTTATGACGCCGTGGTCTAAATGCTGAACCGCTTCCAGGCGTGGCGTGAGCGTGGCTGGGCGCCTGTCGAGGCCGAGGTTTACGCCCAGGCCTGGCAGCGGTTTGGCGGCAGCGTTGCAACCCATCCGCAGGTTGTCGAGCGCTTGGCGGGCCTGGCGCAGATTCCGGTGCGTTACCTGGGCTGGGAACAGGACGGTGAACTCCGAGGGGCGATTGCCACCTGGGGGCGCGACCTGGCCCTGTCCAAGGACGTACTCAAGCGCAGCGGCAAGAAAGGCCTGTTTGACCTGGGCAATGCCGAGATCATCCTGCCGATCACTGCCGATGCCCAGTTGCCGGTGCGCCATCGCGGGCGCTACCTGTCAGCGCTGAACGAGGGCCGCATCAGCACCCTCAAGTCCCAGGCCGAGCAGTTGGCCATGGCGCGTACCCCCGAAGACCTGTCGAAGAAGTTTCGCTACAACCAGCGCCGCGAACTGCGTCTGCTGGAAGAGGCGGGCGGCGTGGTGCGGGCGGTGAGCGAGTTTTCCAGTGTGGAGCTGGCGGCGATCTACTGCGATCTGTTCCAGCGCCGCTGGGGCTTTGCCGCCACAGGCGCCGAGCGCCTGGTTGAGGTGCTGGAGCTGCTCAAAGAGTTCCTGATCGGCTCGGTCCTGTTTCTCAACGATGCGCCGATTGCCGTACAACTGGTATACCGCGTCGAGGCGCCGGAGTGGATCAGCATCGAGTACGTCAATGGCGGTGTCGACCCTGAAACCCGGGCATTCAGCCCCGGCAGTGTGCTGAGCTTCCTCAACACCCAAAGCGCCTGGGAACAGGCGCGGGCCGTGGATAAACCGCTGCGTTTTTCCTTCGGGCGTGCCGACCGCGAGTACAAGGAGCGCTGGTGCAACCCGGTGCCGGTGTTCAGCGTATGAGCCGCAAACAGCAACTGCTCAAGCGCCACCGGCGCAATAAACGCATTGCGCTGCTGATCGGGCTGCTGCTGTTGATCGCGACCGGTGTGCTGGTGGCCTGGTGGTTGCCGCTGATCCTCGTGGTCGTGCTGTGGGTGGCCCATGAAGCCTGGTTTGCCGACCACCTGTTTTATTCGCCCAACGACGACTACCAATACAGGTTTGCGTCGAGTGGCCAGCAGGTCGGGCTGCGTCTGGAGGGCGGCAGGTTGCTGGTAGAGACACCGCTCGAGCTGGCTGGCGATGAAACGCTGATCGTCGAAGTGCAGCTCAAGAGCACCCTCTGGGGGCGTTTGTTTGATCCTGCAGTTGATTTTCTGGACGATCGCCAGGCGTTCGAGCGCGGGGTTGCCGGCAAACGTTACCTCAATCTCACCGGTTCGGCGGCGGCATTGGCCGGCGGTGAACTGCGCCTGCGCGGGCGCTTTTGTCGCGTGATCGGCCAGCCGGTCTTGTGGGTGTTTCGCCAGCCAGATCCTGCCCGCCAGCGGGTGATGGTGATCGCCCCTCACGCCGATGATGCTGAACTGGCTGCCTTCGGTCTGTACAGCCAGGCGGATGAAAGCTGGATCGTGACCCTGACCGCGGGTGAGATCGAGGCCGAGCACTATCAGCGAATGGGCTTGTCCAAGGCTGAAGCGGCGCGGATCAAAGGGCGCCTGCGCGCCTGGGACAGCATTGCCGTGCCGCGCTGGGCCGGCGTGCCCGAGGCGCACTGCGTGCAGTTGGGCTACTTCTGCCTGCAACTGCCGGCGATGCGTGACGCCCCCGATCAACCCCAGGCATCGCGCGAAGCGCAGTTGGACGATACGCGGCTGTTCCGCCAGTTCAATGCCTTGGCGTTGCCGGGGGATGTGGACGGTGCGCCGACCTGGAACAACCTGATAGCCGACCTGCGGGCGGTGTTGCTCAAGGCGGATCCCGAGGTGATTGTGTTGCCGACGCCAGTGCTCGACCCCCACCCTGACCATATCTGCGCGCACACCGCGGTGGTGCAGGCGCTGCAGGGGCTTGAGTGGCAACCGACCACGTTGCTTGGTTATGCCAACCATCTGCATGATAACGACCGTTGGCCCATGGGTGATTCAGGCGCCGGCATCGCTTTGCCGCCGCAGTTCGATGCCGCCCAGATACTTGAGCCCTATTGCCGGGTGCTCAGCTTGAACCAGCAGCAGGACAAGGCCATGGCGCTGGGCATGATGCATGATCTGCAGCCCCGTGCACCGTTGAAGCGCCGGGTGCGTCGCCTGTTGCAGCAATGGCTGGCTGGCCGTGGTCCATCGCCTTACGGCGAGAACGAGTTTTTCCGCAAGGCCGTGCGCCGCCACGAGCTGCTTTGGGTGCTGAAGCAGGACTGAAATTGACTTTTTTCGTCGGGCTGCCCGCGTGCAGTAGCCCGATTGCCTCATGGAGTGATATGAAGCCTCGTTTCAAGGTTTTGCAGTTGCAGCCTGACTACAACGTCAAGCTCAATGATTTCGCTGATCTCGGCGAGCAGATCGTCAAGGCGTTGCCGACGGAGCGATTCGAGGTGACGTCCGCCTTCCTGAGCGGTCGACCGCAGCCGGGCCAGCCGTTGAGCGTGGCGGATCATTCCAAGTATTTCGAGTTTCCCGAGAAGGCCCTCAAAGGCATCCGCCTGGGCGCCATGTGGGAAATCTACAAGTACTGCCGTGAGCAGAAATTCGATGTGGTCATCTGTAACCGCTTCAAGTCGGTGAACATGATGCTGTCGCTCAACCGTTGGTTGAAGATCCCGTTGTGCATCGGCATCTCCCACGGTTTCGGCGAGTACGAACGCGCGTATCGCCGGCGCCAGACGCGCCGCCTGGTCAGCCCGGCCTGGCGTTTTGTCGGGGTATCGGCGGCAGTCAGGGATTACCTGATCGGCCTCAACTGCGGCTTTACCCGCGAGAACACCACTTTCGTAACCAACGCCATCGATATTCCCCAGGCCAGTGCCTTGCAGTTGCCGCGCGAGCAGGCGCGCCAGGCGCTCGGGCTGTCGCTTGACGCGCGAGTCATCGGCGCACTGGGGCGACTGGTGCCGATCAAGGGCCATACGCACCTGCTGCAAGCGTTTGCCCGCCTCAAGGATAAGTACCCTGACGCTCAAGTCGGCATCATTGGTTCCGGCCGTGCCGAAGCCGACTTGCGCGCGGACATCGAGCGCCTTGGCCTCACTGGCCGTGCGCACTTGTTGGGCTTTCGCGAGGATGGCCTCAAATATGTACGCGCCTTCGATATTTGGACCATGCCTTCCTTGCTTGAGGGCCTGGGCCTGGCCCTGCTCGAAGGCATGAGTGGACGCCTGCCGGTGATTGCTTCCAACGGGCCGGCCATGCTGCCGCTGGTGGAAGGGGCGGGTGGCTTGTCTCACGAGCCTGGCAATGTCGAGCAACTGACAGCGGCCCTGGACAATTATCTGGCCATGAGCGACGAGCAATTGCGCGCCAAGGGTGAACAGGTATTCCGTTATCTGGAAGAAAACCACGCCCTGGCCGAGTTCCAGCAAAAGTACCTGAACCTCATCGAAACCGGTTTGAAAGAAGTAGGTAGAGCATGACAGCACAACAACCCCTGGTCTCGGTGATCATCGCGTCCTACAACCACGGCCGGTACATCGAGGAGAGCATCCTCAGCGTGCTTGGCCAGACGTACCCTAACATCGAGCTGCTGGTGGTGGATGACGGTTCCAAGGATGACAGTGTCGAGCGCATCCAGCGCCTGCAGGCCGAGCACGGCTTTGATTTCCAGGTGCAGCAGAACCAGGGCCTGACCGCCACGCTCAACGGTGCCATCGCCCGCGCCAAGGGCAGCCTGATCGCGCCCTTCGGCTCCGATGACATCATGTTGCCGGACCGCATCGCCACCCAGGTGGCCTACATGGAAGGGAAGCCGAAGGTGGGCATGTGCGCTGGCAATATCGAGTTGATCGATGGTGACGGCAACCTGCACCCGGAGAAAAAGCAGCGCCGCGACGTACCGTTTCGCAGCCTGGATTTCGACGACATGTTCATGGACCGCAAGCCCTTCCCGCCGGCACCGACCATGTTGATTCGCCGCGAAGTGCTGGAAGAAGTCGGTGGCTTCGACCCATTGATCCCTCTGGAAGACCTGCTGATCCAATTGAAGATCACCGCCGCGGGCTACACCATTGACGCGCTCGGCGTGGTGATGGCGCAGTATCGGCAGCACGCAAGCAACACCTACAAGAACCATCGCTACATGATCCAGAACATTCTCAAGACCTATGCCCATTTCAGCGAGCATCCGGCCTATGACGCGGTGCGCTATAACTTCCTGAACTCGATGTTCCTGAAGACGGCTGATCGTGACCGGCCACTGGCGCGGGAGATCCTCAAGCAGATCCCGCTGAAGTTCTGGGGGCGCAAGACCTTGCGTGGCTTGGTGCGGTTGTACCTGGCGCCCCTCAGGAAATGAGGCGGCGGGGGGTATGAAAAAGGCGACTATCAGCAGTGATAGTCGCCTTTTTTATCAGGTGGCGGGGCTGGTCAATGCCTGCACTTGCGCTCGGATCTTCGCCGTGGCGCCTTGGCTGGCAACGGACGCATAACCTTTGGCCAACTGTTCGAAGTGTGTCTCGAACAACCAGGCGCGGTCCTGTGGGTAGCGCTGCATATGGCGCAGGTTGCGCTGGCGCAACGCGCTGCGCAGCGGCGACGGGAAGATGCGCAGGTCGGCGATATCGATCAGGGCGAACTCACCGTCATCCATCAACAGCACGTTACCCAGGTGCAGCGAGCGGAAGTACACACCGCGCTCATGCAGCTTGGCCATGAACTGACCGAAACGTTCGATCAGCGACTCACGCAGGCTGTTGTCCAGGCCTTGCAGGGCCTGGCGCAGAGTCAGGCCGGGCAGTGGCGCGTAGCTGACGGCAGTGCTGGCATCGCGCAGGCTATAGAGGCCTAGAATCTGCGGCGTGGGGATGCCCAGGGTGCGCAATTGCTCGGCGTTGCTGGCAAACCGCTCGGAGTAGGGGTTGAAGCTGCCCGAGGTGTACCAGTGGCGCGCACGGAAGATCTTCAGGAAGCGGCCGTCGGCCAGGCGCAGGACTTTCGGACCCAGCCCGTCGGCTTCGATCACGTGGGCATTGCTGCACAACTGGTCGAAAGCTGCGGGCTTGAGCGCTTGTACCGGCATGCGCAACAGGCTGTGGCGGCGCTGGGCGATGCTCAGGCCGGCAATGATCGCCAGCGGGATCCACAGCACGAACCAGTGCTCTTTCGGGCGTGACAGGATGCCACCCCCTTCGGTCAGCCCGGCGCCGATGCCATAGGTCAGCAGCGACGAAGCCAGGATGAAGAGTGGCTGGGCGCGTTCTTTCAGGCCCTTGTACAGCCCCCAGCCGATCATGAAGATCCACGGGATAAAGCCGATGATGCCGACGTAATACAACACGCCCAGGGCAAAGCTGTGCGGCTCGCGCAGCTGATAGCCGTCGGACAGGGTCAGGTAGAGCTCGGAGTCGTAGCTGTGGCCGATCCATGGATGTTCGGCAATGCGTTGCAGTGACATGCCCCACAGTTCAAGGCGAAATGAGCTGCCTCGTTCGGTAATGGATTCCGGATATAGCAGCAGCAATCCAGCAGCCCCCAGGACCAGGCTTGCTATCAGCAGGACCGAGCGGCGGTTGCGGCTGACGAAAGTCATCCACAGGATGGTCAGTGTCAGGGCTACCAGCGGTGTACGCGAGCCTGTAGCCAGAACCGCCGCGAGCATGACTGCCAGAGCCGGGGCGCTGAACCACAGGACTTTCAGGCGCTGGGTGGTCATGCAGACATACAACCAGTAGACGCAGAAGAAACCGAATAGATGAGAACTGAGCAGCGGATTGTCGAGAGCGCCACGCCCACCGATCATGCGCATGCCCGGTTCGAAGCCTTTGACGAACGCCACCAGGTTGCACAGGCTCACCACCAGTGCGATTACCGCCGCACTGAAGAAGATCGGCTTGAACAGTTCGTTGCGGTAATGCAGCAACAGCCCGCAGCCACCAAACAACATGAAGGTATTGAGCGGGCGCTTGAACAGGTCGGTGTCGGTGGTGGGCTCCGGGCTCCACAGCAGGCTGGTCAAGGCCCATGCGGAGAAGACCAGAAAGGCGAGCGCCAGGGGCTCGCGCAGTAACTCTTTCAGCTCCCGGGGGCGCATGCACAACATGAAGAGCGTCGGTACGCTGAACAGGATGTAGACGATTCGATGCAATACGTTGCGGTTGGATACGAAGAACAGCGAACTCAGCAACAGCAACAAGCCAATGGGCAAGATCCACAGGACCAGGAAGTCAAAAACGCGATTTGAGCCATAGATCAGGCGCTTGGAGTGCATACAGTAAAGCCATTCCATTTGAGAAAGCCGACCATCTTAAAGTAGTGGCTATATAATGTCGCCGGTTGGAGCCAACCGGTTTGAGGGTCATGCAGGGTGCAAGTACAACAGAGAAGCTGTGCTAAAGTCAGCCTCCTTTTTCAAAACGCCGCGTGATATGACCGACTCCAGTCCGAGCGCAAGCCCTTCGAGCTTGAAAATATACTTCCGCCTGCTCAGTTACGTTAAGCCCTACGCCGGCTTGTTCGCGCTGAGTATCGTCGGATTTCTGATTTTCGCGTCGACCCAGCCGATGCTGGGGTACATCCTCAAGTACTTCGTCGACGGCCTTTCCAACCCTGAAGCCGTGCTATTCCCTACCGTGCCGTTCCTTCGGGACCTGCAACTGCTGCAAGCCGTGCCGCTGCTGATCATCCTGATCGCCGCCTGGCAGGGCCTGGGTTCGTTCCTGGGCAACTACCTGCTGGCCAAGGTTTCCCTGGGCCTGGTCCATGACCTGCGCGTGCAGTTGTTCAACAACTTGCTGACGCTGCCCAACCGCTACTTCGACAACCACAACTCCGGGCACCTGATTTCTCGCATCACCTTCAACGTGACCATGGTCACGGGGGCGGCGACCGATGCGATCAAAGTGGTGATTCGTGAAGGCATGACAGTGATCTTCCTGTTCGCCTCGCTGCTGTACATGAACTGGCGCCTGACGCTGGTGATGATTGCCATCCTGCCGTTGATCGCAGTGATGGTGAGCACGGCCAGCAAGAAATTCCGCAAGCAGAGCAAGAAGATCCAGGTGGCGATGGGCGACGTGACCCACGTGGCCTCCGAAACCATCCAGGGCTACCGCGTGGTGCGCAGCTTCGGGGGGGAGGTCTACGAAGAAAAACGCTTCCTCAAGGCCAGCCAGAGCAACACCAACAAGCAACTGCGCATGACCCGCACCGGGGCGATCTACACACCGGCACTGCAACTGGTGATCTACACCGCGATGGCGGTGCTGATGTTCCTGGTCCTTTATCTTCGCGGTGACGCATCGGCAGGTGACATGGTGGCCTACATCACCCTGGCCGGCCTGCTGCCCAAGCCGATTCGCCAGCTCTCGGAAGTCAGCTCCACGATCCAGAAGGGCGTGGCGGGTGCCGAAAGCATTTTTGAACAGTTGGACGAAGAGGTCGAAGTCGACAACGGCACCATCGAGCGCGACAAGGTCAGCGGTCGTCTCGACGTACGCAACCTGAACTTTACCTACCCGGGCACCGAGCGCCATGTGCTCAAGGACATCAGCTTCACCGCTGAGCCTGGGCAGATGATCGCCCTGGTTGGGCGCTCGGGCAGCGGGAAGTCGACCCTGGCCAGCCTGATCCCGCGCTTCTACCACCACGCAAGTGGCGAAATCCTGCTGGATGGTGTCGAGATCGAAGACTACAAGCTGCTCAACCTGCGCAAACACATTGCCCAGGTGACCCAGCATGTGACCTTGTTCAGCGACACGGTTACCAACAACATCGCCTACGGCGACCTGGCGGGTGCGCCTCGGGCGGACGTTGAAGCGGCCGCGGCGGACGCCAATGCCAAGGACTTCATCGACCAGTTGCCCAAGGGCTTCGACACCCAGGTTGGCGAAAACGGTGTGTTGCTGTCCGGCGGCCAGCGCCAGCGCCTGGCGATTGCCCGCGCCCTCCTGAAGAATGCACCGCTGCTGATTCTCGACGAGGCCACCTCGGCCCTCGACACCGAGTCCGAGCGCCACATACAGGCAGCGCTGGACAAGGTCATGCAAGGTCGCACCACCTTGGTGATTGCTCACCGTTTGTCCACCATCGAGAAGGCCGACCTGATCCTGGTGATGGACGACGGTCGAATTGTCGAGCGTGGCACGCACAGTGAGCTGCTGGCACAGAACGGCTATTACGCCCGCCTGCATGCCATGGGCCTGGATGCGCCGATTTCCGCCGACATCACCTGAACCTCCCTGTAGGAGCCGGCAAGCCGGCTCCTTGCAAAACCCTCCCGCAAACCTCCCACAACCCTGTGCTAATATCGCGCCCCTGTTCATTTTGTATGTGGGTTGCTCCATGAAGTTGTCCATGCCGCGATTCGATCAAGCCCCTGTCTTGGTGGTCGGCGATGTCATGCTCGACCGTTACTGGCATGGTGGTACCTCACGGATTTCCCCTGAGGCGCCGGTGCCGGTCGTCAAGGTCGAGCAAATCGAAGACCGTCCAGGTGGCGCTGCCAACGTTGCCCTCAATATTGCCGCGCTCGGCGCCCCGGCCTCGCTGGTCGGCGTCACCGGCGACGACGAAGCCGCCGACAGCCTGGCCAACAGCCTGCGCGGTGCCGGCGTGCGGGCGTTGTTCCAGCGCATCGCCCACCAGCCGACCATCGTCAAGCTGCGGGTGATGAGCCGTCACCAGCAATTGCTGCGTATCGATTTTGAAGAACCCTTCGCCACCGACGCCCTGGCCTTGAGTGGTCAGGTCGATCAGTTGCTGGAAGGCATCAAGGTGCTGGTGTTGTCCGACTACGGCAAAGGCGCCTTGAAAAACCACCAGGAACTGATCCAGGCCGCCAAGGCCCGGGGCATTCCGGTATTGGCCGATCCCAAGGGCAAGGACTTTTCGATTTATCGCGGAGCCAGCCTGATTACGCCGAATCTCAGCGAATTCGAAGCCATCGTCGGCGGTTGCGCCGATGAGCACGACCTGGTGACCAAGGGCGCGGGGCTGATGGCCGACCTCGACCTCGGCGCCTTGCTGGTGACCCGCGGCGAGCACGGCATGACCCTGCTGCGCCCCGGCCACCCGGCAATGCACTTGCCGGCACGTGCCCGTGAAGTATTCGACGTCACCGGCGCCGGCGACACCGTGATTTCTACCCTGGCGGCCTCGATTGCCGCCGGTGAAGAACTGCCCCACGCCGTGGCCCTGGCCAACCTGGCGGCGGGCATCGTGGTGGGCAAGTTGGGTACTGCGGCCATCAGCGCGCCTGAATTGCGCCGTGCGATCCAGCGCTCCGAAGGCTCGGAGCGGGGCGTGCTGACCATCGAGCAATTGCTGCTGGCGATTGACGATGCCCGCGCCCACAACGAAAGCATTGTGTTCACCAACGGTTGTTTCGACATCCTGCACGCCGGCCATGTGACCTACCTGGAACAGGCGCGTGCCCAGGGGGATCGACTGATTGTCGCGGTCAATGACGATGCGTCGGTCAGCCGCCTGAAAGGCCCTGGCCGTCCGATCAACAGTGTCGACCGGCGCATGGCGGTGCTGGCGGGGCTGGGCGCGGTGGACTGGGTGATCAGCTTCCCTGAAGCGACCCCGGAAAACCTGTTGGCCCAGGTCAAGCCGGACGTGCTGGTCAAGGGCGGCGACTACTCTGTCGACCAGGTCGTGGGTGCGGACATCGTCAGCGCCTATGGTGGCAAGGTGAAGGTGCTGGGTCTGGTCGAGAACAGCTCGACCACCGCCATCGTCGAGAAGATCCGCAACAATGAGTAAGCAGGTTCTTGTCACCGGCGGCGCGGGGTTTATCGGTTCGCACCTGGTCGATGCGCTGCTCGCCAAAGGCTACGGCGTGCGGGTGCTGGATAACCTTTCCACCGGCAAGCGCAGTAACTTGCCGTTGGACAATCCGCGCGTCGAACTGCTGGAAGGTGATGTGGCCGATGCCGAGTGGGTCGCCCGTGCCGCTGTCGGCGCAGCGGCGGTGGTGCATCTGGCAGCGGTGGCTTCGGTGCAGGCCTCGGTGGATGACCCGGTCAGCACGCACCAGAGCAATTTCGTCGGCACCCTGAATGTGTGCGAAGCCATGCGCAAGGCCGGCGTCAAGCGTGTGGTGTATGCCTCCAGCGCCGCGGTATATGGCAACAATGGCGAAGGGGCTTCGATCGACGAAGAGACCACCAAGGCGCCGCTCACGCCCTATGCGTCCGACAAGTTGGCCGGCGAGCACTACTTCGACTTCTACCGTCGCCAGCATGGCCTGGAGCCGGTGATCTTCCGTTTCTTCAATATCTTCGGGCCACGGCAGGACCCGTCATCGCCGTATTCCGGCGTGATCAGTATCTTCAGCGAGCGCGTGCAACAGGGCGTGCCGATTGCCGTGTTTGGCGATGGCGAGCAAACCCGCGACTTCATGTACGTGGGGGACCTGGTGGATTTGCTGGTGCAGGCTATTGAAGCGCCTGAAGCTCCGCTGGGCGCAATCAATGTCGGCTGGAACCGCACCACCACGCTCAAGGATGTGCTGCGGGCCTTGGAAGACATCGTCGGCAAGCTGCCGGCGGTGACTTACGGGCCGGCACGCTCCGGCGATATCCGGCATTCGCGGGCGAACAACCAGCGGTTGCTGGCGAGCTTCACACTGCCTGAGCCCACGCCGTTGAAGGTGGGCCTGGAGCGCTTGCTCAAAGGCTGAACGCCATCGACTGTGGGAGCTGGCTTGCGTCAGGCCTTGGTTTTTTTCTTCGGCACGATCTTGCGCAGCACCCGCTGGGCCAGGCGTTTCAATTTCGACTCTTTCTCAGGCTCCGCCAGACCTTGCTGGCGTAGCCAATCCTTCCAGCGAATCCGCTCCTCACGAACCAGCCAGCCTTCCTGCTGGGCGAAGCTCTCCGCCAGGTACAAGCCTCGCGTGCTCGCCGGGTACAACTGGTCTTTCTTGACGGTGTACAACTCAGCCTGGGGCTGGCCGTCTTTCAATGGCATCAGGTACAGGTCCGGGCGTTGACGGTCGAGGCGGGCGACCAGTTGGTCGCCTTCGAGGCGCTCGTCCACATGGAACAGGCTCAGGGATTTGGCTTCCTTGGGCACTTCCAGGCGCAGGTCGTAGATCAATTGCAGCGATGCCGTGGGCAGGTGCACGTAGGCGCGCGGGCGTTCGATCAACTGGGTGGTGGCGCAGCGCACCGGGCGAGCCGCGCCGGACAGCGGGCTGAGGCGAAAGGGCAGCGCTTCGCGGTAATGCAGGGCGGCGGAGTAGGGCGCCGGCAGCCATGTGTCGTTGAAGCGCCCGCCGAGCCAGCCTTCCGGCGTCTCCAGCAGGCATTCTTCGGCAATTTCCTGGATGGCGGTGTGCAGCGGCAGGTTCAGCTCATGGGCGGGCACGTAGCCGGAGATCAGCTTGAGTACCACGTCGCCACGGTCCTGGCGGCGCTGGCGCACCAGCACCCAGTAATCCTTGTTTTGCCAATGCAGGGTCAGGCGCACCGACACGCCGAGGTTGGCCAGTTCCAGGGCGAAACGCTCGGGGTCTGCCACCTCCACCGGCTTGCGCCGTTGCAGGGTCTGGGCAAAGTTGAGCGGCATGCCGACGCTCTGGTAGCTCAGGCCTTCGGGGGTGGCTTCGACGTGCAGCGGCAGTGTCTTGAAGTTGCTGGGGTTTTTTCTTATGAGCGTTCGCGGCATGTCGGCTCCTTCTTGCGACGGGGTCGGCCGCGTCGGCGGCATCAGAGTTGACGAATGACCTGGGCAGCGGTCGCCACGTTATGGGCCAGGTGCAGCGGATTAATGGTCCCGACAATAGCACTGGCAACGCCTGTTTGCGCAAACAACAACATGAAACTGGCGCGAATTGGATCCATTCCAGGCTCCAGGCAGACGTGGCCGCTGGCCAAGGCCTTTTTCACCAGGATGCCCTTGCCGTGGGCCGCCGCATATTCAATGACGGCTTTCTCGGCCTGTTCGTTCAGATTGTAGGTGACCATCGCGCAATCGCCCTGTTCCAGAGCCTTTACGCCGCCCTCGACGGTCTTGCCGGAAAAGCCGAAACCACGGATCTTGCCTTCCTGTTTCAGCGCCGCCAGGGTCTGGTAGACCTCGCAGTCATTGAGGATATGCAGGTCGTTACCGTCGGAGTGCACCAGCACCAGGTCGATAAAATCGGTTTCAAGTCGTTTCAAGCTGCGCTCGATCGACATCCGGGTGTGGGCCGCGCTGAAGTCGTGGTTGGACGCGCCATTCTCGAATTCTTCGCCGACTTTGCTGACGATCACCCAGTCTTTGCGCTGGCCCCGCAGCAGCGGCCCCAGACGTTCTTCGCTCATGCCATAGGCCGGCGCGGTGTCGATCAGGTTGATGCCCAGTTCACGGGCCTGGCGCAACAGCATGCGGGCCTCGTCGTCGCCGGGGATCTGGAAGCCGCTGGGGTATTTCACCCCTTGGTCGCGGCCCAGCTTGACGGTGCCCAGGCCCAGGGGGGACACCAACAGGCCAGTGCTGCCCAGGGGGCGGTGCAGGTCGTGCAGGGTGGGCAGGCTCATGGCAACAGTTGCTCCCAGGCAGGCACGCCGATGGCGGGTCGTGGCAGGTCGGGCAGCGGCTCGCCGACACTTGGGCGGATGCCGTCACGCTCCAGGCTGTTGATCACCCGATCGGCGAAGTCCGGCGCCAGGGCCAATTTGGTCGGCCAGCCCACCAGCAGACGGCCTTGTTCGGCGATGAAGGCGTTGTCGGGCCGGGTCAGGCCCGATTGCAGGGGCTCCGCGCGGTCGACGCGCAGGGTCGCCCATTGGGTCTGGCTCATGTCGATCCAGGGCAGCAACTGCGCCAGCTCTTTTTGCGCCGTAGCAATCTGTTCCTGCGGGGTGCGCGCCACACCATCGGCTTCGGCAATATCGCCGCCCATGTACCACACCCAGTTGCCATCGGCCGCCGGGTGAGTGGTAACGGTAATGCGCGGTTTGGTGCCGCCGCCCAGGCAGTGGGCATACAGTGGCTTCAGGCCGGGCCCTTTGGCGATGATCATATGCAATGGGCGTTTTTGCATGGCCGGCTGGCTGATGCCCAGCGCGGTCAGCAGATCCGCCGTACCTGCGCCGGCGCTCAACACGATGCGCTGGGCGCGGATCTCGCGACTGTCCACCTTCAAGCCCACCAGTGTGTCGCCTTCCAACAACGGTTCGATGTGCTGGCCGGCGAGCAAACCATCGCCGGCCAGTTGGGCCAGGCGTTCGATCAGGCTCGGTACATCGATGACCAACTCGGCAAGGCGGTAGACTTTGCCCTTGAAGCGGCGGTCTTGCAGCGCTGGGGGTAAATCGTCGCCCTTGACCTGATCAACACGGCCACGCACGGCCTTGCTGGCGAAAAAACTGGTGAGGTTGCCGGCGAGCGTGCCGGGGGACCACAGGTAATGCGCCTCGGACAACAAGCGTACGCCGCGCAGGTCCAGCTCACCGCTACCCGCCAGTGCTTCGCGCCAGCGACGCGGCATGTCGGCAATGGCTTCGGACGCGCCGGTGATCGCGCCGTGCAGGGCGTACTTCGCACCACCGTGAATGATCCCCTGGGACTTCACGCTCTGCCCGCCACCCAAGGTGGCGTTTTCCACCACCACCGTGGAAAACCCCTGGCGGCGCAGGCGCGCATTCAGCCAGAGGCCGGCAACCCCGGCGCCGACAATCAGAACGTCGGTGGAAATAACGGATGGCATGGGCGACCTCAGTGTTCAAGACAAGAGGCGCAGTATACAGGCTGTTGAGGAGTGGTCAGTGCCCGGCGGTTTTCGAGAACAGCTGGATCACCACCACGCCCAGCACAATCAGGCCCATCCCCAGCATCGCCGGGATATCCAGCTTCTGCCCGTAGATGAACAACGCCGCGATGCTGACCATCACAATCCCCATTCCAGCCCACACCGCGTAGGCCACGCCCACCGGCACGGTGCGCACCACCAGCGTCAGCATCCAGAACGCCACGCCGTAGCCGACGATCACCAGCAGCAGTGGGATAGGCGTGCTCCAGCCCTTGATGGCTTTCATGGAAACGGTGGCGATCACTTCCGAGCAGATGGCGATAGCCAGATAGCAGTAGGCGGCGTTCATGGGGCAGTCCTTGGATAAAGCGGTCAGTTAAGGCTGGTATTTTTAGAGTTATGTCAGATGGGGTAAAGTCATTACCTATCCGAATCAAAGATGGGTTGAGCCATGAGCGTACAGTGGGATCTGGAACGGATGCGCTTGTTTGTCAGCGTCGCCGAGCAGCGTTCGTTTTCGGCGGTGGCGCGCCAGCAGCGCAAGGCTCAATCGGCGGTCAGCAATGGGATTGCCATGCTGGAGGCGGACCTGGGCGTCAGCCTGTTCGAGCGTAGCAGCGGCCGCCAGCCCCGGCTGACCGAAGCCGGCAGTGTGTTGCTGGAAGAAGCGCGCGAAGTGCTGCGCCAGTGCGAGCGACTCAATGGCCGGGCACTGTCATTGACCCGTGGTGAAGAGGCCTGCCTGCGCCTGGCCCAGGATGAAGCCATGCTGTTCCAGCCAGTGCTCGATAGTCTTGAGGCACTGGCCGGGCAGTACCCGTTGTTGGAGGTACAGTTGTCCAGTGCGGCCCAGGGTGATGTAGCGCGCAAGCTGGTGGAGCGCAAGGCTGACCTGGGCCTGCTGTTCTATCACGACCAGATCCCTGAAGCCCTGGAGCGGCGCGTGGTCGGCAGCGTGGAGATGGTCACGGTGTGCGGTGTGAATCACCCGCTGGCCAAGCAAACCTATGTAACGTGTCAGCACCTGGCGCAGTTCCGCCAGTTGCTGATGTCGACCCAGACCAGTGTCTACCCCGGCAGCGAAGCCGCCAGCCCGCTGGTGTGGCGCGCCGACAGTTTCTACGTGCTGGCCGAATGGCTGATGAGTGGCCTGGGCTGGGCCTGGTTGCCGCGGCATATCGTGCAATACCCGACCTACCAGCAACAGATGGTCGAACTGGACAGCGAATGGACGCCGCCGGCCCTGGTGGTCGAGCTGGTCTGGCGGCGCGACGAACATCTGGGGCCGGCAGCGCGCTTCCTGGCCAAACGATTTGCCGAGTGCTTGCAGGCGATCGACTGAAAAAGCCGATAAACTCCGCCGCCATGAATAGAACTCTCTACAGCTGTCTGTTTTACCTGGCGCTGCCCTTGGTGGCTTTACGTCTGTGGCTGCGCGCGCGCAAGGCGCCGGCCTATGCCAAGCGCGTCGGCGAGCGCTTCTCCTATGGCTTGCCGGTGATGCGGCCGGGTGGGATCTGGGTGCACGCCGTGTCGGTGGGCGAAAGCATTGCCGCTGCGCCTATGGTGCGCGGGTTGCTGGAGCGTTATCCGACGCTGCCGATCACCGTCACCTGCATGACGCCGACCGGTTCCGAGCGTATCCAGGCGTTGTTCGCCAATGAACCGCGAATCCAGCACTGCTACTTGCCGTATGACTTGCCGTGCGCGGCCAAGCGTTTTCTTGATCGTGTACAGCCCAAGCTCGCGGTGATCATGGAAACCGAGCTGTGGCCCAATCATATCCACGCCTGCGCCCGGCGCGGGATTCCGGTGGCATTGGCCAATGCGCGGTTGTCGGCGCGTTCGGCCAAGGGCTATGGGCGCTTTGCCAGGCTGACGGCGCCGATGTTGGCCGAAATGAGCCTGTTCGCTGTGCAGACGCAAGCCGAAGCGCAACGCTTCCTGGATTTGGGGGCTCGGCCGGAAACCGTCGAAGTCACCGGCTCGATCAAGTTCGACCTGACCATCGACCCCCAATTGCCGGTGCGCGCCGCCGCGTTGCGCGCGCAATGGGGTGCCAGCGAGCGTCCGGTGTGGATCGCAGCGAGTACCCATGAAGGTGAAGATGAGGTGGTGCTGGCCGCCCATCGCCGACTGCTCGACAGCTACCCCAACGCCCTGCTGATTCTGGTGCCGCGCCATCAGGAGCGCTTCGGCCCGATGTTCGCACTGTGCGAGCAGCAGGGTTTTGCCACGGTGCGTCGCTCCAGTGGCGAACCCGTCACCGCGAACACGTCGGTACTGCTCGGCGACACCATGGGCGAGTTGCTGTTTCTCTACGCCTTGGCCGATAGCGCGTTCGTAGGCGGCAGCCTGGTGGCGACCGGTGGGCACAACCCACTGGAACCGGCGGCGCTGGCCTTGCCGGTGATCATGGGGCCACATGTGTTCAACTTCCTCGAAATCACCGCGATGATGCGTGAAGCCGGGGCGTTGCGCGCGGTGGACGACGCAGAAGGGTTGGCCGAAGCCGTGCGCCAGTTGTTCGAACTGCCGCAGGATGCGCGCAAGATGGCGCAGGCGGGGCTCAGGGTGATGCAGGCCAACCAGGGCGCGTTGAAGCGTTTACTGGATGGCCTGGGTCGACTGCTGGCTGACTGAATCAGCACCTGACTCAATGTGGGAGGGGGGTTGCAGTGGATTCAGTTGCCGGGGCGGGCCTTGAGCTGCTCGGCGGCAGCCTTGGCCAGGTCCGGCGGCAGGAAGTCGCGGTCCGGGTTGTAGTCAGCCTTGAGGTAGCGCGCCAGGTCCTGCAGGTCTCCCGGGTTCAAGGTGCCGGCCGCCTGCTTCAGGCGCAGGTTGTCGAGGATGTAGTCGTAGCGACTGTTGTTGTAGTTGCGCACCGACGCGTAGAGCTGGCGCTGTGAGTCGAGCACGTCGACGATATTGCGCGTACCCACCTGATAGCCAATTTCCGTGGCTTCCACCGCGCTCTGGTTGGAGATGATCGACTGGCGGCGCGCCTGTACCTGCTCCACGTCGGTGTTCACCGCGCGGTGCAGGTTGCGGGTGTTTTCCACCACCTGGCGGCGCAGGCCTTCGCGCTGCTGCTCGGTCTGGCCCAGGCGCGAGTAGGACTCACGCACCTGCGAGCTGGTCAGCCCGCCGCTGTAGATCGGGATGCTCAGGCGCAGGCCAATGGTGCGCTGTTCCACATCACCCCGGTACGGCGTGCCGAAAGCGTTCGGGTTGCTGAAACCGAGGGCGTCATTGTCGCCTTTCTCATATTGCGCCACGGCGTCCAGGGTTGGCGCGTGACCGGCCTTGCGCTGCTTGAGGGTTTCTTCGGCGGCAGTGACCGCGTAGTTGCTGGCCAGCAGGTTCAGGTTCTGGCGGCCGGCGGTTTCGACCCAGGCCTTGGCGTCGTTCGGCAGCGGCGGCAGCACCGGCAGCGTGTGGACGATGCCCTGGATCGAGTTGTACTGGCGGTTGGTCAGGGTGATCAGCGCTTCGAACGCATCCTCGACCTGGCGCTGGGCCAGGATGCGGTTGGCGCGGGCGGTGTCGTAGCTGGCCTGGGATTGCAGCACGTCGGTCTTGTCCGACAGGCCCACGTCAAACCGCTCGTTGGACTGGTCCAGCTGGCGTTTGAACGCGTTTTCTTCGGCCTTGGTCGAGGCCAGGTTGTCCTGGGCGCGCAGCACGGCAAAATAGCTTTCGGCGCTTTGCAGGATCAGGTTCTGTTCGGTGGCCGACAGTTGCAATGCCGCCTGCTCATTGGTGGCCTCGGCGGCTTGCAGCTGGAACCAGCGGTCGGCACGGAACAGCGGCTGGCTCAGGGTGGCGCGCCAGGAGTGCGCATCGCGGTTGGCGGTGGCGGCCGGGGTGTCGATCTGGGTGCGCACGTTGTTGATATCGGCACCGCCGGTCAGGTTCGGCAGCAGGCCGGCGCGGGCCTGGGGCACCACTTCCTTTTGCGCGCCGTACTGGGCACGGGCGGCGGCCAGGTCGGCGTTGTTGTCCACCGCTTCCTGGTAGACGCTGACCAGGTCGGTTTTGGCGGACAAGGGCGCTTCAGCTGCCCAGACCATTCCGTTGGTCGCACAAGACACGGCAAAAGCCAGTGAAAGTTTGCGCAGCATGAGGCGATCCCTAGTTTGAATATTACGGTGATAATTTAGCGCCCAAGGCTAAGGCCGGCCATTCCTGGCGTCAAGCATTGTGGCGGCAACCGAGTGTAGTGGTGCTGACTCGGCGCAACAATCCCGCAATCACGCCATTCATCACGCTGAATGCACCGCCATTGGCAATTTGCCCACGGCATGGTCTAGACTGGCCGCGTTCTTGTCGGGGTGCCTTGTTGGAAGGCTGAGATCGGTAAATACCGGATCCCGTTGAACCTGATCAGGTTAGCGCCTGCGTAGGGAACAAGATTTCTCGTCACCCGGCGAGTCCTCTTGTGCTTCGTCCGGGATGTTGTTCGACAATCGAACAGCCTCGTGCGCCAAGCACAGCACTGGTTCCAGTGCGTCCGTCCGTCACAGGTTCGCTCCGACAATAATCCACCGCCTGGATATTGGAGCCCGTGATGACTACAAAATTAAAAAATACCGTGCATTTGAGTGAGTCGGCCAAAGTCGACTCCGGCTCCGTGCAGCCCTTTACCCGCTCGCAGAAGATCTACGTAGAAGGCACTCGCCCGGACATCCGTGTACCGATGCGACAAATCAGCCTGGACGTCACCCCCACCGATTTCGGCGGTGAGATCAACGCGCCGGTTACCGTGTATGACACCTCCGGCCCCTACACCGACCCCAACGTGATCATCGATGTGCGCAAAGGCCTGGGCGATGTGCGCTCGCCGTGGATCGAAGCGCGTGGCGACACCGAGCGCCTGCCGGGCCTCAGCTCGCACTTCGGCCAACAGCGCCTCAGCGACGCCGAGTTGACCGCGTTGCGCTTCGCCCATGTGAAGAACCCGCGTCGTGCCAAGGCCGGCGCCAACGTCACCCAGATGCACTACGCGCGCAAAGGCATCATCACCGCCGAGATGGAATACGTCGCCATCCGCGAAAACATGAAGCTCGAAGAAGCCCGCGCCAGTGGCCTGCTCGACCAGCAGCACGCCGGCCACAGCTTTGGCGCCAGCGTGCCGAAGATCATCACCCCCGAATTCGTGCGCGAAGAAATCGCCCGCGGCCGCGCGATCATCCCGGCCAACATCAACCACACCGAACTGGAACCGATGATCATTGGCCGTAACTTCCTGGTGAAGATCAACGGCAACATCGGCAACAGCGCCCTGGGTTCGTCCATCGAAGAAGAAGTGGCCAAACTGACCTGGGGCATTCGCTGGGGCTCGGACACGGTGATGGACCTGTCCACCGGCAAACATATTCATGAAACCCGCGAATGGATCATCCGCAATTCGCCGGTGCCGATCGGCACCGTGCCGATCTACCAGGCCCTTGAAAAAGTCGGCGGCGCCGCCGAGGACCTGACCTGGGAGCTGTTCCGCGACACCCTGATCGAACAGGCCGAGCAGGGCGTCGACTACTTCACCATCCACGCCGGCGTGTTGCTGCGCTACGTGCCGCTGACCGCCAAGCGCGTCACCGGCATCGTGTCCCGTGGCGGCTCGATCATGGCCAAGTGGTGCCTGGCGCACCACAAAGAGAACTTCACCTACACGCATTTCGACGAAATCTGCGAAATCATGAAGGCCTACGACGTCAGCTTCTCCCTCGGCGATGGCCTGCGCCCGGGTTCGATTGCCGACGCCAACGACGCCGCGCAATTCGGTGAGCTGGAAACCTTGGGCGAACTGACCAAGACCGCCTGGAAGCACGACGTGCAAACCATGATCGAAGGCCCTGGCCACGTGCCGATGCAGTTGATCAAGGAGAACATGGACAAGCAGCTCGAGTGCTGCGACGAAGCGCCGTTCTACACCCTCGGCCCGCTGACCACCGACATCGCGCCAGGCTACGACCACATCACCTCCGGCATCGGCGCGGCGATGATCGGCTGGTTCGGTTGCGCCATGCTCTGCTACGTCACGCCCAAGGAACACCTGGGCCTGCCGAACAAGGATGACGTGAAGACCGGGATCATCACCTACAAGATCGCCGCCCACGCGGCGGACCTCGCCAAAGGTCATCCGGGCGCGCAGATCCGCGATAACGCCTTGAGCAAGGCGCGTTTCGAGTTCCGCTGGGAAGACCAGTTCAACCTTGGCCTTGACCCCGACACCGCGCGTTCCTATCACGACGAAACCCTGCCGAAGGACTCGGCCAAGGTCGCGCACTTCTGCTCGATGTGCGGGCCGAAGTTCTGCTCGATGAAGATCACCCAGGAAGTGCGTGAGTACGCGGCCAACCAGCGCATTGAAGCGGTGGACGTGGACGTGGCCAAGGGCCTGGCCGAGCAGGCGGAGCGGTTCAAGCAGGAAGGCAGTCAGCTCTACAAAAAGGTCTGATTCGAGATCGTAGGCGCCTGTACCGGCCTTATCGGGGGCAGCCCCCTCCCACATCACTCAAATTGTGGGAGGGGGTTTGCCCCCGATAGCGATCCGACAAACAACAAATGTTCCTCAGAGATAACCCCCTTGAGCATTCAACCGAGTACTTACTCCCCCGATATCGCAGTGCCGAGCGACAAAAGAGTCTTCGGCGCCCGCGACCTGTTCTCCCTGTGGTTCTCCCTCGGCATCGGCCTGATGGTTCTGCAGACCGGCGCCTTGCTGGCGCCGGGCCTGGGCTTGTCCGGTTCGTTGCTGGCGATTTTCCTCGGCACCCTGGTCGGCGTCCTGCTGCTGGCCGCCGTTGGCGTCATCGGCAGCGATACCGGCCTGTCCGCCATGGCCGCGCTCAAGCTCAGCCTGGGTGCCAAGGGCGCCAGCCTGCCGGCGTTGCTCAACCTGCTGCAACTGATCGGCTGGGGCTCGTTCGAAATCATCGTGATGCGTGACGCCGCGAGCCTGTTGGGCGCGCGGGCATTCAGCGACGGCAGCCTGTTGGCCAGCCCATTGCTGTGGACGCTGTTCTTCGGCGGTCTGGCGACCTTGCTGGCGGTCAGCGGTCCACTGACGTTTGTGCGTCAGATCCTGCGCAAATGGGGCATCTGGCTGCTGCTCGCCGCCTGCCTGTGGCTGACCTGGAACCTGTTCGCCAAAGCCGACCTCGCCGCACTCTGGGCCAACGCCGGTGACAGTTCGATGCCGTTCGCGGTGGGCGTTGATATCGCGATTGCCATGCCGCTGTCATGGCTGCCGCTGATTGCCGATTACTCACGCTTCGGCAAGCGCGCCAAAAACGTGTTCGGCGGCACGGCGCTGGGTTTCTTTATCGGTAATTTCTGGCTGATGAGCCTGGGCGTGGCCTACACCCTGGCGTTTGCGCCGAGCGGTGAGGTGAATGCGCTGTTGCTGGCGCTGGCCGGGGCTGGCCTGGGGATTCCGCTGCTGCTGATCCTGCTGGATGAGTCGGAAAATGCCTTTGCCGATATTCACTCGGCGGCGGTTTCCAGCGGCATGCTGTTGCGTTTGAAGGTGGAGCACCTGGCGTTGGCCATCGGCATGATCTGCACGCTTATCGCCTGCTTTGCACCGTTGGCGCAATACCAGAACTTCCTGTTGCTGATCGGCTCGGTGTTCGCGCCGCTGTTCGGCGTGGTGCTGGTGGATCACTTTATCCTGCGTCGTCGTGGCCAGGGCGCTGTCGCCAACCTGCGTTGGCCGGCGCTGCTGGCTTGGCTGGGCGGCGTCGCGACGTATCACCTGTTGGCCAATCTGTATCCGGACATCGGCGCGACCCTGCCGGCGCTGGTGCTGGCAGGGCTGTTGCAGTTAATTCTGGCTAAAGCCTTCAGCGGCGTGCAGGCACCAGCTCAGGCTGGATGATGCCGTCCAGGCGTGAGTAGGGAATCTGCAATTCGACGTGGCCCAGGGCGTACGGCGCGATGGTGTTGGTAGGGTACTTGAGGATCACGCCCCCATAGGTCAGCGCCACGTTCGGGGTTTTCTGGAAGGGGTAGGTCTTCACATACTCCGGCTCCAGGCTCAGGCGGGTGCTGATCAGCCAGCTGTTGTGGGCCACCTGGGCGGCTTTCCAGAACGCATCTTCCTTGCCGGGCAGCAGCATGTCGGTCAGGGTCAGGGCCTTTTGCCGCTGGCGCGAATAGTTGATGAACGCGCGGCCGGGCTCGCCGTGGGTGGCGCCCTGGTCCAGGTAGCTGGACAATTCGATGATCACCAAGCCGTCATGCTGTTCACGTACCTTGGCCTGCAAGTACATGCTGTTGCGTGGAGCGGCGGTTTTCAGGAATTGCTCGCGATAGGTCTCCAGGCTCGTCGGCAGGGGATCGCTTTGGGTCATTTCCAGCAGGCGCTGTTCAATCAATGCGTCCAGCTTGGGTTCCTTGGCAAAGTGCACGGTGTCGATATTCACCAGCGGGCAATCGGCGCTGGCGCAGCCCGGCTTGCTTTGCTCGGTGGCGTCGCGGGTGGCTTCCACCGGGGCTTTGTAACTCGGCTGGAACAGGCTCTGGCACGCGCCGAGGGTCATTGCGATGCAGGCCACGGAGGCGATTTTTAAAAGCGACATGTAAGTCCTTCGTCTATCGATAAGAGCGAAATTTGTGGAGCTTCGACTGCCAGCACGGCAGTCAGTTCGCCACTAAGCTGATTAGAGTGTGTTTGACGCCCGCCGTCTATCCCGGCAACTGGAAAGGGGCTGCATCCAGAGGCATGAGCGCGTTAGGATGGCGCCAATTGCGCAGGCTCAACGAGGAAGGGATATGACGGATTTTGCAAAATCGACGCCGAGCACAATCGAGATTGTTCAGCGCGACAATGCCTACCAGGGCTTCTACAAGCTTGATCGCGTGCAACTGCGCCACGAGAAGTTCGATGGCGGCATGAGCCGGGTGATCAACCGCGAAGTCTTTGTTCGTCATGATGCCGTGTGCGTGCTGCCCTACGACCCGCAGCGTGATGAAGTGGTGCTGATCGAGCAGTTCCGCGTCGGCGCCATGGGGCGTACCGACAACCCGTGGCTGGTAGAGATGGTCGCCGGCCTGATCGACAAGGATGAAGAGCCGGAGGAGGTTGCACACCGCGAAGCCGAGGAGGAAGCTGGGCTGAAATTCTCCGCGCTGTGGCCGATCACCAAATATTTCCCGTCGCCCGGTGGCAGTACCGAATTTGTCCACTTGTACCTGGGCCGTTGCGACAGCTCGGGTGCGGGGGGCGTCCATGGATTGGAAGAAGAAGCTGAAGATATCCGCGTCACCGTGTGGGCCTTCGAAGATGCCCTGCAAGCGGTGCGCGACGGCAAAATTTCCAACGCAGCCAGCATTATCGCCCTGCAGTGGCTTGCGCTTAATCGCGCGGAAGTGAGGGGGTTATGGCAGTAAAGGCACGGGAACGTTATCGAGTCGACCTGATCGGGCTGCAAGCCGCCTGCGAGGCCAACTATGCGCGGCTGATGCGCCTGCTCCCCGACATGCGCCACGCCCCCGAGGCGCGGCGTATCGGCGTGACCCATGGCGACCAGATGCTCGGCGTGCTGGCCTTGGAAGTGATCGTCAACTGCCCGTACACCACCACCCTGCGCGTGCGCCAGGAACACAGCCTGCCTTGGCTGCCGGTGCCGCAGCTGGAAGTGCAGGTGTACCACGACGCACGCATGGCCGAAGTGATCAGCGCCGAACATGCGCGGCGCTTTCGCAGCATCTATCCTTACCCCAACGTGTTCATGCACCAGCCCGACGAGAAAGCACAACTGAATGTGTTCCTCGGTGAATGGTTGAGTCACTGCCTGGCCCTGGGCCATGAGTTCGAAGCCGTTCGGTAGATGTGAACTGCGTCCGCTTCCTGGGTTTCCTCTTTGTGTCCTGCCCCAGCATAATCAAGCCAAACGTCCATTCCTGTGATTGCCTTGGGAGAGCGCCTTGCCGAGCGTATCCACCGTGAGCCCCGATGCACCGGCCTTGCTGGTGCAACTGTCCGACAGCCACCTGTTTGCCGAGGCCGATGGCACGCTGTTGGGCATGAACACCCGTGACAGCCTGCAAAGGGTGATCGAGCTGGTGCGTGCGCAGCAGCCCCGGATCGACCTGTTATTGGCTACGGGGGATATTTCCCAGGACGGCACATTGGAGTCGTATCAGCAGTTTCGCGATATGACTGCGCTCATTGGCGCCCCGACGCGCTGGATTCCTGGCAATCACGACGAGCCGCAGATCATGGCCCACGCCGCCGTGCACAGCGACTTGCTGGAACCGGTGGTCGATATCGGCCATTGGCGTGTCACCCTGCTGGACTCCGCCGTACCCGGCTCTGTGCCCGGTTACTTGCAGGACAGCCAATTGCAACTGCTCGCCCAGGCCCTGAGCGAAGCGCCGAACCGTCACCATCTGGTGTGCTTCCACCATCATCCGGTGTCCATTGGTTGCGCCTGGATGGAACCCATTGGCCTGCGCAACCCGGAGGCCCTGTTTGCGGTGCTCGACCGTTTCCCGCAGGTGAGGGCGGTACTGTGGGGGCATGTGCACCAGGAAATCGACCACGAGCGCAACGGCGTGCGCCTGCTGGCGTCGCCGTCCACCTGCATCCAGTTCGCGCCGGGTAGCGAGGATTTCAAGGTCAGTGAACAGGCACCGGGCTACCGCTGGCTGCGCCTGCATGCCGACGGACGGTTGGAGACCGGGGTGGAGCGTGTCCAGGGCTTCGAATTTACCGTGGACTACGGCAGCAACGGCTATTGACTGTGGGAGGGCGCTTGCCCCCGATGGCGGTGGATCAGTCACATCTAACAGTGCCTGACACTCCGCTATCGGGGGCAAGCGCCCTCCCACATTGTATCTTCGGTGTATTGAGGGCTGAGGTCATCACACACGGCTTCGATCCCTGTAAACTGCGCCTCTTTGGCTGAGTCATGGAGAGCCCGGCATGTCCGCTTCGATCCTGTATATCCACGGTTTCAACAGCGCGCCGGCGTCCAACAAGGCCAGCCAGCTGATCACCGTGATGGACAACCTTGGCCTGGCCGGGCAACTGCGTGTACCGGCCCTGCATCACCATCCCCGTCAGGCGATTCCTCAACTGGAAGCCGCGATTGCCGAACTGGGTCGGCCACTGCTGGTCGGCAGCTCACTCGGCGGCTACTATGCAACCCATCTTGCCGAACGCCATGGCCTCAAGGCATTGCTGGTGAACCCGGCGGTCAGCCCCCATCGGATGTTCGACGGTTACCTGGGCACCCAGAAGAACCTCTACACCGATGAAACCTGGGAGCTGACCCACGACCACGTGACGGCCCTGGCCGAACTGGAAGTGCCGGCGCCCCAGGACGCCGCGCGGTATCAGGTGTGGTTGCAGACCGGGGATGAAACCCTGGATTATCGCCTCGCCCAGCAGTATTACCGGGCCTGTGCCTTGCGCATCCAGGCCGGCGGCGACCATGGTTACCAGGGTTTCGCCCGGCAATTACCGGCGATCTTGAGCTTTGCCGGTATTGGCGCAGATCAGTATCAATCCTTCGACTTTGCTGCACTGTAAAGTCGCAGGTCATTTTTTAATCGAACGACTCACGACGAGACCCCATGGCCACTCCCAGCGCTAGCTCTTATAACGCCGACGCCATCGAAGTCCTCTCGGGCCTCGACCCGGTGCGCAAACGCCCCGGCATGTACACCGACACCAGTCGGCCGAACCACCTTGCCCAGGAAGTCATCGACAACAGCGTCGACGAAGCCTTGGCCGGGCACGCCAAGTCGGTGCATGTCATTCTCCACGCTGACCACTCCCTGGAAGTGTCCGACGATGGTCGCGGCATGCCGGTGGACATCCACCCGGAAGAGGGAGTGCCGGGCGTCGAGCTGATCCTCACCAAGCTCCACGCGGGTGGCAAGTTCTCCAACAAGAACTACCAGTTCTCCGGTGGCCTGCACGGTGTGGGTATTTCCGTGGTCAACGCCCTGTCCACGCTGGTGCGGGTCAAGGTCAAGCGCGACGGCAACGAGTACCAGATGACCTTTGCCGATGGCTACAAAGCCACCGACCTGGAAGTGATCGGCACCGTTGGCAAGCGCAACACCGGCACCAGCGTGTACTTCGCGCCGGACCCGAAATACTTCGATTCGCCGAAATTCTCCATCAGCCGCCTCAAGCATGTGCTCAAGGCCAAGGCCGTGCTGTGCCCGGGCTTGCTGGTGACCTTTGAAGACAAAGGCACCGGCGAGAAGGTCGAGTGGCATTACGAAGACGGCCTGCGTTCGTACCTGGAAGACTCCGTCAGCGACTTCGAGCGCCTGCCCAACGAGCCGTTCTGCGGCAGCCTGGCCGGTAATAAAGAAGCCGTGGACTGGGCGCTGTTGTGGTTGCCCGAGGGCGGCGATAGCGTGCAGGAAAGCTACGTCAACCTGATCCCCACGGCCCAGGGCGGCACCCACGTCAACGGTTTACGCCAGGGCCTGCTCGATGCCATGCGCGAATTCTGCGAATACCGCAGCCTGCTGCCACGCGGGGTGAAGCTGGCGCCGGAAGACGTGTGGGAGCGCATTGCGTTCGTGCTGTCGATGAAGATGCAGGAGCCGCAATTCTCCGGCCAGACCAAAGAGCGCCTGTCGTCCCGTGAAGCGGCGGCGTTTGTCTCTGGGGTGGTCAAGGATGCGTTCAGCCTGTGGCTCAATGAGCACCCTGAACTGGGCCTGGCCCTGGCTGAGCTGGCAATCAACAACGCCGGCCGTCGCTTGAAGGCCAGCAAGAAGGTCGAGCGCAAACGCATCACCCAGGGCCCGGCATTGCCCGGCAAACTGGCCGATTGCGCCGGGCAGGACCCGATGCGCTCCGAGCTGTTCCTGGTGGAAGGTGACTCCGCCGGCGGTTCCGCCAAGCAAGCGCGGGACAAGGAGTTCCAGGCGATCCTGCCGTTGCGCGGCAAGATCCTCAACACCTGGGAAGTCGATGGCAGCGAAGTCCTGGCCAGCCAGGAAGTGCACAACATCGCCGTGGCCATTGGGGTAGACCCGGGCGCGGCGGACATGAGCCAGTTGCGCTACGGCAAGATCTGCATCCTCGCCGACGCCGACTCCGACGGCCTGCACATCGCCACGCTGTTGTGCGCGCTGTTCGTCCAGCACTTCCGCCCGCTGGTGGATGCCGGCCACGTCTACGTCGCCATGCCGCCGCTGTACCGCATCGACCTGGGCAAAGAGATTTACTATGCCCTGGATGAAGCCGAGCGCGATGGCATCCTCGACCGCCTGGTGGCCGAGAAGAAGCGCGGCAAGCCACAGGTCACGCGATTCAAAGGCCTGGGTGAAATGAACCCGCCGCAACTGCGCGAAACCACCATGGACCCGAACACCCGGCGCCTGGTGCAGTTGACGCTGGGCGACGATTTCGCCGCCACCTCGGAAATGATGGACATGCTGCTGGCGAAGAAACGCGCGCCGGACCGCAAGTCCTGGCTGGAATCCAAAGGCAACCTGGCCGAGGTTCTGGGCTGATGCGCACAGGTTTCGCCCTGGCGATCCTGATGTTGAGCAGTTTGGCGGCCGCCCAGGTGGCTGCCGCGCCTGCGGCCGAGCTAAAGCTGGTGTCCGAACACCCGGTGGACGGCATGCGCGGCGGCAACCTGTCGGGCCTGGCGTTGTGCGGTAACGAGTTGTGGACGGTTTCCGATCGTGATGACGACCAGATCTACCGCCTGGATACAAGCGAGACGACTTGGAAGGCCGAAACCGTGAATATCGACGTGCCGCCGGTGCCCGAGTCCGGCTTGCCCTGGGGGTTGCGTTCGCGCACCAAGGCAGCCTCGCTCATTCGCGGTGGTGACCTGGATTTTGAAGGTATCACCTGCGATGCCGCCGGTAACCGCTACATTGTCAGCGAAGCCCATGCGGCGGTGCTGCAAGTGCCGGTAACGGGGGCGCCGGACTGGTTGAGGATCGCGCCGGGCATGGTGCGTGAGGCCCGGGCCAGCGGCCTGTTGCTGCACTTCAATGCATTGTTTGAAGGCCTGGCGATCAACCCTGAAGGCAATCAGATCTGGCTGGCGGCTGAGCGTGAACGGCGTGGCCTGATTTCCATCAAGCGTCCGCAAAGCCTGTGGGACTGCGATGGCCCGTGCGTGTTATTGAGTGAGGCGGGCACCGAGATGCAGCCTGCCCAGGTGCCCAAGGCCAAGGCGGTCGCCAGGAATTTTTCGGATGTGGCGCTGTTTCAGGGCAAGTTGTTCACGCTCGAAAGCAGCCAATACCAGCTGTGCCGCCGCGATGCCGTCACAGGGGCTGTCGAGCAATGCTGGTCATTTGCTTCCGAGATGCTCACGCCGCAACGCCGATACGATCAGCCCTACGGCCTGGCCGAAGCGTTGGTGGTGGACGCCGATGGCGCCTGGATCGGTCTGGACAACAATTTCGGCCCACGTGCCGATGGTGAAAAACGCCCCATGGTCTATCGTTTTGCCGCCCCTGTCGGTGGCTGGAGCGCCAAGCCATGAGCCAACACTTTTTTGAATTGACCCGGTGCCGTGGCATTTCCGCTGCGCCATACCCAAGCATGATGAGGCCCGCATGAGTGACATCCTCGCAGACAGCTTAGACGGCGTAGAACGCCGGTCGCTGGCTGACTTCACCGAAAATGCCTACCTCAACTACTCCATGTACGTGATCATGGACCGTGCCTTGCCGCATATCGGCGACGGCCTGAAGCCCGTACAACGGCGCATCATCTACGCCATGAGTGAGTTGGGCCTGGACGCTGATTCCAAGCACAAGAAATCGGCGCGTACCGTCGGTGACGTACTCGGTAAGTTCCATCCCCACGGCGACTCGGCGTGCTACGAAGCCATGGTGCTGATGGCCCAACCGTTCAGCTATCGCTACACGCTGGTGGACGGCCAGGGTAACTGGGGTGCGCCGGATGATCCCAAGTCCTTCGCTGCCATGCGATACACCGAAGCGCGCCTGTCGCGTTACTCGGAAGTCTTGCTGAGCGAACTGGGGCAGGGCACCGCCGACTGGGGGCCTAACTTCGACGGCACGCTCGACGAGCCACTGGTGTTACCGGCACGTTTGCCGAATATCCTGCTCAATGGCACCACCGGTATTGCGGTGGGGATGGCCACTGACGTACCGCCGCACAACCTGCGTGAGGTCGCCACGGCCTGCGTGCGTTTGCTGGATGAGCCCAAAGCCACGGTTGAACAGCTCTGCGAGCACATCCAGGGCCCGGACTATCCGACCGAAGCGGAAATCATCACACCGCGCGCCGACCTGCTGAAAATGTACGAAACCGGCAAGGGCTCGGTGCGCATGCGCGCCGTTTACCACATCGAGGATGGCGACATTATCGTCACCGCACTGCCGCACCAGGTGTCGGGCGCCAAGGTGCTGGAGCAGATCGCCGCGCTGATGCAGGCCAAACCGTCGAAACTGCCGCAGGTGGCCGACCTGCGTGACGAGTCCGACCACGAGAACCCATGCCGCATCGTGATCATCCCGACCAACAGCCGGGTCGACCACGAAGTGTTGATGCAGCATCTGTTCGCCAGCACGGACCTGGAGTCCAGTTACCGGGTCAACGTCAACATCATCGGCCTGGACGGCAAGCCGCAGTTGAAGAACCTGCGCAACCTGCTGGTGGAGTGGCTGGAATTCCGGGTGCAGACCGTGCGTCGCCGCCTGCAATTCCGCCTCGACAAGGTCGAGCGCCGCCTGCACCTGTTGGACGGCTTGCTGATTGCCTACCTCAACCTGGATGAAGTGATCCACATCATCCGTACCGCCGAGCACCCGAAAGCCGAGTTGATTGCGCGTTTCGAGCTGAGCGAGATCCAGGCTGACTACATCCTCGACACCCGCTTGCGTCAATTGGCGCGACTGGAAGAGATGAAGTTGCGCGACGAACAGGACGCGCTGCTCAAGGAGCAAGCCAAGCTGCAAGCCCTGCTGGGCAGTGAGGCCAAGCTGAAGAAACTGGTGCGCAGCGAGCTGATCAAAGACGCCGAAACCTACGGTGACGACCGTCGTTCGCCAATTGTGCAGCGTGCCGAGGCGAAAGCCCTGACAGAAACCGAACTGCTGCCAAACGAGAAAATTACTGTCGTTCTGTCGGAAAAGGGTTGGGTTCGATCCGCCAAGGGGCATGATATTGACGCCACTGGTCTGTCGTACAAGGCCGGTGACGGGTTCAAGACCGCTGCGGCCGGGCGTTCCAACCAGTTTGCGGTGTTTATCGATTCCACCGGGCGCAGTTATTCGGTGCCGGCTCACACCTTGCCATCCGCACGGGGACAGGGCGAGCCGTTGACCGGGCGTCTGACGCCGCCGCCAGGGGCGAATTTCGAATGTGTGCTGCTGCCGGACGACGATGCGCTGTATGTGATCGCGTCCGACGCGGGTTACGGTTTCGTGGTCAAGGGTGAAGACCTGCAGGCCAAGAACAAGGCGGGCAAGGCGTTGCTGAGCTTGCCCAACAACGCCAAGGTGATCCTGCCGCGGCCGGTGGATGATCGTGAGAGCAACTGGCTGGCGTCGGTGACCACCGAAGGGCGTTTGCTGGTGTTCAAGATCAGCGACCTGCCGCAGTTGGGCAAAGGTAAAGGCAACAAGATCATCGGTATTCCCGGCGAGCGGGTGGCCAGTCGCGAAGAGTACGTGACCGACATCGCAGTGATCCCGGAAGGCGCGACCCTGGTGCTCCAGGCCGGCAAGCGTACGCTGTCGCTACGCCCTGACGACCTTGAACATTACAAGGGCGAACGTGGTCGGCGTGGTAACAAACTGCCTCGAGGCTTCCAGCGAGTGGATGCCTTGCTGGTAGAAGCGCCGGTTTAACGCGTTTTAGAGCTCTCGATCTACGATTTAACGCGTAGATCGATGCTTTGGCGCTGGAGTCATGGCGCATATTCACGGATGATATGGCCTTTCCAGCGCCGGCGTGGCCGAGCGTATTTAGGTTATTTTTAGTATTACATTGTGGTTCGCCTTGTGGCAGCCACCTGGATGGGATGATGACTGCTCCACGCCTTCCTTTTATTTTCATGCTCGCTGGCCTTTTGGGGCTGGCGGGTTGCAGCACACACCAACCGGTGTCGCTGTACCAGCTGGACAGCGGAAGTCCGGCTCAACCTGCACAGTCCGCCGGCATGGCCGTCCTGCTCGGCCCGGTGGTCGTAGCCGACTACCTGCAACGCGAAACCCTCCTGCAACGTCAGAACGATGGAAGCCTGCAAGGTTCCACCGATGGCCGTTGGGCGGGGAGTTTGTCCTCTGATATCAATCAGTTGATGTTGCGCCAGGTGGCGGGTCAGTTGGACAGCCAGCGGGTGGTCCTGGCACCAGGGCCCTCCGGGTTCACGCCTGATGTACAGGTGTTGCTGACCATTACCCGGCTTGACTCCGGCACGTCGCAACCGGCCATCCTTGATGCGCAATGGCGCTTGATCGACCGTCGTGGGCAGGTGCGTGATAACCGTATCGTGCACTTGCAGGAACAGCACACCGGTTCCACTGCGTCCCAGGTCCAGGCTCAGGGCGTGTTGTTGCAGCATTTGGCGCAGCAGTTGTCGGTGGCGCTCAAGCCATTGGCCAATCAACCGCCGATTGCCGAAGCGCCGCGCAAGCAAAGCGCGCCGGCGCAGGCCAGGCCGGCAGAGCCGCAGAAGCCGAAGATGCCGATGGCTACGCCGATCCGTACGGATATGGAAGTGTTCAGGTTCTGACCTGAATCGCGCACAAACAAAAGGCCCGCTGATTAAGCGGGCCTTTTTGTTTGTGCGCAATTTGAGCCAGGCTGCGGACCCAATGTGGGAGGGGGCTTGCCCCCGATAGCGGTAGTTCAGTTAATGATGTGTTAACTGATACTCGGCTATCGGGGGCAAGCCCCCTCCCACATGAGTCCTACCGTTTTATTTGGTGCGGGTCTCATGCATCCGCGCCAACTGCCGCTCCAGCATCGACGGATACGGCTCCATCAATCGCTCCACACAACTGGCCCCTTCAGGGCTGGCAATCGGGCGGATACGCGCGCGTTGGCGGATCAGCGTGTCTTCACTGATCTTGCGCTCCACCAGCAGCAGGTTGCGGCTGTGTTGGGACAGGGCCAGGGCGTCCTGGGCGATTTCGGTGAGCAGCAGGTCGATCTGACTTATGCCGAACAGATCGTCGCCCACTGTCAGGCCAAGCTGCAGTTGCAGGGTAATGCCGCTGTCCGCCACTTCGATCTGCAATTCATGACCCAGCGCGCGCAGCAACTCGCCGCAGCAGATGGCGTTGGTCAGGTAGTCTTCACCGCTGTCTTCACTGTGGAACAGCATCAGCGTGCTGCCATCGTTCAGGGTGTGCAATTCGCTCTGGTACAGCGAAGCGGCCTGGTCGAGGCAGTCACGGTAGCGTTCCAGCAACTCGGTCAGGCGTGCGCGTGGCAGGCGACGGAGTTGATCCTGTGCTCCCAGTTGCACCGCCAGAACGGCGCTGTACTGGGGTTCTGCACTCTTTACCGGAGCCGGTTTGGCGGCGACGGCCGGGGCGCTGGCCGAGGTGTCGCGCAGATCGGCGAACGGGTCTTCGTCGTCCAGCTCGTCCTCTTCGGCTTTGAACGCCTGGCGAGTGGCAGGTTTGAGGCCTGCGACCGGGGCGTCTTCCACTTCAAACTCAGGCTCATCGTCGAACTCAGGCTCGGGCTCAATCTCGCGCACCACCGGTTCCGGGGCGAAGCTGGCGTGCAGCTGGCGAGCGAGGTCGCCTATTTCGTCCTGGCGATCAGTGGCCGGAGTATGTTCGTCGATGTCCCGCAGCCAGATGCGCAGTTGCATCAAGGGCGTAGAGATATGCCGTCCCAGGCGCAGGCTCAGAGCCAGGGCCAGTGCCAGCAGGATCGCGCTGAGAATGCCCATGCTTTGCAGGCTGATGGTCATCGGCTGCTGGAATTGCTGCATGTCGAGGCTGATGCGCAGTTGGCCGGCCTTCACATCCTGAAACGTAATATTGCTCGAATACAGGCCTTCGGCTTCACCCAGCAGGCCGTTTTTCGGGCGTTGCCCGGCTTCGGCCATGATCCGGTTGTCCACGCTGTAGATGGCGGCGTGGGCCACCAGCGGGTTCTTGGTCAGGTTGTTGAGCAGTACGTTGAGGCTGAGGATGTCGTTGGACACCAGCAACTCAGTCGCCGAGGTGGCGGTCTGGGTCGTCAGGCTCTCGCCCAGGGCGTCGGCTTGTTCGTGCATGGCCTGCTTGAACTGCAATCCCATCACGCAGGCGTAGATCACCAGGGCCAGGGCGACCAGGATCACGTTATGGCTGGCGATGCGTAATGCGATCGGTACACGGCGGTGGCGCAGTGCCCGGAAGATCAGCAGGAAGAAGTTATCGGTTTTTACTGGCGTGGGCCGGTTCACTTGCGCTCGGCTCTTGGTCCGTGAAGTTGACGCGCAGTATAGCGACAGCCCCATGACCGGCAAAGCGCTGGCTGTGCCCGATGGTCACTGAAAGTGGGTAGAATGCGGTTTTTTTCCAGCCTGGGGGTGCGCCTTGCGCGAAATTGTCCTGATTAACATCACTGGGGAAGACCGCCCGGGTCTGACCGCAGCCATTACCGGCGTTCTGGCCCAGGGTGGTGTGAACATTCTCGACATCGGCCAGGCGGTGATCCACGACACCCTGTCGTTCGGCATCCTGGTCGAGATTCCGAGCACCGAGCAGGCGTCTTCGGTGCTCAAGGACATCCTGTTTACGGCCTACAAGCTGGACCAACAGGTGCGTTTCACTCCGGTGTCCGAAGAGGATTACCGGCAATGGGTTGCCGGCCAGGGCAAGAAACGCCACATCGTGACGCTGCTGACCCGCAAGGTCACCGCCGAGCAACTGCAGCGCGTCAGCTCCATCACCGCGCAATATGGCCTGAATATCGACCATATCGACCGTTTGTCGGGACGTATGCCATTGGACACGCCGGCCGACAAGGGCAAGGGCTGCATCGAGTTCTCCGTGCGCGGTGAACCGGCCGACCCGCAAGCCCTGCGTGCCGAGTTCCTCAGCGTGGCCCAGGAGCTGAACGTCGATATCGCCTTCCAGGAGGACTCGCTGTTCCGCCGCAACCGCCGCCTGGCAGTGTTCGACATGGACTCGACTCTCATCGAGGCTGAGGTCATCGACGAGCTGGCCAAGGCCGCGGGTGTTGGCGAGCAGGTGTCGCAAATCACCGAGCGCGCCATGGCCGGTGAACTCGACTTCCGCGCCAGCTTCAAGGAACGCCTGGCGCTGCTCAAGGGCCTGGACGTGAGCGTGCTGGACTCCATCGGCGCTTCCCTGCGCCTGACCGAGGGCGCTGAAACCCTGTTCGCCGAACTCAAGCGCCTGGGCTACAAGACCGCCATTCTGTCCGGCGGTTTCACCTACTTCGCCAAGCAATTGCAGGCCAGGCTGGGTATCGACTATGTGTTCGCCAACGAGCTGGAAGTGGTGGATGGCAAGGTGACCGGCGTGGCGGTGGAGCCGATTGTCGACGCGCAGCGCAAAGCGGATCTGCTCAAGGAATTGGCTCACAAGGAAGGGTTGCGTCTGGAGCAGACCATTGCAGTCGGCGACGGGGCGAATGACTTGCCGATGCTGGCGATTGCCGGGTTGGGTGTGGCGTTCCGGGCCAAGCCGTTGGTAAAGCAATCGGCCAAGCAGGCGATTTCGACGCTGGGGCTGGACGGTGTGTTGTATCTGCTGGGCTTTCGCGATCGCGACGGTCAGCTGTAACTCGATCTCACAGTAGGAATACAGTTAAAAATGTGGGAGGGGGCTTGCCCCCGATAGCAGAGTGTCAGCAAGCACATGTTTCAGCTGATACACCGCAATCGGGGGCAAGCCCCCTCCCACATTTGCTCTGTACTGAATTCAAATCAGGCTTTTGGCAGTGCAATACCCTGGCCCATCTGCACTGGCGTACCCGCCGCCAATTCTTCAGCCCACTTCACCTGATCCGGCCCGAACAGCACAATCGCCGTCGATCCCAGCTTGAAGCGCCCCAGCTCGGCACCTTTTTCCAGGTGGATCGGCGCACGTGCAGCTTCGTCGTAGCGGAAGGTTTTCAGCTCGCGCTTTGGCGGTGTCACCAAGCCGGCCCATACGGTTTCAATCGACGCCACAATCATCGCGCCCACCAATACCACGGCCATCGGGCCGCGTTCGGTGTCGAAGATGCAGGCAACGCGCTCGTTACGTGCGAACAACTCGGGTACGTTTTCAGCGGTGGTCTGGTTGACCGAAAAGATGCGTCCAGGAATGTAGACCATCTCGCGCAGCGTGCCGGCCAACGGCATGTGCACGCGGTGGTAGTCCTTCGGCGAGAGGTAGATGGTAGCGAAGTCGCCGCCCATGAACGGTGCAGCTACGGCCGCATCGCCACCCAGCAGTTCCAGCACGCTGAAGCTGTGGCCCTTGGCCTGGAATACGCGGCCATGTTCGATCGGGCCCAGTTGGCTGACCGCGCCATCGGCAGGGCTCAGCACCGCGCCTGGGGTTTGATCCAGCGGGCGGGCGCCGTCTTTCAGGGCGCGGGTGAAGAAGGCGTTGAAGTGCTCGTAGGCGCTCAGGTCTTCAACCAGGGCCTGGGACATGTCCACTTGATAGCGCTTGGCAAACCAGGCGGTGAAGGCATTCTTGAACCAGCGCACGCGGCACTCGGCGATACAACCTGCCAGGCGCGACAGCAAGTGGTGCGGCAGCAAGTATTGGCTGAGGATAAACAACTGCTTTTTCATAACTGTCCTTAAACCTTAAATCTCGACGGGGGTGTCGGGGTGGTTGCCCCATTCGCCCCAGGAACCGGCATAACCTTTGACTCGCGGATAACCGAGCGCCTTGGCCACCAGGTAGGTGAAGCCAGAGCGGTGGTGAGTCTGGCAGTGAGTGATGATTTCTTTATCTTTGGTCAATCCGAGGTCTTCGAGAATCTGCGGCATGTCACGGCGGATACGCAGGTTGCGTGCCTTGTCCATGCCCGCGGTCCATTCGAAGTTGACCGCGCCGGGGATATGCCCGCCTTTGGCAGCGAGGACCTTCTCGCCGGAGTATTCCAGCGGCCCGCGAGCATCCCAGATGCCCAGGTCGGCAGCACCCAGGCGGCTTTGCAGGTATTCACGCGTGGCGGTGGGGCCTTCGTGCAGCGTGAGGCTGACCGGGCCACCGACAGGCGCGGGCACGTCGGTGGAGACCGGGTGGTGTTCTTCCAGCCAGGCCAGCAGGCCGCCATCCAGGTAGTGGTATTTCTGGTGGCCGATCACGTCGAGCATCCAGATAAAGCGCCCGGCCCAGCCGCCGCCTTCGTCGTCATAGACCACGTAGGTTGCATCCGGGGTGTGGCCCAGTTCGCCGAACAGTTTTTCCAGGTCCGCCTTGCTGGGCAGCAGGCCGGGCGCCGGCGGCTGGCCCAGTTGGGTGCGCTTGGGGTCAACGAAATGCGCGCCGGGGATATGCCCTTCGGCGTAGCGGGCAGCGCTGGTGAGGTCCACCAGAATCAGGTGTTCGGCACCGAGGCGACCAATCAGGTCGCTGGACTCGATCACCAGCGGCAAGCCAGAGAAGTCAGGCATGTGAGGTCTCCTGGGCACAAATGTTGCCGATAAAAGAGGGCGATTGTAGCGCAAGCATCAGGCACTGCGGTTGGTAAAGCAGTGCAGGGCTTTTTCGATGCATTGGGCGGTTTTGCCGAAGGCCTGCACGGTGGTTTCCGAGAACGGCCCCCCACCTTGGTCGGCCACCATCAGCATCACCACCTTGCCATTGCAGCTCAGGGAACGCAGCAGCAGGTGTTCGCCGGTGAACAGGCGGCGCAGGATCGGCGGCAGCAAGGCTGAGAACTGGGCATGGTTTTCGGGGGTGAGGCGCACCTGGGCGGACTTTTCCAGCAGACGTTGCAGCAAGGTGCTGTTGACCACGTCCAGGCTCAAGTTGGCGGCGTCCTTGGGCAGGCCATCGACCTGGTGCACGCGCAAGGTGCTCATGGCGCGATCGGCCATCAACAGCATGACCCGTTGCATGCCGCTGGCGACCAAGGCCTCCTTGGCGCAGGTGGTCAGGTGCATCGCGTTGGCAAAGCGGCTCGGTTCCACCAAGAGTTCAGTGCAGCGCTTGCGCCACACGGCCAGGGCCTCGGCGGTGGGCGGTGGCGCCGGCAGCAGGCCGCGATGGATCTTCGCCACATGCCACGGCCAGATCAGCGATAGCGCCGGGTGCCAGAGGTCGGGCATCAGGGTGGTACGGGCACTGGTGACGGCTTGTTGGTGGACCAGTTGCTGCACCTCATCCAACGGTTGTTGCAGGTACAGCGCTGTGAGCAACTGCCAGCGTTCGGTGTGCGGGCAGGTCCAGGATTCCTGGGCCGACATCGCCAGGCCGTTGGCCAGCAACACGGTATTGGCCGGCTGGTTCAGCCAGCGCCGCAGATTGGGTTCAGCGTCGAGCAATTGCTGATGGCGCAGCGGGTCGTCTTCACGAGCGATATGCAGGGCCTTGACCAGCAGGCGCTGCTCGCTCATCAGCAACTTATAGCCCTGGGACACCCAGATCGGCAGGTGCCAGGCTTCGGTCAGGCCGACGCAAAGGTCCAGCAGGCGTACGCCGAACAGTTCCTGCTCGACCGTGCGGGCTGATTGGCCCTTGTGGATAACCCGCAGCTCCCACTCCTCCAGAAGCTTGGGGTAGGCCACCGCCATCGGCCACAGTGGCGACAGGAACAACAGGCTGCCCCAGTGGATGTCTTGCCACAGCCGCGCCAGGCGGCTGCCGAACAGACCGTTGGCCTGCTGCGACGCGTGCTGGCTGACCAGCAACAGTTGGCGCAACGCCACGGGGATCTCGTTGGCCGGCACCGAGGGCAGGCGTGCCAGCAGTTCTTCGGCGCGCTTGAGGCCCAGGCGGTTGAGCGCCACTTCCAGGTTTTCCGCCGGTTCCGCCAGGCTGCCATGGGTGTGGCTGTTGGCCTCGCGCATCACGCTGAGCACCAGGGCCGGGCTGCTTTGCATCAGTTCGGCAATATCCCGCAATGAACTGCGGTTATCGCGGATGCCTTTGCACACACGGTCGTGACTGGCCTGGGGAACGGGCAGCAGCACTTCGTCCAGGCGCTTGATCCAAGCGGCGAGAGAGTTGGGTTTTGCAGTTGGGACTGTCGTTTCATTAGCCATGATTGGGGCGCGATCATCACTTGCGGTCTACACGCCCGGAGCGGGCCGAACTGGCTTTTCGCCTTAACGGGCTATAGTCTGGCGCAGTTTTGCCGATAAGTAGAACAAGAGTTTTCTGCTACACCCAATATGTCCATGAACCCGACGGCGCAAGTACTCATCTCCTATGGCTAAAATTATCGGCATCATCGTCGTCTTCGCAAGCGTGCTCGGCGGGTACGTCCTGTCCCACGGTAAAATCGCTGCGCTGATCCAGCCTTTCGAGGTGATGATCATCGGCGGTGCGGCGCTGGGTGCATTCCTGCAGGCCAACCCCGGCTACATGACCATGCACGTGATCAAGAAGTCGCTGGGCATGTTCGGTTCACGCTTTACCCATACCTTCTACCTGGAGGTGTTGGGCCTGGTCTACGAGATCCTCAACAAGAGCCGCCGTGAAGGCATGATGGCCATCGAGGCGGATATCGAAGACGCTGCCGCCAGCCCGATTTTCGCCAAGTACCCGGCCGTGCTCAAAGACGAGCGCATGACCGCCTACATCTGTGACTACCTGCGCATCATGTCCTCCGGCAACATGGCCCCCCATGAGCTGGAAGGCCTGTTCGACATGGAATTGTTCAGCCTTAAAGAAGAGCTGGAGCACCCCTCCCACGCTGTGACCGGCATCGCCGATGGTATGCCGGGTTTCGGTATCGTCGCGGCGGTACTCGGTATCGTGGTGACCATGGCGTCCCTGGGTGAGGGCGACCAGGCCGCTATTGGCATGCACGTGGGTGCAGCGCTGGTCGGTACCTTCTTCGGTATTCTGGCGGCCTATGGTTTCTTCGGCCCGCTGGCGACTTCCCTGGCCCATGACGCCAAGGAAGAAGTGAACCTTTACGAATCGATCAAGGCCAGCCTGGTTGCTTCCGCTTCCGGCATGCCGCCGTCGCTGGCGGTGGAGTTCGGTCGCAAAGTGCTTTACCCCAAGCATCGCCCAAGCTTCGCCGAGCTGGAACAAGCGGTTCGCGGTCGCTAAGCCATGGAAAACAACCAGCCGATAATCATCAAGCGCGTCAAGCGCTTCGCTGCGGGGCACCATGGTGGCGCCTGGAAAATCGCCTTCGCCGACTTTGCGACGGCGATGATGGCGTTCTTCCTGGTGCTGTGGCTGATGTCCACCGCCACGCCTGAACAGAAGATCGCCATTGCCGGTTACTTCAAGGACCCGATTGGCTTTTCGGAAAGCGGCACGCCCTTTGTGATTGACTTGGGCGGTTCGCCGCAGTTGGCGCCTGAGCGCACCATCAACCCCGAAGTCAAGACTGAAGCGCCTCAGGAAAAAATCCCGATCGAGCGCGATACTGTCGAGTCGATGGCTGAACAGGTCGAGCAGGAGCGCCTTGAGCTGTTGCTGCAGGAGCTGCAGAACAAGGTCGAGGAAAACCCGCAACTGCTGAAGTTCAAGGACCAGATCTCCTTCGAAATCACGCCTGAAGGCCTGCGCATCCAGATCACCGACGCCGCCAACCGGCCGATGTTCGACTCCGGCAGCGCACGCTTGAAGCCGTACTTCGAAGACATCCTGCTGGCCATGGCCGATACCATCAAAGCGGTACCCAACAAGATCAGCATCAGCGGCCACACCGACGCCAAGCCTTACGCGGGCCAGGGGGATTTCGGCAACTGGGAACTCTCGGCCAACCGCGCCAACGCCGCACGCCGTGCGCTGGTGGCCGGCAGCTATCCGGATGCGCAGGTGGCGCGGGTGGTCGGTTTTGCTTCGTCGCAGCTGTTTGATCATCAAGACCCGTTCAACCCGGTCAACCGCCGGATCGACATCGTGGTGCTGACCAAAAAGGCCCAGCGTGCGATTGAAGGTGACCAGCCGCCAGCGCCGCAACCTACTCCGGGGGCCGGCGCACCGGGTGAAGTACCGGCCGACCCGAACGCCATTCCGCCAGGGCAGGAGCCGTTGCCGGCGCATGAGTTGCGCCAGAAGCTGAACCTGTTTGATGACGGTGGGGTGAAGGATCCTACGGTGCCCAAGACGGGTTCTTAAGCTGCCGAAGCTGCTTCACTCATGAAAACGCCCCGATACTGATCGGGGCGTTTTCTTTGCAGTCATAGCGGGAGGTAGGCTTTGACGCCTTTGATCACGCCTCGCATGTCATCGGTGCACAGGCGCGGTACGAAGTACTCCCGCCCTGTGGCTCGCGTCTTTCTATGGAGCTTGCTTCGCCCCTTCTGCGCCGCTGGATCAGCCCCGAAGAGGATCCAGACTCCTGCCAGCTTGCGCTGGTGACGGAGCAATTATGCGCATCAGGAATTCCGAATTCAGGCTGGCTCGTGTCGGTGGGCCGCCCAGTTGTCCTGAATTCTTGATGCCAGACCCCGTTAAATCAATGGACGAGGCAATGCTGTGCCGTGCTTTATGTGTATCAAGGCATGGCGGTTTTAGTAACTGCTCTCCGGCAAGCTCGCAATAATCGATCGATAGCTGTTCATCCGCTGCTGCTGCACGCGCCCATCCTCAAGCGCCTTGAGCAACGCACAGCCCGGTTCGCGGTCGTGTTTGCAGTCGCGGAAGCGGCAGGTGCCGATCAGGTCGTTGAACTCGATGAAGCCCGCTTCCACATCACTGCGGCTGACGTGGCCGAGGCCGAATTCGCGGATGCCGGGGGAGTCGATCAGTTCGCCGCCGCCGGGGAAGTGGAATAACCGCGCGGTGGTGGTGGTGTGGGTGCCCTGGCCGGACAGTTCCGACAGCGGACCTACGCGGGTGTCGACTTCCGGCAGCAGGCTGTTGACCAGCGAGGACTTACCCACGCCGGACTGGCCCACAAACACGCTGATGCGCCCGTCCAGCTGCTGTTGCAGCTGTTCCATGCCATTACCGTGATGCGCCGAAACCTCCAGCACCGGGTAACCCAGGGTGCGATAGACCGCCAGCAGGGCGTTGAGTGCCGGGGCATTCTGCTCGTCGATCAGGTCGAATTTGTTCAGCAGCAACAGCGGGCGGATGCCGGCGTGTTCGGCCGCCACCAGGTAGCGGTCGATCAGGTTGGCATGGGGCTCGGGCAGCGGCGCGAACACGATCACGATCATGTCGACGTTGGCCGCGACCGGCTTGAGCTGGCCGCGGCTATCGGGGCGGCGCAGTTCGGTGGTGCGCGGCAGCTGGGCGACGATTACGCCGATACCCTGGTTGCCAGCACGCCACACAACCCGGTCACCAGTGACCAGCGCCGGCAGGTTGGCGCGCAAGTGGCAGCGGAACACCTGGCCAGCGAGTTCGCCTTCGAGCGCCTCGACTTCGACCTGCACGCCGAAGTGCGCGATCACCAGGCCTGTTTGTTCAGGGCCGAGGTCGCCGCCCTCGAGCGCTTCCACGGCGGAGGATTCACGTTTGGCGGCGCGCGCGGCGCGTTCGCCCTGAATCTTTTCGATGCGCCAGTTTTGGCGACGGTTGAGCTGGCGTTTGGCCATTGGTGTTCCGTGTCGATAATGCAAAGGTTGGGTAAAACGGTCGCGAGTCTAGCACGGCCCCGCCTGCTAAACTGCGCAGCTACGCCAAGGTGCCAAGAGAATCAACCCATGCAAAACCCACAGAACCTGATTTGGATCGATCTGGAAATGACCGGTCTGAACCCCGACACCGACGTCATCATCGAGATGGCGACCATTGTCACCGACAGCAACCTCAACACCTTGGCCGAAGGTCCGGTGATCGCCATCCACCACAGCGATGCCGTACTCGCCACCATGGACGAGTGGAACACCCGCACCCACGGTAACTCCGGCCTGACCCAGCGCGTGCGTGACAGCCGCATCAGCATGGCCGAAGCCGAAGCCGAAACCATCGCCTTCCTGGAAAAATGGGTGCCCAGGGGCAAGTCGCCGATCTGCGGCAACAGCATCTGCCAGGATCGCCGCTTCCTTTATACGCATATGAAAGCGCTGGAAAGCTACTTCCACTACCGCAACCTGGATGTGTCCACGCTTAAAGAGCTGGCGGCGCGCTGGGCGCCGGAAGTGAAGGACAGCTTCCATAAAGGCAGCACGCACCTGGCGCTGGATGATATTCGCGAGTCGATTGCCGAGTTGCAGCATTACCGCAAGCATTTCATCAAGGCTTGAATTCCTTCAAGGGTGAGCCGGTTTTTTGTGGCGAGCGGGCTAGCCCCGCGTTGGGCTGCGAAGCAGCCCTAATACTGCCAACACACCTCTCCAAACAGATATGATTGCCGGCTTTGGGGCTGCAGCGCAGCCCAACGCGGGGCTAGCCCGCTCGCCACAGTTTTGCAAGGATCGCCCTCATGCTGCTGATGCTCTACCTCATCGCCATCACTGCCGAAGCCATGACCGGTGCGCTGTCGGCTGGGCGGCGGGGCATGGACTGGTTTGGCGTCGTGCTGATCGCCTGCGTGACGGCACTGGGTGGTGGTTCGGTGCGCGATGTGTTGCTGGGGCATTACCCGCTGACTTGGGTCAAGCACCCGGAATACCTGGTGCTGACCTCCGTCGCCGCGCTGGTGACGATCTTTATCGCCCCGCTGATGCGCCGCCTGCGTTCGTTGTTCCTGGCATTGGACGCCCTGGGCCTGGTGGCCTTCACCCTGATCGGTTGCATGACCGCCCTGGAGATGGGCCACGGCATGCTGGTGGCCTCGGTCAGCGGCGTGATCACCGGCGTTTTCGGTGGCATCCTGCGGGATATCTTCTGCAACGATATCCCGCTGATCTTCCGCCGTGAGCTGTACGCCAGCGTGTCGTTCCTGGCCGCCTGGTTCTACATGCTGTGCCTGTATCTGGAACTGCCCAGTGAGCAGTCGATCCTGCTGACGCTGTTCAGCGGCTTTCTACTGCGCTTGCTGGCGATCCGTTTCCATTGGGAAATGCCCAAGTTCGTCTACAACGACGACGTGCATTAGCGGTTGGCGTGCTGGTTCAGCGCCCATTCCACATGTTCGCGCACCAGTTCGGAGGGATATTCGCGCCGCGCCTTCAAGGCTTCCAGCACCGGAATGCTCGACGGTGCGTTGCCCAGGCCTACCGCCAGGTTGCGCAACCAACGCTCATAGCCGGCGCGACGCAGGGGTGAACCTTCGGTGCTGCTGAGGAATTTATCCTCATCCCACATAAACAACTCGGCCAGTTCGGCGTTATCCAGGTTGTGGCGTGGCTTGAAGTCGACTTCGGCCGTGGCGCGGGCGAAACGATTCCACGGGCAAACGATCTGACAGTCATCACAACCGAACACGCGGTTGCCGATCAACGGGCGCAGGTCTTCGGGGATTGCGGTCTTGAGCTCGATGGTCAGGTAGGAAATGCAGCGACGGGCGTCCAGCACGTAGGGGCCGACAAAGGCATTGGTGGGGCAGATGTCCAGGCAGGCGGTGCAGCGCCCGCAATGTTCAGTGCTATGAGGTGCGTCGATCGGCAGCGGCAGGTCGACAAACAGCTCGCTGAGGAAGAAGTAGCTGCCGGCCTTGCGATTGAGCACCAGGGTGTTCTTGCCGATCCAGCCCAGCCCGGCTTTTTCGGCGATGGCTTTCTCAAGCACGGGTGCGCTGTCGACGAAGGCGCGGAAGCCGAAGGGGCCGATTTGCGCCTGGACACGGTCGGCCAGTTGCTGCACGCGCTTGCGGATCAGCTTGTGGTAGTCGCGGCCCAGGGCGTAGCGCGAGATATAGGCTTTTTCCGGCTTGGCCAGCAGTTGCGCCATCTGTGTGTCGCCGGGCAGGTAATCCATGCGCAGCGACACCACGCGCAAGGTGCCGGGCACCAGCTCATCCGGATGGGAGCGTTTGCTGCCATGGGCGCCCATGTAGTCCATCTCGCCGTGGTAACCCGCGTCGAGCCAGCGTTGCAGGTGCTGTTCATGCTCGGCCATGTCCAGGCCGCTGATGCCGACTTGCTGAAAGCCCAGCTCGCGGCCCCAGTCTTTGATCGATTGGGCGAGGGCAGGCAGATCGGTGGTGATGGCAGGCATGAGACAAGGGAAACCGCAGGTTAGATAGGTATAATTCTGCCAGACATCGGAGCTTGAAGACGCATGCCGCAGACAAAACACGCAATAACCGACGTACAACCGCTGCTGCACGGCCATTTGCCGCAACTCGCTGCGCGTTCCCCGGACGCCCATAAAGGCCGGTTCGGCCATTTGCTGGTCATCGGTGGTGACCGCGGCTTTGGCGGCGCAGCGCTGCTGAGTGCCGAAAGCGCCTTGCGCAGCGGCGCGGGCATGGTGTCCCTGGCGACTCGCCTGGAGCATGTGCCCGCGGCCCTGGCGCGACTGCCGGAAGTCATGACCGTCGGCGTCGCCTCGGCCAACCAACTGATGGGCCTGCTGGAAAAGATCTCGGTCATTTTGATCGGGCCTGGGCTCGGTGACGCGTCTTGGGGCAAAAGCCTGCTTTCGGTCGCCGCCAACGCCAGCCAGCCGCAGGTGTGGGACGCCGACGCCTTGAATCAACTCGCCACCGGCAGCGTCAGCTTGCCGGCCAACTGCGTGATCACACCGCATCCCGGGGAGGCGGCGCGGTTGTTGGGTCTGTCGACAGCCGAGGTTCAGGCCGATCGCCTTAAGGTGGCGCGCGCGTTGAGCCAGAAATTCAACGCAGTGGCTATTCTCAAGGGCGCAGGCAGTTTGATTGCCAGCCCGGACGGGCGTGTTTCACGCTGTGACCAAGGCCACCCGGCGATGGCCACGGCAGGGCTGGGTGACGTGTTGGCCGGCCTGGTGGGTGCACTGCTGGCCCAGGGCATGCCAGCCTATGAGGCAAGCTGCCTGGCCGTGTGGTTGCACGCAACGGCGGGAGATCGCCAGGGCACGTTCGGTCGCGGGTTGGCCGCCAGTGACTTGATCCCTGCCATTCGTCAATTGCTGGAGGAGCAGTCACCGTGTCTGAAGTAATTCTTTTCCTGGTCGATGAAGAGGCCATGGTTGCCTTCGGCCAGCGCATCGCCCAGGTCACGGCGGGAGCGGGGCTGATCTTTCTGGAAGGCGACCTGGGGGCGGGCAAGACCACGCTGTCCCGGGGGATCATTCGCGGGTTGGGCCACACGGGGGCGGTAAAAAGCCCGACGTTCACCCTGGTAGAGCCCTACGAAATCGGCGACGTGCGAGCGTTCCATTTCGACCTCTATCGCCTGGTCGATCCCGAAGAACTGGAATACATGGGTATCCGGGATTACTTCGACGAAGATGCGCTGTGCCTGATCGAGTGGCCAGATAAAGGCACAGGCTTTTTGCCAAAGCCTGACCTGACCATTACCATTACGCCGCATGAGCATGGACGTCAGTTGAAGTTGTTGCCCCAAAGCGTGCGCGGCCAGTCGTGGTGCGCGGCTTTGGCATTGGAATTCAAATAATTGGTGGGGTTAGGTATGCGCTTTCGCGCGTTGGTTGCTGTCGTGGGGGTGTTGCTTGCGGCAATGACTGTCAATGCTCTGGCTGCTTCACAGGTGAAGAGTGTTCGCCTGTGGCGAGCGCCGGATAACACGCGACTGGTGTTCGACCTGTCTGGCCCGGTCCAGCACAGCGTCTTTACCCTGACGGCGCCTGATCGTCTGGTGATCGACATCAACGGGGCGACCCTGGCCGCGCCGTTGAAAGTCTCCACCGCCAACACCCCGATTACCGCCATGCGCTCGGCCCAGCGTACGCCGACCGATTTGCGCGTGGTCATCGACCTGAAAAAGGTCGTGACCCCGAAAAGCTTCTCCCTGGCGCCCAACGCCCAGTACGGCAACCGGCTGGTGGTCGATCTGTTCGACAACGCCGCCGATGCCGCGCCGCCGCCTGCGCCGACCCCGAGCGTAGCAACGGTGCCGGCGGTGCCGGTGAACCCGTCGCAACCGCAGGTCAAGCTGCCACCGCCGCCACCGGCCCCGGCCGGCAAGCGTGACATTATCGTGGTGATTGACGCCGGTCACGGGGGGGAAGACCCGGGTGCTTCCGGCTCACGCGGCCAGCATGAGAAAGACGTGGTACTCGCCATCGCCCGCGAACTGCAGCGCCAGGTCAATGGCATGAAGGGCTACCGCGCCGAGCTGACGCGTACCGGCGACTACTTCATTCCGCTGCGCGGCCGTACCGAAATCGCCCGCAAGAAAGGCGCCGACCTGTTTGTGTCGATCCACGCCGACGCCGCGCCTTCGGCCGCCGCGTTTGGCGCCTCGGTGTTTGCCCTGTCGGATCGAGGTGCTACGTCCGAGACCGCCCGTTGGCTGGCCGACAGTGAAAACCGTTCCGACCTGATCGGCGGCGCCGGCAACGTGTCCCTCGATGACAAGGACAAAATGCTCGCCGGCGTGCTGCTGGACCTGTCGATGACCGCTTCGCTGACGTCCAGCTTGAACGTGGGCCAGAAGGTCCTGAGCAACATCGGCCGGGTCACCTCGCTGCACAAGCAGCGTGTGGAACAGGCCGGGTTCATGGTGCTGAAATCGCCGGATATCCCCTCGATCCTGGTGGAAACCGGGTTTATCTCCAACTCCAACGAAGCCTCGAAGCTGGCAAGCGCCAGTCACCAGCAGGCACTGGCGCGTTCGATCAGTGCAGGTATCCGCCAGTTCTTCCAGCAGAACCCGCCGCCGGGCACCTACATCGCCTGGCTGCGTGACTCGGGGAAAATCGCCCAGGGCCCGCGTGACCATCGCGTGCAGCCGGGCGACACCCTGGCCATGCTGGCGGTGCGTTTCCAGGTATCGGCCGCTACCTTGCGCAGCGCCAACAACCTGAAAACCGATGAACTGAAGGTCGGCCAGGTGCTGACCATCCCTGGCACTGAATTGGCGGCGCAGTAATGAGTGAATCACTCCTGAACAGCGGGTCGCGCATTGAACTGCTGAGCCCGCGCCTCGCCAACCAGATTGCCGCGGGTGAAGTGGTCGAGCGTCCGGCTTCGGTGATCAAGGAGCTGCTGGAAAACAGCATCGACTCCGGCGCCAAGCGCATCGACGTCGATGTGGAGCAGGGCGGCGTCAAGCTGTTGCGCGTGCGCGACGATGGCAGCGGCATTTCCGCCGATGACCTGCCGCTGGCTCTGGCGCGTCACGCCACCAGCAAGATTCGCGACCTGGAAGACCTTGAGCGGGTGATGAGCCTGGGCTTTCGCGGCGAGGCCCTGGCGTCCATCAGCTCTGTGGCGCGCCTGACCCTGACGTCCCGCACCCGCAGCGCCGAGCAGGCCTGGCAAGTGGAAACCGAAGGCCGCGACATGGCGCCTCGGGTCCAGCCGGCGGCGCACCCTGTCGGGACGTCGGTGGAAGTGCGCGACCTGTTCTTCAACACTCCGGCGCGACGCAAATTTCTCAAGGCCGAGAAAACCGAATTCGATCACCTGCAGGAAGTCATCAAGCGCTTGGCCCTGGCCCGCTTCGACGTGGCCTTCCACCTGCGCCACAACGGCAAGACCATCCTTAGCCTGCATGAAGCCAACGATGACGCTGCGCGAGCGCGCCGGGTGTCGGCGATTTGCGGCGCGGGCTTTTTAGAGCAAGCGTTACCCATTGAAATCGAACGCAACGGCTTGCGACTGTGGGGCTGGGTCGGGTTGCCGACGTTCTCCCGCAGCCAGGCGGACTTGCAGTATTTCTTCGTGAACGGCCGCGCGGTGCGCGACAAGCTGGTGGCCCATGCGGTGCGCCAGGCGTATCGCGACGTGCTGTTCAACGGGCGTCACCCGACGTTTGTGCTGTTCTTTGAGGTCGACCCGTCGGTGGTGGACGTCAACGTGCACCCCACCAAGCACGAAGTGCGCTTCCGTGATGGACGCATGGTGCATGACTTCCTCTATGGCACCTTGCACCGCACCCTTGGGGATGTGCGCCCGGATGATCAGTTGTCCGCACCGATTGTGACGGCAGTGGTCCGGCCGAGTGGCCCGCAAGCCGGTGAGTTCGGCCCTCAAGGCGAAATGAGCCTGGCGGCAAACCTGCTGCAATCGCCACAGCCGCAACCTTCGTATACCGCGCCGAATGCTGGCTCCGGCTCGGGTTATCAGTACCAATACACCCCGCGCCCGCAATCGGCGGTGCCGGTGGCCGAAGCCCAGGCTGCGTATCGCGAGTTTTTTGCACCGCTGCCGGGGGCTGAGCCGGGGGCGCCGGTTGCCTTGCCGGAGGGCGGTGGTGATATTCCACCGCTGGGTTACGCCTTGGCGCAGCTCAAGGGCATCTACATCCTGGCGGAGAACGCCCACGGCCTGGTGCTGGTGGACATGCACGCCGCCCACGAGCGGATCATGTACGAACGCCTCAAGATTGCCATGGCCAGCGAAGGCCTCAGTGGGCAGCCGCTGCTGGTGCCGGAATCCCTGGCAGTCAGCCAGCGTGAGGCCGACTGCGCCGAAGAGCACCACAGCGTGTTCCAGAAACTGGGCTTTGAATTGCAACGCCTTGGCCCGGAAACCCTGGCCATCCGCCAGATTCCCGCGCTGCTCAAGCAGGCCGAGGCTAACCGGCTGGTGGCTGACGTGCTGGCTGACCTGATGGAGTACGGCACCAGTGACCGCATCCAGGCGCACATCAACGAGCTGCTCGGCACCATGGCCTGCCACGGCGCCATCCGCGCCAACCGCCGCCTGGCCCTGCCGGAAATGAACGGCTTGCTGCGCGACATGGAAAACACCGAGCGCAGCGGGCAATGCAACCATGGCCGACCGACCTGGACCCAGATGGGCCTGGACGATCTGGACAAACTATTCCTGCGCGGCCGTTGATGAGCGCCTTGCCCCCCGCGATCTTCCTGATGGGCCCCACGGCCGCCGGCAAGACCGACCTGGCCATCGAGCTGACCAAGGTGTTGCCGTGCGAGCTGATCAGTGTCGACTCTGCCCTGGTTTACCGGGACATGGACATCGGCACCGCCAAGCCTTCGAAAGAGCTTCTGGCCCAGTATCCGCACCGGTTGATCGACATCATCGACCCGTCCGAGAGCTATTCGGCTGCAGATTTTCGCACCGATGCACTCGCCGCCATGGCCGACATCACCGCTCGGGGCAATATTCCGCTGCTGGTGGGGGGGACGATGCTCTACTACAAGGCTTTGCAGGAAGGTCTGGCGGATATGCCCCCGGCCGACGCCCAGGTGCGCGCCGAGCTCGAAGAAGAAGCGGCACGCCTTGGCTGGCAAGCCCTGCACGACCAGTTGGCGGCAGTCGACCCGGTCTCCGCCGCACGCATTCACCCCAATGATCCCCAGCGCCTCACCCGCGCCCTGGAAGTCTGGCGTGTGAGCGGGCAGACCATGACTGAACACCGGCGCAAACAAAGTGCGCAAAGTGCTGACGCAGGCGCTTCGGGACAGTCACAATTGCCCTATACTGTGGCGAATCTGGCCATCGCTCCGGCAAATCGCCAGGTGCTGCATGAACGAATTGCACAAAGATTCACAATTATGTTGGAACAGGGGTTTGTGGACGAGGTCGTAGCTCTGCGTTCCAGAGGTGACCTGCATCCAGGGTTACCTTCGATACGTGCCGTAGGCTACCGCCAAGTCTGGGATCATCTGGATGGCAAGCTGACGTCAGCCGAAATGCAGGAGCGCGGCATCATTGCCACGCGCCAATTGGCGAAACGCCAGTTCACCTGGTTGCGCAGCTGGAGCGATTTGCACTGGCTGGACAGCCTGGACAGCGACAATCTGTCACGCGCCTTGAAATACTTGGGAACGGTCTCCATATTGAGCTGAGTCCTTGCAATTGCCGTCTATCCTTGGGGGTGTGACGGCCATAAGCTATCTATTTTCCGATTTTTTATTATTGATCCTTAAAGGAGTGCGGCACATGTCAAAAGGGCATTCGCTACAAGACCCTTACTTGAATACTTTACGTAAAGAGAAAGTGGGGGTTTCCATTTATCTGGTCAACGGTATCAAGCTGCAAGGTACGATCGAGTCGTTCGACCAGTTCGTGATCCTGCTGAAAAACACCGTCAGCCAGATGGTCTACAAGCACGCTATCTCGACAGTCGTTCCAGTTCGTCCAATCCGTCTGCCTAGCGCAGCGGGTGATGAACAGGGTGATGTTGAGGCAGGTAACGCCTGATAGGAGTCTCCTTTGTTCTTTGAGCGCCACGGTGGTGGTGAGCGAGTGATCCTCGTTCACTTGGATGGACAGGACCCTGAGGCGCGCGAAGATCCGCAGGAGTTTCAGGAGTTGGCAAATTCGGCCGGCGCCGAGACCGTTGCGTTTTTTAACGTGCCGCGTCATCGGCCAACCGCCAAATTCCTGATTGGCAGCGGCAAGGTCGAGGAACTGCGCGACCTGGTCCACGCCGAAGAAGCCGATCTGGTGATCTTCAACCACATCCTCACGCCCAGTCAGGAACGTAACCTCGAACGTGTCTTCGAGTGTCGCGTGATCGACCGTACCGGTCTGATTCTCGATATTTTCGCCCAGCGCGCCCGTACCCATGAAGGCAAGCTCCAGGTCGAACTGGCCCAGCTTGACCACATGAGCACCCGGCTGGTCCGCGGCTGGACTCACCTCGAGCGCCAGGGTGGCGGTATCGGTATGCGCGGTCCGGGTGAAACCCAGCTCGAAACCGACCGACGCCTGCTGCGGGTTCGCCTGCGCCAGATCAAGGGCCGCCTCGAGAAGGTGCGCAGCCAGCGCGAGCAATCGCGGCGTGGCCGTTCCCGTGCGGATATCCCGACCGTGTCCCTGGTGGGTTATACCAACGCCGGCAAATCCACACTGTTCAACAACGTGACGAAGTCGGACGTGTACGCGGCCGACCAACTGTTCGCCACCCTCGACCCGACCCTGCGCCGTCTGGATCTTGACGACCTGGGGCCGATTGTCCTGGCCGATACCGTGGGTTTCATTCGTCACTTGCCGCACAAGCTGGTCGAGGCATTTCGGTCTACGCTCGAAGAGTCGAGCAATTCCGACTTGCTGTTGCACGTGATCGATGCGGCGGAACCGGATCGCATGTTGCAGATTGAACAGGTGATGCTGGTGCTGGGCGAGATTGGCGCCCAGGACTTGCCGATCCTCGAGGTCTATAACAAACTCGATTTGCTTGAGGGCGTTGAGCCACAAATCCAGCGCGATGAGAACGGCAAGCCCCAGCGGGTCTGGCTGTCGGCGCGTGATGGCAGCGGTCTTGAGTTGCTTGAACAAGCCATTGCCGAGTTGCTCGGCAGCGATTTGTTCGTTGGCACCTTGCGCTTGCCCCAGCGTTTTGCTCGACTGCGTGCACAGTTTTTCGAGTTGGGCGCGGTACAGAAAGAAGAACACGACGAAGAGGGTGTCAGCTTGCTGGCCGTTCGATTGCCGCGCTCGGAGCTGAATCGGCTGGTCAGCCGTGAAGGCGTGGTACCGACAGAGTTCATCGAACAACACACTTTGCAATAAAAGCCTCCTAAAGCGGTTGTGCCGCAGTGGCAGGCATTCTGTAGCATTGGTCGGCGCGCCGTGGGTGCGTCTTTGCTTTATCAGATGGAGAGCGCTATGGCTTGGAATGAGCCGGGTGGCAACTCGAATAATCAGGATCCCTGGGGTGGTAAACGCCGCAATAATGGCGACCGCAAGGGGCCACCAGATCTCGACGAGGCCTTCCGAAAGCTGCAGGAAAGCCTGAATGGGTTGTTCGGTGGTGGAAAAAAACGTGGTGGTGACGACGGCGGTCGCACAAGCAAGGGCGGTGGCTATGGCCTGCTGGGCCTGGGTCTTGTCGTGCTGGCGGCCGTTTGGCTGTACAGCGCCGTTTACGTGGTGGACGAGCAGGAGCAGGCCGTGGTGCTGCGCTTCGGCAAGTACTACGAAACCGTCGGACCGGGCCTGAACATCTATTTCCCGCCGATCGACAAGAAGTACATGGAGAACGTCACGCGTGAGCGTGCCTACACCAAGCAGGGCCAGATGCTGACCGAAGACGAGAACATCGTCGAAGTGCCGCTGACCGTGCAGTACAAGATCAGCAACCTGCAGGACTTCGTGCTGAACGTTGACCAGCCGGAAATCAGCTTGCAACACGCCACCGAAAGTGCACTGCGCCACGTCGTGGGTTCGACCGCGATGGACCAGGTGCTGACCGAAGGTCGTGAATTGATGGCCAGCGAGATCAAGGAGCGCTTGCAACGGTTCCTCGACACCTACCGCACCGGTATCACCGTCACCCAGGTGAACGTACAGAGCGCAGCCGCACCGCGTGAAGTACAGGAAGCCTTCGACGACGTGATCCGCGCCCGTGAAGACGAGCAGCGTTCGCGCAACCAGGCTGAAACCTACGCCAACGGCGTCGTGCCGGAAGCCCGTGGTCAGGCCCAGCGCATCCTCGAGGATGCCAACGGTTACCGCGACGAAGTGGTCTCCCGCGCCAAGGGTGAGGCGGATCGCTTTACCAAGCTGGTTGCCGAGTACCGCAAGGCGCCGGAAGTCACGCGTGAGCGTCTGTACCTGGACACCATGCAGGAAGTCTTCAGCAACACCAGCAAGGTTCTCGTGACCGGCAGCAAGGGTGGGCAGAACAACCTGCTGTACCTGCCGCTGGACAAGATGATCGAAGGTGGTCGTAGCAGCACCAGCGCACCGTCCACCGGTTCCAATGCCGCTGCCAACGAAGCGAGCGCCCGTGCGGCCGCCGACTTGCTGCAACAGCAAACACGTACCAGGGAGAGTCGTTGATGAGCAATAAATCGCTGACCGCCCTGATTGTGGGCGTCGTCGTGGTCATCGCTGCCTGGAACTGCTTCTACATCGTGGCTCAGACCGAGCGTGCGGTGCTGCTGCAATTCGGTCGCGTGGTCCAGGCGGATGTCCAGCCGGGCCTGCATGTGAAAGTCCCCTACGTCAACCAGGTGCGCAAGTTCGACGCCCGCCTGATGACCCTGGATGCACCGACACAGCGCTTCCTGACCCTGGAAAAGAAAGCCGTGATGGTTGACGCCTACGCCAAGTGGCGCGTCAAGGATGCCGAGCGCTTCTACACCGCGACCTCCGGCCTCAAGCAGATTGCCGACGAGCGTTTGTCGCGTCGTCTGGAATCGGGCCTGCGTGACCAGTTTGGTAAGCGCACCCTGCACGAGGTGGTATCCGGTGAGCGTGACGCGCTGATGGCTGACATCACCCGTTCGCTGAACACCATGGCGGAAAAAGAGCTGGGCATCGAAGTGGTCGATGTCCGGGTCAAGGCTATCGACCTGCCGAAGGAAGTGAACCGCAGCGTGTTCGAGCGCATGAGCACCGAGCGTGAACGTGAAGCCCGTGAGCACCGCGCCAAGGGTAACGAGTTGGCCGAGGGTATCCGTGCGGATGCCGACCGTCAGCGTCGTGTACTGCTGGCTGAAGCCTATCGCGAGTCTGAAGAGGCCCGTGGTGATGGCGACGCTCAAGCCGCAGCGATCTACGCCAAGGCCTACGGTCAGGACCAGGAGTTCTACGCGTTCTACCGTAGCCTGCGTGCTTACCGTGAAAGCTTCGCGAACAAAACCGACGTCATGGTGCTGGACCCAAGTAGCGATTTCTTCCGCTACCTGGAAAAAGCCAAGTAATCAGCTCGTCACTGTGTAGGAAGCACTCCGTCGGGCGGCTAAAACGCCAGGCGGGGTGATCCTTTCAGAAAACGGGTGTATGATGCGGCAGCCGGGAAATTCCCGGCTTTTTTGCGTCTGCATGTTTGATTCGGCAGGCGTGACAGGTTTTTCGAGGAAAGTGCCCGACGAGGCCGATTGCAGGCCGTTCGTCACGTCGCTCTTGCGCGTGGTTTATGCAGGGGGCGGGTGTTTTCTGCTTCACTCAAGGCTCGGCCGAGGGCTGGCCGCCCGGATCAAAGGGGAATGGCGTAATGGCAACGGTAGACCGCTGGCTGCTGCCAGATGGCATCGAAGAAGTACTGCCACCAGAAGCTGCGCGCATTGAAGTAGCGCGCCGCCAGGTGTTGGATCTGTTCCAGAGCTGGGGTTACGAGTTTGTCGTGACCCCCCATATCGAGTACCTGGAATCCCTGCTGACCGGCGCGGGCCAGGACCTGGATCTGCGCACCTTCAAGGTCATCGACCCGCAGTCGGGCCGTCAGATGGGCTTCCGTGCCGATATCACGCCGCAAGTGGCGCGCATCGATGCGCACACCCTGCGCCGAGAAGGCCCGAGCCGCCTGTGTTACGCCGGTAGCGTGCTGCATGCTCAGCCACGTGCGTTGTCGTCGTCCCGCAGCCCGATCCAGTTGGGCGCCGAGTTGTACGGCGATGCCAGCCCAAGCAGCGACGTTGAAGTGATCAGCTTGATGCTGGCCATGCTGCAATTGGCCGACGTACCGGATGTCCACATGGACCTGGGTCACGTAGGTATCTATCGTGGCCTGGCCCGTGCGGCCGGTTTGTCTGGTGAAGTTGAACAACAGCTGTTCGATGCCCTGCAACGCAAGGCCATCGATGAAGTGATCGCCCTCACGGCTGGCGTGCCTGCCGATCTGGCCGACATGCTGCGCGCACTGGTGAACCTGTGTGGCGGCCGTGAAGTGCTGGTGGCAGCCCGTGAGCGCCTGGCCAATGCGCCGGCGCCGGTACTGGCGGCACTGGATGACGTGCTGGCAATTGCCGAGCAGCTATCGGCGCGTTTCCCGGAGCTGCCGCTGTACTTTGATCTGGGTGAGTTGCGCGGTTACCACTACCACACCGGTGTGGTGTTCGCCGTATTTGTACCGGGTGTTGGCCAGGCCATCGCCCAAGGCGGTCGTTATGACGATATCGGCGCTGACTTCGGTCGTGCGCGTCCGGCCACTGGTTTTTCCACTGATTTGAAAACCCTGGTGACCCTGGGGCGTGCTGAGGTCGAGCTGCCGTCTGGTGGCATCTGGATGCCCGACAGTACGGACGCAGCACTCTGGCAGCAGGTTTGCCAGTTGCGCAGTGAGGGTCAGCGTGTTGTCCAGGCCTTGCCTGGTCAGCCATTGGCCGCCGCCCGTGAAGCGGACTGCGACCGGCAATTGATTCTGCAGAACGGGCTTTGGCAAGTATCGCCACTGGCTTCTTGAGTTTTCCTGCCGGCCATCGCCGGCACCAAGTTTGCGCGAATGAGGACAAGTGTTATGGGTAAGAATGTCGTAGTCCTGGGCACCCAATGGGGTGATGAGGGCAAAGGCAAGATCGTTGATCTGCTGACCGAACATGCTGCCGCCGTAGTGCGCTACCAAGGTGGCCACAACGCTGGCCACACCCTGGTCATCGATGGCGAAAAAACTGTCTTGCACCTGATCCCGTCGGGCGTATTGCGCGAAGGCGTGCAGTGCCTGATCGGCAACGGTGTAGTAGTTGCACCGGATGCCCTGCTGCGTGAGATCACCAAGCTGGAAGAAAAAGGCGTACCGGTGCGCGAGCGCCTGCGTATCAGCCCGTCCTGCCCGCTGATCCTGTCCTTCCACGTTGCGCTGGACCAGGCCCGTGAAAAAGCCCGTGGCGAGCTGAAGATCGGCACCACCGGTCGCGGCATCGGCCCGGCCTACGAAGACAAGGTCGCACGTCGTGGCCTGCGTGTGGGCGACCTGCTCAACATGCCACGCTTCGAAGACAAGCTGCGTGAACTGGTGGATTACCACAACTTCATGCTGGTCGGTTACTACAAAGAGCCGGCCATCGAGTTCGAAAAGACCCTGGCCGAGTGCAAGGAATACGCTGAGCTGCTCAAGCCGCTGATGCTGGACGTGACCGCCGAGCTGCACGACCTGCGTCGCGCCGGCAAGGACATCATGTTCGAAGGCGCCCAAGGCTCCCTGCTGGACATCGACCACGGCACCTACCCGTACGTGACCAGCTCCAACACCACCGCAGGTGGCGTGGCGACGGGTTCCGGCGTTGGCCCGATGTTCCTGGACTACATCCTGGGCATCACCAAGGCCTACACCACCCGTGTCGGTTCGGGTCCGTTCCCGACTGAGCTGTTCGACGAAGTCGGCGCGCACCTGGCCAAGCAAGGTCACGAGTTTGGTGCGACCACCGGCCGTGCCCGTCGTTGCGGCTGGTTTGACGCCGTTATCCTGCGTCGCGCTATCGACGTGAACAGCATTTCGGGCATCTGCTTGACCAAGCTGGATGTGCTCGACGGCCTGGAAACCATCAATATCTGCACTGGTTATAAAGATGCGGAAGGTAAAGATGTCGCCCCGACTGACGCTGACAGCTACGTAGGCCTGCAGCCTGTGTACGAAGAAGTGCCGGGCTGGACCGAATCGACCGTGGGCGCCAAGACCCTGGAAGAGCTGCCGGCGAATGCCCGTGCATACATCAAGCGTGTTGAAGCGCTGATTGGCGCGCCGATCGACATTATTTCGACGGGGCCGGACCGCAACGAAACCATCGTTCTGCGTCATCCGTTCGCTTAATAAGCTGTTGATGTAAAAAGCAAAGGGTTCCTTCGGGAGCCCTTTGTCGTTTCTGTCGCCCGAGCGGCACGACCCTTGCTTTGGTTCTTTCTTTCGCGGTGCTATCAAATTAATGGCACCCGTGATGGAGGGATTCCCGATGTCTGCCGTTCTCTCATTGTTACAAAGCCGTCTGTTGCGGCCGGTGTTCGTTACCCTAGGTATCGCTCTTTTGGTGCAAGTACTGGTGGCGGTCGCCCTGACGCGAAGCACGGTCACAGCACTGGAGGCTGATCTGGGCAATCGCCTGGGTGTCGACAGCCAGAAGCTGTCCGGCGAATTGGCCCAGGCTGGCAAGGAAGTCACGTCCAGTCTCGATAGCTTGTCGACAAGCACTCGCCAACGTCTGACCGCTGGGCTCTCGGCTCGCCTGCAGGAAGAGCAGAAGCAACTGCGTGCGACCCTGGAAAAAGACCTGAAAGACTCCGCCAATGACATGGCACAGCTGCTCGCCTCAGTGGCGCCCCGCGCCATGTGGGACAGTGACGTGCCGACGTTGTCGGAGTTCGCCCGACGCGCCCAGCGCAATCCCAACGTGCTGTTTGTGGTGTATGACGACGCGGCAGGTGAGCACCTGACTCGCTACCTGAACCGTGAAAACCCGATCAACCAGGCGTTGTTGGAAAAGGGCAAGGGTGATCGTGCCCTGGATAAAGTGCTGGATGCGGCCAAGGATGATCCTTCTGTGTTCTACGTGGAAGCGTCCATCAGCCCGAATGGTGTAGAGATCGGCAAGGTGCGCATGGGGGTTTCGACAGCTGGGTTGAAGGCTGACTTGCAAGCGCTCGACAAGCGTTTCGCGGCGCTGATCGCCAGTGGTGATCAACTGGTCGGCGACAGCCTCAAGGGTGCAGCGGCCGACAGTGCTGCGGCCATGGGCGCCCGTCTGCAATCTGCGCAAGCCACAGCCACCCAAATGACGGCCAACACCACCAGTGCCGTCCAGGACGCTGCCGGCACCCTGCGCTGGCGCATTGGCATGGGGCTCGCGCTGGTCGGTCTTGGCGTATTGCTGCTGATCGCTGTTGTGCTGGGTCGTCGCGTGGTCAACCGCTTGAAGCTGTTGATCGCGGCCATGGATGATCTGGCGGCGGGCGAGGGCGACCTCACCAAGCGCGTACAAATCAGCAGCAAGGACGAAATCGGCGACATGGCCTCGGCGGTCAATCGCTTTGTGGATAAGTTGCAGCCCATCGTGCGTGAGGCGGGGGATGTAGCCCAGCGAACGGGTGTGGAAATCGGCGCCATGACCTTGCGCAACGCCGGTGCCGATGCGGCCGCGGGCTTGCAGCGTGATGAAGTGGCTGAAAGTCTGCGTGCGCTGTCGCAGATGGCAGATGAAGCTCAGGCTGAAAGCCACGCTATGCAGGCGGCGTTGCAACAGGTGGTGGATATTCGTCAGGCCACGGACGAGAACTCGCGCACCTCGGCTGAAGTCGGCAGTTTGATCGAGGCACTGGCGGGGCAGGTGCAGGCCGGTTCCACGGTTATCGAGCGCCTGGCCCAGCAAAGCGAGCAGATCGAGGTGGTGCTGACCGTGATTCACGGTATTGCCGAGCAAACCAACCTGCTGGCACTCAACGCGGCGATTGAGGCGGCACGTGCGGGTGAAACCGGGCGCGGCTTCGCGGTGGTGGCGGATGAGGTGCGCGCACTGGCGAGCAAGACCCAAAGCTCCACCGGCGATATCCAGGCGCATATCGTGGCGTTGCAGCAAGGCGCGCGGGAGGCGGTGGAAACCATCGGCAAGGCTGGGCGCCAGGCCAACGAAGGCTTGTTGGTGCTGCGTGACAGCGTGCGTTTGCAGCAGACGGTGCAGGCCTCGGTGGAGCAGGTACATGCCGCGATTGGTTTGGCAACACGTGCAGCCGAGCATCAGGCCCAAGGTGCCCATGCGGTGCGTGGTCGGGTGGAGGTGATCCATGCCCAGGCCGAGCGTGCCGCGCAGGCGGTGGTGGAGACCACCGCCAGTGGCAAGGTGCTGGATGGGTTGGCGGCGCAGTTGAAGGCGAGCCTGGGGCAGTTCAGGGCGTAGTGTTGCCTGTGCCGGCCTCATCGGGGGCAAGCCCCCTCCCACATTTGTCAGCATTCCAAAGCTGGAACTCGGTCAACTGTGGGAGGGGGCTTGCCCCGATAGCGGTCTCAACGGCTCAGATACATCCGCGTCGTGAGCAGATAAACCGGCAACCCCGACACCACTATCAACAACGCCGCATAAGGCGCCGCCGCCGCAAATTCCACATTCGAAGTATGCGCCCACACCGCCGTCGCCAAAGTATTCAGGCCGGTCGGGCTGAGCAGCAGCGTCGCCGTCAATTCCTTCATCGCATCCAGGAACACCAGCGCAAATGCTGCGCCAAGGGCCGGGAAGATAATCGGCAGCGTCACCCGACAAAATGCACTGAACGACGAAGCGCCCAGCGTGCGTGCAGCCTCTTCAAGCTGTGGCGCCGCCTTGTTCAGTGCTGTGCGAATCGGTGCCTGGGCCAGTGGCAGAAACAGTAGCGCATAGGCAATCAGCAACAGTGCCGAGGTCTGGTACAGCGCCGGCACGTAATGCAGGGCGAAATACACCAGGCTCAGTGCGATCACCAGGCCGGGCAAGGCGTGCAGCAGGTAGGGCAGGCGCTCGGCCCAGATCGCCAGCTGACCTTTGTAGCGCACTACCAGAAGTCCCACCGGCACCGCCAGTACCAGGCAAAGCGCGGCGCCGCCGAGAGACAGCGCCAGGGAGGACAGCAACGCCTCACTGATCTCGGCCAGCGGAAATGCAGCCGACGAACCCACCGCCAGCCAATAACCGAGCATTCCCAGGGGAATGCCGCTACCGATGATCGCCAACGCCAGGCAATACACCTGGCCCAATGGCGCCCACTTACCCAATCGCACCTGCTCCGCATGTCGCGCTGCGCCCTGGCCAATGCGCACGTGCCGGCCCTTGCCACGCACGCGCAGCTCCAGCCACAGCAGCGTCAGGCACATCACCAGCAGCACGGCGGACAGCATTGCAGCATTCGCATTGCTGAATTCCAGCTCGAACTGCTGGTAGATCGCGGTGGTGAAGGTCTGCAACCCAATGATCGACAGCGCACCGAACTCCACCAGCATATGCAGCGCGATCAACAATGCCCCCGCCAGCAGCGAGGGCCACAACAGCGGCAAGGTGACGCGAAAAAAGATGCCCCAGCGATTCAGTCCCAGGGTGCGGGCCGACTCTTCCAGTGCGGGATCAAGATTGCGCAGCGTTGCCGCCACCGGCAAGAACACCAGCGGATATTTGGACAGGCTCATCACCAGGATGGCGCCACCGAGCCCTTCGAAACTGGCGCTCAGCGACACCCAGGTAAAGCTGCTGACAAACGCCGGTACCGCAAACGGCAGGCACAGGATCACGCCCCAGATACGTCGCCCCGGCAGGTTGCTGCGCTCCAGCAGCCAGGCGAGGGACAGGCCGATCACTGCGCAGCTCACCGTCACGCCCACCATCAGCGCCAGCGTGTTGCGCAGCAACCCAAACACATAAGGTCGCCACAGCAGATGCACCGCTTCCGCCCAGCCCGCTTGCCAGGCCTTGGTACCGACGTACGCCAGCGGCAACAGGCTCAAGCCAACCAGAAACAGCACCGGTAGCAACAGCCAGATCGACGGACGTTTGCGCCTTGGGCTGAGCCCTGTGCGCAGGGCGGGTAGCGATGGGTTCATCAGTTCAAGCCAACGTCACGTTCCAGGTCGAGGGCTTCTTCGGCGTTGCCCAGGTCGGCCGGGGTGACTTTCGGCGGTTGCAGTTCGCTGAAAGGCTTGAGGCCGCGATTGGATTCCATACCCTTGCGCAGCGGGTATTCGGCCGAGGTGTTGGTGATCACGCGCTGGCCTTCTTCACTGGCCATGAACGCCAACAGTTGCTGGGCTTCCTTGGGGTGCTTGCTGGATTTCAGCGCGGCAGCGGAAGACACGGTGATCAAGCCGCCGGCGTCGCCATTGGTGAAGTAGTGCAGTTGGGAATCCAGATTGGTCTTTTCTTTCTTCAGGGCGAACCAGTAGTAGTTGTTCACCAGCACGGTGGCCACTTCGCCGTTTTCGACGGCTTTCAGCGCAACCATGTTGTTGCTGTACACCTTGCCGAAGGCGCGCAGGCCGGTCAGCCATTCTTCAGCCGCTTCGCGACCGTGCAGCTTGATGATCGCCACGGCTTGTTCCTGGAACGCGCCGCTGGTTGGCACGAAGCCGACTTTGCCTTGCCACTCGGGGCCGGCAAAGTCGAGTACCGATTCGGGAAGGTCTTTTTCAGCAATCAGCTTCGGGTTGAAAGCCACAACGCGAGTGCGCGCGGTCACGCCCATCCAGTCGCCATTGGCGCCAACATAATCCTTGGGCAATACGTCGAGGGTGCTGGCGTCGATCCTGGCCAGCAGGCCTTGCTCGCCGAGTTTGTTCAGCGGAGGCGATTCTTCGGTGTAGATCACATCGGCGGGCGAGCGGTCGCCTTCTTCGACGACTTGGCTGGCCAACTGGTTGCTGCTGCCTTTGCGCACGTTGACGTGGATGCCGGTCTTGGCTTCGAAGGCCTTGGCGAGTTCATCGCCGACTTCTTTGTGCTGGCCGTTGTACAGGGTCAGGGAGACCTTGTCGGCGGAATAGGCGGTGGGCGAGAGCAAGGTCAGGCCGAGCAGGGTGAGGGTCAGGCCACGCAGAAGGGATGTCTTGAGACGGGTATCGCGGATGGTCATCCGAAGTTTTCCTCGCTTGTGTGCAACAAATCATTGCAAGGATAAACGATAAAGTTTCTCAGGTGCGGACGCAGACGGAAATCGACTGGGAAGTTTTCAAACCCCGGAAACGAAAAAACCCGCTTTCGCGGGTTTGATCTGAATTTGGTGCCCAGGAGAAGACTCGAACTTCCACGACCTTGCGATCACCAGCACCTGAAGCTGGCGTGTCTACCAATTTCACCACCTGGGCATTATCAACAACGCTTGCGCTGTTGATGGAGCGAACTATACGGAGGGCTTTTTGATCTGTAAACCCCTGATTCAAAAAAATAAATCAAGTTTTCCGTTAAAAATCAGAGCCTTGAAACGAAAAAACCCGCTTTCGCGGGTTTGATCTGAATTTGGTGCCCAGGAGAAGACTCGAACTTCCACGACCGTAAGGTCACCAGCACCTGAAGCTGGCGTGTCTACCAATTTCACCACCTGGGCATTATCAAACAACGTTGCCGTCGTCGATGGCGCGCACTATACGGAGGGGATTTTAAGCTGTAAACCCCCGCCACGAAAAAAGCCTGGAAAATTTCGCCAGTGGTCGTGCAAGGTGCCTGTTGCGGGCTGCAAAGGGCTTTAAAAGGCTTGTTGACGTCTGAAATTTCCCGTTTCAATACGCGTATGCCAAACTAACCCGCATATAGACAAGGTGAAAACTCTCTAATGGCCGATTGGCAGTCCCTCGATCCCGAGGCCGCTCGTGAAGCGGAAAAATATGAAAACCCTATTCCTAGCCGCGAACTGATCCTGGCGCACCTCGCCGATCGGGGCTCGCCTGCTAGCCGCGAGCAGTTGGTTGAAGAATTCGGTCTGACCACCGAAGACCAGCTCGAAGCCCTGCGCCGCCGCCTGCGCGCCATGGAGCGCGACGCACAATTGATCTACACCCGCCGTGGCACTTACGCGCCAGTGGACAAGCTCGACCTGATCCTCGGCCGCATCGCCGGCCATCGTGACGGCTTCGGCTTCCTGATCCCGGACGACGGCAGCGATGACCTGTTCATGAGCCCGGCGCAAATGCGCCTGGTGTTCGATGGCGACCGTGCCCTGGCGCGTGTTTCCGGCCTGGACCGTCGCGGTCGCCGTGAAGGCGTGATCGTCGAAGTGGTGTCCCGTGGTCACGAGACCATCGTCGGTCGCTACTTCGAAGAAGGCGGCATTGGTTTTGTGGTGCCGGATAACCCGAAGGTGCAGCAGGAAGTGCTGATCACCCCGGGCCGCAATGCGAATGCCAAGGTTGGCCAGTTTGTCGAGGTGAAGATCACCCACTGGCCGACCCCTCGCTTCCAGCCGCAGGGTGATGTGATTGAAGTGGTCGGCAACTACATGGCGCCGGGCATGGAAATCGATGTCGCGCTGCGTACCTACGATATTCCTCACGTCTGGCCTGAAGCCGTCGTGAAAGAAGCGCGCAAGCTCAAGCCGGAAGTCGAAGAGAAGGACAAAGAGAAGCGCATCGACCTGCGCCATCTGCCGTTCGTCACCATCGACGGCGAAGACGCCCGCGACTTCGACGATGCGGTCTACTGCGAAGCCAAGCCGGGCAAGCTGCGTCTGTTCTCCGGCGGCTGGAAGTTGTACGTGGCGATTGCCGACGTCTCCAGCTACGTGAAGATCGGTTCGGCCCTGGATAACGAAGCCCAGGTGCGTGGCAACTCGGTGTACTTCCCCGAGCGCGTGATTCCGATGCTGCCGGAAGAGTTGTCCAACGGGCTGTGCTCGCTGAACCCGAAAGTCGACCGTTTGGCCATGGTGTGCGAGATGACTATCTCGAAAACCGGCGAAATGACCGATTACCAGTTCTATGAAGCGGTGATTCATTCCCAGGCGCGCCTGACCTACAACAAGGTCAGCACCATCCTGGAACAGCCGAAAACCAGCGAAGCCAAAGCATTGCGTGGTGAGTACGGCCATGTCGTGCCGCATCTCAAGCAGCTCTATGCGCTGTACAAGGTGTTGCTGGGCGCACGTCACACCCGAGGCGCGATCGATTTTGAAACCCAGGAAACCCGGATTGTCTTCGGTTCCGAGCGCAAGATCGCCGCGATCACCCCGACCACCCGTAACGATGCGCACAAGCTGATCGAGGAATGCATGCTGGCGGCCAACGTGGCCACCGCTGAGTTCCTGAAAAAGCACGAGATCCCTGCGTTGTACCGGGTGCACGACGGCCCGCCGCCGGAGCGTCTGGAAAAGCTGCGCGCGTTCCTTGGCGAACTCGGCCTGTCCCTGCACAAAGGCAAGGACGGCCCGACGCCGAAGGATTACCAGGCTCTGCTGGCCAGCATCAAGGACCGCCCGGATTACCACGTGATCCAGACCGTCATGCTGCGCTCCCTGAGCCAGGCAGTGTACAGCGCGGATAACCAGGGCCACTTCGGCCTGAACTACGAGGCGTACACCCACTTCACTTCGCCGATCCGCCGTTACCCGGACCTGCTCACGCACCGTGCGATCCGCAGCGTGATCCATTCCAAGATGAACACCCCGCACGTCAAGCGCGCCGGTGCCATGACCATTCCGAAGGCGCGGATCTATCCGTACGACGAAGCGGCCCTGGAACAGCTGGGCGAGCAGTGCTCCATGAGCGAACGCCGCGCCGACGAAGCCACCCGCGACGTGGTGAACTGGCTCAAGTGTGAGTTCATGAAGGATCGCGTAGGCGAATCGTTCCCGGGTGTGATCACCGCCGTGACCGGCTTCGGTCTGTTTGTGGAGCTGACCGATATCTACGTCGAAGGCCTGGTGCACGTCACCGCCTTGCCGGGCGACTACTACCACTTCGACCCTGTGCATCACCGCCTGGCGGGCGAGCGCACCGGTCGCAGCTTCCGCCTTGGCGATACCGTTGAAGTGCAGGTCATGCGCGTCGATCTCGACGAACGCAAGATCGACTTCGGCATGTCCGATAAGCCAGCCGAATCGCCGGGCAGCCGTAAAAAGCGTGGTAGCGAACCGACCAGCAAAGGCAAGGCCGCGCCTGCCAAAGCAGCGACCGTCGAACCTGCGCCAGCCAAGGCCGGTCGTCGTTCATCGACCAAGGAAAAGGCCCCCGAAGCCTACCGCCCAAGCGATGCAGCGGCGAAAAACGCTGAACTGCGCAAGAGCCGTGAGTTGAAGCAGCAGTTGCTCAATGAAGCCAAAAGCGGTGGTAAAGCGGCGTCTGGGGGAAAGTCCCACGGGGCGGAAAAACCGTCGAGCAAGCCCAGTAAACACCGTAAAGGCCCGCCAAAAGCGGGCTCGGCTCCCGCGAAAAGCGGCGGGTCGCGCAAACCTAAGGCTAAGTCATGAGTCTGGAAAAAATCTACGGCGTCCACGCCGTAGAAGCACTGCTGCGTCACCACCCCAAGCGCGTCAAGCAAGTCTGGCTGGCGGAAGGGCGCAGCGAGCCGCGCGTACAAGCGCTGGTTGAATTGGCCACGCAAAACAAGGTTGCCATCGGCCAGGCCGAGCGTCGTGAAATGGACGTGTGGGTAGAGGGCGTTCACCAGGGCGTGGTGGCGGATGTCAGCCCGAGTCAGGTCTGGGGCGAGGCGATGCTCGACGAGCTGCTCGACCGCACCGAAGGTGCGCCGTTGTTGCTGGTGCTGGACGGCGTGACCGACCCGCACAACCTCGGCGCCTGCCTGCGCTCGGCGGACGCTGCCGGTGCGCTGGCGGTAATCGTGCCTAAAGACAAATCGGCGACGCTGACGCCGGTGGTGCGTAAAGTCGCGTGTGGCGCAGCCGAAGTGATTCCGCTGGTGGCCGTGACCAACCTGGCGCGCACCCTGGAGAAGCTCCAGCAGCGCGGCCTGTGGGTCGTGGGTACGGCGGGAGAGGCCGAGGTCAGCATTTATGACCAGGACCTCACCGGCCCGACCATCCTGATCATGGGCGCCGAAGGCAAAGGTATGCGCCGCCTGACCCGCGAGCATTGTGATTACCTGGTGCACCTGCCGATGGCCGGTAGTGTCAGTAGCCTCAACGTGTCGGTCGCCACCGGCGTCTGCCTGTTCGAAGCCCAGCGCCAGCGTGGCGCAAAGGCCAAGGCCAAAACGAAGAAGTGATCAAAATGTGGGAGGGGTCTTGCCCTCGATAGCGGTGTGTCAGTTGCAGATGATGTGGCTGATCCTTCGTAATCGGGGGCAAGCCCCCTCCCACAGTGTTTTTGGGGTGTCTGGAAGATTGTTCAAATAATCACCAATCACCTTGCACGCATCCTCCCCCTTCTCTACAATTGCGCCCCTTGCCTTCCTGGCGGGCACCGAGGTGCCTCCCTGCGGCAAGATCCATAAGTGTCATTCACTCCTTGTCTGACCGTTTTTGAGCGGCAGGCTACAACCCGTAAGGAGCATTCATGCGTCATTACGAAATCATCTTTTTGGTCCACCCGGATCAAAGCGAGCAAGTCGGCGGCATGGTTGAGCGTTACACCAAGCTGATCGAAGAAGACGGCGGCAAAATCCACCGTCTGGAAGATTGGGGCCGTCGTCAACTGGCCTACGCAATCAACAATGTTCACAAGGCTCACTACGTGATGCTGAACGTTGAGTGCACTGGCAAGGCCCTGGCCGAGCTGGAAGACAACTTCCGCTACAACGATGCTGTGATCCGTAACCTGGTCATCCGTCGCGAAGAAGCCGTTACCGGCCAATCCGAGATGCTCAAGGCTGAAGAAAACCGCAGTGAGCGCCGTGAGCGTCGCGACCGTCCTGAGCACGAAGGCGCTGATAGCGCTGATAGTGATGACAGCGACAACAGCGATAACGCTGACGAGTAATCCACGGACCTTTTAAGGAGCCTATCAAATGGCACGTTTCTTCCGTCGTCGTAAATTCTGCCGCTTCACCGCTGAAGACGTGAAAGAGATCGATTACAAAGATCTCAACACTCTGAAAGCCTACGTATCCGAGACCGGCAAAATCGTTCCAAGCCGTATCACCGGTACCAAAGCACGTTATCAGCGTCAGCTGGCCACCGCTATCAAGCGCGCCCGCTTCCTGGCCCTGCTGGCCTACACCGACAGCCACGGCCGCTGAGACCGGGCAGTCGACAAGTAGTAAGGGATTGAATGCATGCGCGCCTTAGCTGAGTTCATCATGCGCGGTCGCGTGCAGGCCACTCTCGTAGTGGCTGGATGTGCAGCATTGCCGTTGTTGTATTGGTTGGGTGCTGCCGCAGGTTGCCTTGTGCTGCTGCGGCGCGGTTTGCAGGATGCCCTTGGCGTCCTGGCCCTGGGAGTGCTGGCCGCCTTGATCTGGTGGCTGCAACTGGGCGAACCCAAGGTACTTCTGGTACTGCTGGGATCGTCGAGCCTTGCGTTGGTTTTGCGCGCAAGTGAGTCCTGGGCCCGCACGCTGCTGGTCAGCGTGGCAGTGGGGTTGGTGTTTTCGGTGTTGATCGACGCGGCTTTCCGCCCGCAGATCGAGGTGCTGTCGCAAGAGATCGTCAAGGTCCTGCCGATGGCCCTCGGGGAACTCTACCAGCAGCTCTCGGTAGATGAGCGAGCGCGTCTTGCGACACTGATTGCCCCGGCCCTGATCGGCCTGATGGCGGTAATGATGCAGATCGTCAGCGTGCTGAGCCTGATGCTTGGGCGATATTGGCAGGCGTTGTTGTACAACCCGGGTGGTTTTGGTCGCGAATTTCGCAGTATCAGAATCCCCGTGGGCCCGGCGATGTTGCTGCTGGCACTCATGGTGGTCGGACCGTACTTCGGTTCACAAGCCACCTTGCTGGTGCTGTTTTGCAGCGTACCGCTGGTGTTCGCCGGACTGGCCCTGATTCACGGGCTGGTCGCGCAGAAGCGCCTGGCCAAGTTCTGGCTGGTGGGGATGTACGTAACAATGGTGCTGTTCATGCAGCTGATCTATCCGTTACTCGTGGTTCTGGCCATTGTCGACGGCCTGATTGATTTTCGCGGTCGTCTGGCGCCGAAAGACGCCGATAACGCGAACGGTGAAGGTTAAAAGTTAGAGGATTTTCACATGCAACTGATCCTTCTGGAAAAAGTCGCCAACCTGGGCAACCTGGGCGACAAAGTGAACGTTAAGGCCGGCTACGGTCGTAACTACCTGCTGCCATACGGCAAAGCCACCGCTGCAACCGCTGCCAACCTGGCTGCGTTTGAAGAGCGTCGTGCCGAGCTGGAAAAAGCCGCAGCAGACAAAAAAGCTTCGGCCGAAACTCGCGCTGCCCAACTGGCTGAGCTGGAAGTGACTATCACTGCCACCGCCGGTGACGAAGGCAAGCTGTTCGGTTCGATCGGCACCCACGACATCGCTGATGCACTGACCGCCTCCGGCGTTGAAGTGCAGAAGAGCGAAGTTCGTCTGCCGAACGGCACCATCCGCAACGTAGGCGAATTCGACGTAGCCGTGCACCTGCACGCCGAAGTTGAAGCCACCGTACGCGTTGTCGTGGTAGCAGCTTAAGCCGCACCTAACTGGCTGGCACCTCGCGTGCCAGGCGGTTAACATCGGGCACGATCCTGTTTACAGGTCGTGCCTTTTGTTTTTCTACACACCCCAAATTCCAAGTGGCCATGAACGATATTTCAGCTCCTGAGCAATACGATCTGCAAACCGCTGCCCTGAAGGTGCCGCCGCATTCCATCGAGGCCGAACAGGCTGTGCTCGGTGGTTTGATGCTGGACAACAACGCCTGGGAACGCGTGCTGGATCAAGTCTCGGACGGTGATTTCTATCGCCATGACCACCGCCTGATCTTCCGCGCCATCGCCAAGCTGGCCGACCAGAACTCGCCGATCGACGTGGTGACCCTGGCCGAACAACTGGACAAGGAAGGCCAGACCTCCCAGGTCGGCGGCCTCGGCTACCTGGGCGAACTGGCGAAGAACACGCCGTCCGTCGCCAACATCAAGGCCTATGCCCAGATCGTTCGCCAGCGCGCCACGTTGCGCCAACTGATCGGCATCAGCACCGAGATCGCCGACAGCGCCTTCAACCCAGAAGGGCGCACCGCCGAAGAGATCCTCGACGAAGCCGAGCGCCAGATCTTCCAGATCGCCGAGGCCCGCCCGAAAACCGGCGGCCCGGTGGGCGTCAACGAGCTGTTGACCAAGGCCATCGACCGCATCGACACCCTGTTCAACACCGACGCCGCCATCACCGGTATTTCCACCGGCTACACCGACCTCGACGAGAAAACCAGCGGCCTGCAGCCCTCCGACTTGATCATCGTCGCCGGCCGTCCTTCCATGGGTAAGACCACCTTCGCGATGAACCTGGTGGAAAACGCGGTGTTGCGCAGCGACAAGACCGTGCTGGTGTACTCCTTGGAGATGCCAGGCGAATCGCTGATCATGCGGATGCTCTCGTCGCTCGGGCGTATCGACCAGACCAAGGTGCGTTCCGGCCAACTGGAAGACGACGATTGGCCGCGCCTGACCTCGGCGGTCAACCTGCTTAACGACCGCAAGCTGTTCATCGATGACACCGCCGGTATCAGCCCCTCGGAAATGCGTGCGCGTACCCGCCGCCTGGCGCGCGAGCACGGCGATATCGCCCTGATCATGATCGACTACCTGCAGTTGATGCAGATCCCCGGTTCCAGCGGCGACAGCCGGACCAACGAGATTTCCGAAATCTCCCGGTCCCTCAAGGCCCTGGCCAAGGAATTCAACTGCCCGGTGGTGGCGCTGTCCCAGCTCAACCGTTCCCTGGAGCAACGCCCCAACAAGCGCCCGGTGAACTCCGACTTGCGCGAATCCGGCGCGATCGAGCAGGACGCCGACGTCATCATGTTCGTGTATCGCGACGAGGTGTATCACCCCGAGACCGAGCACAAAGGCATTGCCGAAATCATCATCGGCAAACAGCGGAACGGCCCCATCGGCTTTATCCGCCTGGCGTTCATCGGCAAGTACACACGCTTCGAAAACCTCGCCCCGGGCAGCTACAACTTCGACGACGACGAATAACGCGCCTTACGGCCGGGCAAACAGCGCACGGATGGTGGCTTCGTCGTATTGGTAGTTCCAGCGCAACTCAGTGCCGGCGGGAATAGATTCGCTGGCAAATAATCCGGTGAGTATCATTTGATCCTGTCGGTTGCCGACCTGGGCCTGGACCCTGAATTGTGCCGCCTCAACGTTGTAGCCCGAGGCGGCCTGTCGCACCGGAACATCGGCCTCATATTCAAAAATGGTATTGATCCTCGACAACGCGTTGTCGCCGGACAGTACCGGCTGAGTGTTGAGCGCGTGGGGCGACACAGGCCTCACATCCTTGACGGCCATCAGATAAGGATCTCGGCGCGCCTTCGCCACGAAAAACGGCAGGATGTCCCCTCCATACACGCCCAGCGCTTCGCCCTTGCTCAGCGGGCGCCGCGTGATGACCGTGGCTTCGCCGATCATTGCGGCCTCCTGGGGGAATTTTTGATGAGCGGCGGTGAAGGGTAAAACCTCAAGCTTGTCTTCATACAGGCGCGCGACGTTTTCATAACCTTCCCAGCGGATGTAGGGCAGCAGCTGGTCTTTGCTGAATACCGTGCCGGACGTTAACGACTTCCCTTGGACTTGCATGAGTCGGATCCGCATGGGCTGACCATTTTCATCGCGCAGTGGGTAGCGGCCACAGTTGGCGCGGTCATAAATACGCCGATAGTTCTGGCTGTGCTGGTAGCTGCGCTCGGTGCGCATGTAGGCCAATTCCTGAGGAGTGTAGAGCGCGTCTACAGTGCCTTCCTCGGCTGATCCGTAAGAATTGGACGAGTGTGCCGACCCATACCCGTCAATGGAATCGACGCTTTCGAGTGATGGCGCAGGCGAGCCCCCTCCGCCCGGTAACCCACCTTTGGCGGGGTCGATTTCCCAACCCCCGTTGGCGTTTTTGCGCAGATAGGGCGAATAGGCCCGGAAACGGCTACGCGCATCGACCAGTCGCCATCCCTGCGGGTCTTTTTTGATCTGGTAGTAGTTCTGCTCGTCCTGGACGTAATAGCGAAAACTTCCGTCAGGCAGTGGCGGCGCTTGAAAGGTCTGGTCAGCCAGCCTTGTCAGTTCGGCCGGAGGGGTTGGTTCGGCGAACAAGGGGTCGAGTGGCAACCCTGCCGAGGGCCGGGTTTCGAGGGTAAGGGGCTTGCCGCGCAGACGCGGAAGGCTGCTGGCCATCAGTGACTTGCCGGATTTGTGCAGGGCCTGCTCAAACGAATCCGCACCCGATTGGCGCAGCAGTGCACGGTGCTCCAAGGGGGAAAGTGTTTGCTCGATTGCGTGAGGCAGATCGGTCAGTGGGGGGGGGAGGGTATCTGGTGAGGCGTGAAGCGCGTATAGCTCGCCTTTGCGGATCAGCGTATGGCTCGAAGGGGCATCCGCGTTACCGATACTCCCCAGAAGCGGCCCCTCGGTACTGTCGTCATACACATCAATCCGGCGCGACCCAGGCCAACCGGGTATCTGCTCCAGTGTGTAAAGCATCAATTGCACGCTTTCCCGGTTGCGCAAGGTATTGAGGAAAATGCTCTCTTGCAGCTGGGCGACCTTTGCCATCTTTGTGTAGTGGTCTGCTTCTTCGAGCGATACGGGGTCCAGGCTGTCTCCCGCTTGCAAGCGTTGGCGTTTGCTTGCTGGGAGTGTGCGCTCTATCTCTTCAAGATGTCGTTTGGACAGTTGCGGCATCAGTGTGCGCAGACTTTTTTCGGTGGGTGTGACCGCGGCTTCATTGGCCGCGTTGAGTTGAGAAAACAGCCATTGTTTTTTCTGTGCGGCCTGCTTGCTCAATCTCAGGGCAAGGTTTTCGGTTTTACTGAAGTAGTCGATAGGCGAGGAGGGCAGCAGATTATTGAACGCGGTCTGAGGCATTTGCGCCTCTATGGCATGCAATAACTCGCCCTTTCTGAAACGGTCTTCGCTGACCTTGATTTCGACGTTGCCCTGACCGAACTGCATCACGGTCTGTTGCTGCTGGTCGACCACCTTCAGCCCGTAAGTGGCGGGCCATTCGGGCAGCGAGGTGAGCAGGTGGGCTTGAATCAGCGGCGAGTGAGCCGTCACGGAGGTGCCCTCGGCACGGCTCAGGTTGAAATCATTGATTTCCTGGTCCAGGTTGAAGTGTGTAACCGTATCGCATAGCAAGGGGGCAGGGCGCACCATCTCTTGATGGGCTTGGCGCAATGTGGTGCTGTCCAGCCCGCTGATCAGCAGGATGGGCTCTACGGACGGTTGGGTTATGTTGGCCGCATCTGGGCCCAGGCGCTTGATCAGTTTGAGCGTGTCCCAATCCTCTGGCGTTTCGTGCACATGGCGCCAGCCGCCGGCTTCGTTGTTCAACAGGGGAGGTGAATAAGCGTGCGGATCGCTGGGGTGTGACAACTCCCATCGTATGCCATCGGGTGAGCGCTGAATGGCATGGGGGTGATCATCCAGTTTTAGATACGACTGCTGTTGGTATTGATAGATACCTTGTTTATCGGCAACCACGTGTTCAGGCAATGTCGCGGGGTGTTGGTAGGGTTCCAAGTCAGAGTGCCAGAGGCGCCAGCCCTGATTGCGTACCTGAACTTTCACGAGGCCCGCCGTAAAGCGTCCTGCCTTGATCACGCCGGCGGTCGCTACGGCCATGGCAACGTTATCCACCACGTCCAGCAGGTCGTCGAGCGCCTGTTGGCTATCGCCCCGGCTCCAGGCGGCAAAGCCGTTATAGACCGTGCCGATCAATTGGGCGGCGGTAACGACCAGCAGAACCTCCCCGACGATTGGCACGAAGGATGCGGCAAAGAACAGCAGGGATTTACCCAGGTCGGCATAGAACTGCAGGCGTTTTTGTCGGCTGATGGCATCAACCTGTGCCGTCGGGACCGCGACTTCGCAAGCGTCGCTTTCTATCTGGGAAAACCGTCGCAGGATGATGGCGTGGAACAGATTGCCGGTGATTTTGGTCAGGGTCAGCGGTTTGTCCAGCTGCGCTGGCTTGATTTTCCCGGGTGAGCCGATGGGTAGCCAATCAATCCACATGGGCTTTACATGCAGCAGCGATTCTCGCTGATGCACTGGGGCCAGCCGCTTGAAGAAGGCCAGGTAGTCCGGTCGCATCAGGCGTTTAACGAGTTGAGTTTCCAGGTCGTCCATCGAGGGGTGCTGGCGAAGTGCCTCGATCGGGTCTTCAGGTGTGTAGAGAAGCGGTCCGGTTTCTGCCCGGACGTCAACGATGACCAGGACGTCAGGCAACACCACTCCACCAAGCGTCAGGTGAAAGCAGTCGAAGGACACGTGGTGTCCGCGCTCGGAGAGCTCGACCAATTCTTCGTAAAGGGTTTCCGGCATCTTCTTCTTGAGGTAGGCCAGGTGCAAGGCAACGTTGAAACGCTGCTGTTCGTGCTCGCGAAAGAACCGGCGTACCGACAGATTGGTGCTGATGACCGTGCGAATATGCTTGAGGTATTGCCCGCCCAGGTCCAGTTTGCGGCAAAAACCGGCGAAGAGCGTCGCGGAAATCAACGAAGGAAATCGTGAGTCCTGGGTGATGTTGAAAAGCTCGGTCCCGGTCTCCATGCCGCCGTCCTCTGCTTCCGAAGCCTCGAAGTTCTGCAGGGCCGCCTCCAAAAGGGATTGTTCAGTGGTGCGTGCGTGGGTGCGTAGCAGCCCGAACAGGTGATGGTTTTTCCATTCGCGCACCAGGACCGAAGTCTTCGCATTCAGCAGCGTCAGGTATTCGCGGCGCAGCGCCTGCTCAAACAGCGGAAAAGCGAACGCCTCGGGGCTTTGCAGTTGCCTGAGGAGTTCTTGGATCTTGTGCCTGGATTGATTGCTCTTGAGCAGGTTGGCGCGCAGGGCTGCGCGGGTGTCTGCGGGGGAGTCGGTGAGCCAAGTGGGGAGTTGGGTCTGGATGAAGGCGGCGTGGGCGTCGGGTGTTACCAGTGGAGGCGCGGGATTACTGCTCATCTGGGTTTCCATGAAAAGGCTAGTTGAATCCTGACAGCCTATCCAGGGTGTTTCCGGGGATGGGGCTAGCGGATTAGGCCCTTGCCCCCTGCAAATCCGGCTATGAGTACCGGGGAAAAGTGATGCCAGGGTAAAAGCCGACCATTGCCGTCGGAATTGGTCAAAATTTGTGCTATATTCCGCGCCCGCGATTTTCCATCTCAACACCGGTCACCGTCATGCAAACAGCCAAGCCGTTATTTGACTATCCCAAGTACTGGGCCGAATGTTTCGGTCCAGCGCCATTCCTGCCGATGAGCAGGGAGGAGATGGATCAGCTTGGCTGGGATTCCTGCGACATCATCATCGTCACCGGTGATGCCTACGTTGACCATCCGTCGTTCGGCATGGCGATCATCGGCCGGCTGCTGGAGTCCCAGGGCTTCCGCGTCGGGATCATTGCCCAGCCGAACTGGCAGTCCAAAGACGACTTCATGAAGCTCGGCGAGCCGAACCTGTTCTTCGGCGTCGCGGCCGGCAACATGGACTCCATGATCAACCGCTATACCGCCGACAAGAAAATCCGCTCCGACGACGCCTACACCCCAGGCGGCATGGCGGGCAAACGCCCGGATCGCGCCAGCCTGGTGTACAGCCAGCGGTGCAAGGAAGCCTACAAGAACGTGCCGATCGTACTCGGCGGCATCGAAGCCTCCCTGCGTCGCATCGCCCACTACGACTACTGGCAGGACCGGGTGCGCAATTCGATCCTGATCGACGCCACCGCCGATATCCTGCTGTACGGCAACGCCGAGCGCGCCATCGTCGAAGTCGCCCAGCGTCTGTCGTGGGGCCACAAGATCGAAGACATCACCGATGTGCGCGGTACCGCGTTCATCCGTCGCGACACGCCGGCCGGCTGGTACGAAGTGGACTCCACGCGTATCGACCGTCCGGGCAAGATCGACAAGATCATCAACCCGTACGTCAACACCCAGGACACCCAGGCCTGCGCCATCGAGCAGGAAAAAGGGCCGCAGGATGATCCGGAAGAAGCCAAGGTCGTGCAGATCCTGGCCAGCCCGAAGATGACCCGCGACAAGACCGTGATCCGCCTGCCATCGGTGGAGAAAGTCCGTGGCGATGCGGTGCTCTACGCCCACGCCAACCGCGTGCTGCACCTGGAAACCAACCCAGGCAACGCTCGCGCCCTGGTGCAGAAGCACGGCGAAGTGGACGTGTGGTTCAACCCGCCACCCATTCCGATGACCACCGAAGAAATGGACTACGTGTTCGGCATGCCGTACGCCCGCGTCCCGCACCCCGCGTACGGCAAGGAAAAAATCCCGGCCTACGACATGATCCGCTTCTCGGTGAACATCATGCGTGGCTGCTTCGGCGGCTGCACTTTCTGCTCCATCACCGAGCACGAAGGCCGCATCATCCAGAACCGTTCCGAAGAGTCGATCATTCGCGAGATCGAAGAGATCCGCGACAAGGTCCCCGGCTTTACCGGCGTGATCTCCGACCTCGGCGGTCCGACCGCGAACATGTACCGCATCGCCTGCAAGAGCCCGGAAATCGAATCCGCGTGCCGCAAGCCGTCGTGCGTGTTCCCCGGTATCTGCCCGAACCTGAACACTGACCACTCGTCGTTGATCCAGCTGTACCGCAGCGCCCGTGCGTTGCCGGGTGTGAAGAAGATCCTGATCGCCTCCGGCCTGCGTTATGACCTGGCCGTCGAGTCGCCGGAATACGTGAAAGAGCTGGTCACCCACCACGTCGGCGGCTACCTCAAGATCGCCCCGGAACACACCGAGGAAGGTCCGCTCAACCAGATGATGAAGCCGGGCATTGGCAGCTATGACAAGTTCAAGCGCATGTTCGAGAAGTACACCAAGGAAGCGGGCAAGGAGCAGTACCTGATTCCTTACTTCATCGCCGCCCACCCGGGTACCACCGATGAAGACATGATGAACCTGGCCCTGTGGCTCAAGGGCAACGGCTTCCGCGCCGACCAGGTACAGGCGTTCTACCCGTCGCCGATGGCCACCGCCACGGCCATGTATCACTCGGGCAAGAACCCGCTGCGCAAGGTCACCTACAAGAGCGACGCGGTAACCATCGTCAAGAGCGAAGAGCAGCGCCGCCTGCACAAGGCGTTCCTGCGCTACCACGACCCGAAAGGCTGGCCGATGCTGCGTGAGGCACTGACCCGCATGGGCCGCGCCGACCTGATCGGGCCGGGCAAGGACCAACTGATCCCGTTGCACCAGCCGAGCACCGACAGCTACCAGAGCGCCCGTCGCAAGAACTCGACGCCGGCCGGCAGCCACAAGGTCGCCAAGGAAACCACCACCAGGATCCTCACCCAGCATACCGGCCTGCCGCCCCGTGGCAGTGACGGCAGCAACCCGTGGGACAAGCGTGAACAAGCCAAGGCCGCGGCCCAGGCGCGCAACAAGCAGGCCGCCAAGGAACGCGCGGATGCGGCCAAGGGCAAGGGCGGCAAGCCTGCGCGCAAGCCGGTCGTGCCGCGTTGATCGCAGCCTGAACATGCCAGACGCCAGCCTCGTGCTGGCGTTTTGCTTTCTAGCTGTTGGGTAACCTGTTTGCTAAGGTGGCGCCCATTAGAAAGCCATCGCGGGCAAGCCCGACTCCCACAGGCGAATGCATTCCAAATGTGGGAGTGGGCTTGCCCGCGATGGGGCCCGCCTGGTCACCATCATTCTCAAGGAAGAACACTTATGGCTAACCCCTTGGCCTCCATCGGCATGGACTCCAACCGCTCGCAGTTCATGGCGCGCCAGCGCATCGAAAGCCAGATCAACCTTCCGCGCCTGTTTGCGGCCATCGACGCCGATCCAGGTATCGTTGGCGCAGGCGTCGTATACATCGACGCCGACTTCAACGTCATTACCCTGCGCGAATTCAAGCCCATCTGCAGCATCAAGCCCAAGCGCATCATTTTGCGTGAAGCGCAGAAGTACATTGCGCCAACACAGTTTGCTCAACATGTCGTGAGCAATCCTCGAGAGTCGCGACTGATTGGCGAAGCCGTGAATACCGGAATCTCCTGCTTGGGGGCGGTCATCAGTTGGGCTGCGATCGCCAGTGGAACCATTCTGGTGCCTTTCAGCGCTGGCGCCAGTTCCGTCATCGTTGTAGTGGGGTATGCGGCTGCCGGCGCGAGTACGCTTCAGTGCTTTAACGGCATTGCTCGAACAGCGCTTGAGGTCGCCAAACCGGAGGTAAACGATTGGCTCGACAGTGAGGGCTGGTACCAGAATGCATCCGTTGTGCTGGACGCCGTTTCACTGGCTGGCGTAGGCGGTTCGGCCCTGACGACGGTCAAGCTGGTCAGGGCTGCCAAAGCATCGACGGGCAAGAGCCTGCGTGATGTGCTTCGCGGTTTGAATCGCCAGGAAAGAGCCAAGCTGACGAAAGAGCTGCTGAGCATCAACCATCCCAGCTTGACCGCCAAGATGCTCAAATTGCGGCAGGCGTCGGGCGAACTCACCAAGCGCTTCACCCCTACGCAGCTCAAGCACAGCACCACGACCCAGATCAAAGACGTCCTCGGCGCAACCGTAGGATTTGGCGGGAGCGCGTACTCCGGAAACGTCAATACCATCGCGATTGGGTTGTACGAGGAAATAAACGAATGAACGAGTTAATGACGCTACGCGACTTTTTCAGGCAATACTTTCTGGCGTTTATGGGCGGCGTATTTGCTGCGTGTTTTTCTTTGGCGTTGGCTGCGGCGCTGGCGTTCATCACCTATTTTCGTGATGCGCCCATTGCTCAAGTGGGGCTCAAGATCATGTCTGCCGGGGCGCTGCTCATTCTGTTGACGGTCCATAGCAACTTTATGATTTTGCGGGGCCGCCCCTCCTGGGTGTGGGTGATGGTCGGCATCTACGTCGCCTGTCTGCTGTTTGTAGTTCCGATGATTCAATTCCAGCCTCACAAAATTCTTTATGGGTTGGCGCTGTTATTCCCATTGCTCGGATTATTGACACTTAACAGCAAGGTTCAACGAGAGATGCGCCAGAAGCTGCTTGAAATACGCCACCTGCGCCAAGCCGTGATCGCCAAGCGCAAAACCGGCTGATTGGGTAGATTCCCCACCCACCTTCACACCTGCGCCACAAATATGTGCGTCACTTGCACCAGAGCATCGCCGTTGGCGCCGTTTTGGTGCTGTACTGCACCGGGTCCCACGATAAAGCGCAATGACCGCCGCTCTGGCATAAGTCTTGCGCGCTTTGTGTCCATGCCCTGGCTCGCAGGAGGCCGCCGTGTCGATTCATGTCGCGTTGCACCACGTTACGCATTACCGCTACGACCGTGCTGTCGAACTCGGCCCGCAGATTGTACGGTTGCGTCCGGCCGCCCATAGCCGCACGCGGATTCTGTCCTACGCGCTGAAAGTGCTGCCCGAGCAGCATTTCATCAATTGGCAGCAAGACCCCCAGGGCAATTACCTGGCGCGGTTGGTGTTCCCGGAAAAGACCGATGAGCTGCGCATCGAGGTCGATCTGGTTGCCGAGATGGCGGTGTTCAACCCGTTCGACTTTTTCCTTGAACCCTACGCCGAAAAAATCCCCTTTAGCTATGCCGCCGATGAACAACGCGAGCTGGCGCCGTACCTGGAAACCCTGCCGCTGACGCCGAAGTTCGCCGCGTACCTTGCGGGCATCGACCGTACGCCGTTGCCGGCCGTGGATTTCCTGGTGGGCCTCAACCAGCGCCTGGCGGCCGACATCGGCTACCTGATCCGCATGGAACCGGGCGTGCAGACACCGGAATTCACCCTGGAAAACGCCTCCGGCTCCTGCCGTGATTCGGCCTGGCTGCTGGTGCAATTGCTGCGCAACCTGGGCTTGGCGGCGCGGTTTGTGTCTGGCTATCTGATCCAGTTGACCGCCGATGTCAAAGCCCTCGACGGCCCGTCCGGCACCGAAGTGGACTTCACCGACCTGCACGCCTGGTGCGAAGTGTATTTGCCCGGCGCCGGTTGGATCGGCCTGGATGCCACCTCCGGGCTGTTCGCCGGTGAAGGGCATATCCCGTTGGCCTGTAGTCCCGATCCCTCGTCTGCCGCGCCGATCAGTGGGCTGGTGGAACCCTGCGAGTGTGAATTCACCCACGAAATGTCTGTAGAGAGGATTTGGGAGGCCCCACGGGTCACCAAGCCCTACACCGAGGAACAGTGGCTGGCGATCCAGGCACTGGGACGGCAGATCGATGGCGACCTGCTCAAGGACGATGTCCGCCTGACCATGGGCGGCGAGCCGACCTTTGTCTCCATCGACGATCCCGACGGCGCCGAATGGAACACCGCCGCCCTCGGCCCGGACAAACGCCGCCTGTCCGCCGAGCTGTTCCAGCGCATGCGCAAGCACTACGCGCCCAAAGGGCTGGTGCACTTCGGCCAGGGCAAGTGGTACCCCGGCGAGCAACTGCCGCGCTGGTCGCTCAACTGCTACTGGCGCCGTGACGGCGTGCCGATCTGGCACAACAGCGCGTTGATCGCCGATGAGCGAGAGGATTACGGTGCGGACGGCGTGATGGCCGGGCGTTTCCTGGCCAGCGTCGCCGAGCGCCTTAAGCTGCCGGCACGCTTTGTGTTCCCGGCCTTCGAAGACAATTTCTACTACCTGTGGCGCGAGGGTGCGCTGCCGCAGAACGTCACTGCCCAGGACCCGCGCCTGGGCGATGAGCTGGAGCGCGAACGCCTGCGCAAGGTGTTTGCCCAGGGCCTGGATAAAATCATCGGGCAAGTACTGCCGCTGGCGCGTACGCCTGCCAATGATCGTTGGCAGAGTGGGCGCTGGTACCTGCGCGATAACCACTGCCGTTTGGTGCCGGGAGATTCTCCCCTGGGCTATCGCCTGCCGTTGGCTTCGCAGCCGTGGGTGACGGCGGCCGAGTATCCGTTTGTGCACCCGACGGACCCTAACCAGGATCAGCCCGAGCTGCCGTCCACCGCCCAACTGCAAAGCCATGGCGAACCTGCGCCGAGTGATGAGCGCGTGCCCAAGGTGGACGAGTCCGCCAACTGGCTGACCCGCACCGCACTGTGCGCCGAAGCGCGGGAAGGGCGGCTCTATCTGTTCATGCCGCCGCTGGAGCGCGTCGAGGACTATCTGGAACTGGTGGCGGCCATCGAAGCCACCGCTGAAGAACTGCACTGCCCGGTCTTGCTCGAAGGCTACGAGCCACCGGCCGATTCGCGCCTGAGCAACTTTCGCGTCACGCCGGACCCGGGTGTGATCGAGGTCAACGTGCAGCCATCCGCCTCCTGGGACGAGTTGGTGGAGCGCACCGAGTTCCTCTACGAAGAGGCGCGGCAAACCCGCCTGACCACCGAGAAATTCATGATCGACGGGCGCCACACCGGCACCGGTGGCGGTAACCATTTCGTGCTCGGTGGTGCCACGCCCAAGGATTCGCCGTTCCTGCGTCGCCCCGATCTGCTGCGCAGCTTGATCAGCTACTGGCACAACCATCCTTCGTTGTCCTACCTGTTTTCCGGCCTGTTCATCGGCCCGACCTCCCAGGCGCCTCGGGTGGACGAGGCGCGCAACGATGCGCTGTATGAGCTGGAAATCGCCTTCGCGCAAATGCCTGCTCCCGGCGAAGAATGCCCGCCCTGGCTGGTCGACCGCCTGCTGCGCAACCTGCTGATCGACGTGACCGGCAACACTCACCGCGCCGAATTCTGCATCGACAAACTCTACTCACCGGATGGCGCTACCGGCCGCCTGGGCCTGCTGGAACTGCGTGCATTCGAGATGCCGCCCCATGCACGCATGAGCCTGACCCAACAACTGCTGCTGCGTGCGTTGGTCGCGCGCTTCTGGCGCGAGCCCTATGCACCGTCGAAGCTGGCGCGCTGGGGCACCGAGTTGCACGACCGTTTCCTGTTGCCGCACTTTATCGAGCAGGATTTTGCCGATGTGATCGTCGAGCTCAACGCAGCCGGCTACCCGCTGCGCGCCGAGTGGTTTGCCGCGCACCTGGAGTTCCGTTTTCCCAAGGTGGGCGACTACGCCGTCAGCGGTATCGAGCTGGAACTGCGCCAGGCCCTGGAGCCCTGGCATGTACTGGGCGAAGAGGGCGCGGTGGGCGGTACGGTGCGCTATGTGGATTCGTCGCTGGAGCGCCTGCAAGTCAAGTTGACCGGGCTGCCACCGCAACGCTACCTGCTGACCTGCAACGGCATCCCGGTGCCGCTGCAGGCGACCGGGCGCGTCGGTGAGTTTGTCGCCGGCGTGCGTTATCGCGCCTGGCAACCGGCCAACTGCCTGCAACCGACCATCCCGGTGCATGCGCCCTTGGTGTTCGATCTGCTGGATACCTGGATGCAGCGCTCGTTGGGCGGCTGCCAGTACCACGTTGCCCATCCGGGTGGACGCAATTACGACAGCTTGCCGGTAAATGCCAATGAGGCGGAGAGCCGGCGGATGGCGCGGTTTTTCCGGCTTGGGCATAGCCCCGGCAAGCTTCCCGTACCGACGGTAACCGTCAACGATGAATTACCGATGACCCTGGATATGCGGCGTTTCCCCAATAAAAATGACTGAACACTGTTTAAGTGTGGGAGAGGGCAAGCCCGCTCCCACAGTGGATTGCAGTGAATTTGAGTTAATCTGAGCCCCCTTGTCCCTGCCGAGCGTTCCATGTCCGACTTGCTCGACCGTTACCCGCTGAACGCGGGCACTTATCACGAACTGCTGGACGACAGCGGCGCAGTGCGTGCCCATTGGCAGCGCCTGCTCGACCACCTGCAACGCAGCACGCCTGCGCAATTGGCCCAGCGCCAGGCGCTGCTGACCCGGCAGATCCAGGAAAACGGCGTGACCTACAATGTCTACGCCGACCCCAAGGGCGCCGACCGCCCCTGGGAATTGGACCTGCTGCCCCATGTGCTGGCCGCCGATGAATGGCAGCACCTGTGTGCCGGTATCGCCCAGCGTGCACGCTTGCTCAATGCCGTGCTTGCCGACCTGTATGGTCCGCAACGCTTGATCAAGCAAGGCTTGCTGCCGGCCGAGCTGGTGTTCGGGCATAACAACTTCCTGTGGCCGTGCCAGGGTATCCGTCCGCCGGACGGTGCCTTTTTGCACCTGTACGCCGTGGACCTTGCGCGCACGCCGGATGGCCGCTGGTGGGTCACCGCCGACCGGACCCAGGCGCCGTCTGGCGCCGGTTACGCGTTGGAAAACCGCACCATCGTGTCCCGCGCCTTTCCGGATCTTTACCGCGACTTGCAGGTGCAGCACCTCACCGGTTTCTTCCGCACTTTGCAGGAAACCCTGGCCCGCCAGGCGCCCGGCGATGACCAGCCGCCGTTGATCGTGCTGCTCACGCCGGGCCGGTTCAACGAAAGCTACTTCGAGCACCTCTACCTCGCCCGCCAGCTCGGCTACCCGCTGGTGGAAGGCGGCGATCTCACCGTGCGTGACAGCACGGTGTTCCTGAAAACCCTCAGCGGCCTGCGCCGGGTGCACGCGATCATGCGTCGCCTGGATGATGACTTCTGCGACCCGCTGGAACTGCGCACCGACTCCGCCCTCGGCGTACCCGGCCTGCTTGATGCGGTGCGCCAAGGCAACGTGCTGGTGGCCAATGCCTTGGGCAGCGGTGTGCTGGAGTCCCCAGGTTTGCTGGGTTTCCTGCCGAAGATCAACGAATTCCTGTTTGGCGAAGAACTGATCCTGCCGTCCATCGCCACCTGGTGGTGCGGTGAAGCGCCGGTACTGGCCGAGGCTCTGGAAAAACTGCCGGAGCTGCTGATCAAGCCTGCGTTTCCGTCGCAGAGTTTCACCCCGGTATTTGGCCGTGACCTGAATGAAGAACAGCGCGAAGCCCTGGCCGAGCGCATGCGTGCGCGGCCCTACGCGTACGTCGCCCAGGAGCTGGCGCAGCTGTCCCAGGCGCCGGTATGGCACACCGAGGATGATCATTTGCAACACCGCGCCATCGGCATGCGCGTGTACGCCGTGGCCAGCGATGACGGTTATCGCGTGTTGCCCGGCGGTCTGACACGGGTCGCCGCTGAAGCCGATGCCGAAGTGGTGTCGATGCAACGCGGCGGCGCCAGCAAGGACACCTGGGTGCTCGGTGAGCGCGCATCCGGTGGTGAACATTGGCGCGCGCAACGCGCAATCGGCGCCCATGACCTGGTACGCCGCGACCCTTATCTGCCGTCCCGCGTAGTGGAAAACCTGTTCTGGTTCGGCCGTTACTGCGAACGCTGTGACGACAGTGCGCGCTGGCTGCGCATCGTACTGGCGCGTTATGTGGACGGCGACGATCCACTGGCCTTGCAGGCCGCCGTCGAGCTGGGCGAAAACCTGCGCCTGTTGCCGGAAGAGGGCGAGTTACCGGAGCGCTTGCAGGCCGCACTATTGGGCGATGACTGGCCATCGAGCCTGCGCGCCAACCTGCAACGCTTGCAGTGGGCGGCGTCCCAGGTGCGCGGCAAGCTGTCCCGGGAGAACTGGCAGGCCCTGGTGGAGCTGCAACGCGAAGCCCTGGAGCTGGAAAGCGAGACCCCGGATTTTGGCGAATTGCTGGACTTTCTCAACCGCCTGGTGATGTCCCTGGCGGCGCTGTCCGGGTTCGCCCTGGACGACATGACCCGCGACGAAGGCTGGCGCTTTTTGATGATGGGCCGGCGCATCGAGCGCCTGCAATTCCTGAGCAGCAGCCTGGCGGCATTCCTGCGCGGTGTGGCAGTGTTTGACCAGGCTGGCTTGGAGTGGTTGTTGGAGTTGGGCAACAGCAGCATCACCTATCGCTCGCGCTACCTGGCGGTGCCGCAGTTGATCCCGGTGCTCGATCTTTTGCTGCTGGATGAACAGAACCCCCATGCGGTGCTGTTCCAGCTCAAACTGGTGAGCCGCACCCTGCGCCGTCTCAACGATGACTTTGGCGTGCCGCGTGAAACCGGCCTCGGCCCGTTGGTGGAGCGCCTGGCGCGCTTCGACCTGGGCTGCCTGGAGAACCCATTGTTCGGCGAGTCCAGCGTGCGTGCCGCACTGGACGGCCTGGCCGACCTGCTGCAAGCAGTGGCCGATGAGAGCGGGCAAGTGTCGGATCGTCTGGCCTTGCGCCATTTTGCCCATGTGGATGATGTCAGCCAGCAAACGGTGTCGGTGTGATGAGTGCGCGCTACCAGATATTCCACGATACCCATTACCACTACGACAGCCCGGTGTCCCTGGCCCAGCAGCTGGCGCACCTGTGGCCACGAACGTGCGCCTGGCAGCGTTGCAGCTCGCAGCAACTGGATATCAGCCCGCAGCCGTCGTCGCGCCGCGATGAGCTGGACGTGTTCGGCAACCCCATCACCCGCCTGGCGTTCGAGCGGCCCCATGACGAACTGCTGGTGAATGCCGGGCTGACCGTGGAAGTGCTGGCGCGGCCGGTGCTGGATTTCCAGCAATCGCCGGCCTGGGACCAGACCCGCGACCGCCTGACCTACAGCAGCCAGCCGATGTCCGGTGAGCTGATCGAAGCCTGCCGCTATCGTTTCGAATCGCCCTACGTGCACTTGAAGAAAACCTTCGTCGAGTTCTCCGAAAGCTGTTTCCCGCCTGGCAAGCCGTTGCTGCTGGGCGTGCGGGCATTGATGGAGAAGATCTTCAGCGAATTCACCTTCGATGCCGAAGCCACCCAGGTGGCCACGCCGCTGGTGGAAGTGCTGGAGCGCCGTCGCGGCGTGTGCCAGGACTTCGCCCACCTGATGCTCGCCTGCCTGCGCTCCCGAGGCCTGGCGGCGCGTTACATCAGTGGCTATCTGCTCACCCAGCCACCGCCCGGCCAGCCACGGCTGATCGGCGCCGATGCGTCCCATGCGTGGGTCTCGGTGTATTGCCCGGTTTCAGGCTGGGTGGATTTTGATCCGACGAACAATGTGCAGCCGGCACTGGAGCACATCACCCTGGCCTGGGGCCGGGACTTTTCCGATGTGTCGCCGTTGCGGGGGGTGATTCTGGGGGGAGGGAGCCATGACCCGGAGGTGCGGGTGACGGTGATGCCGCTGGAATGATGGTTGATTGTGCCGAGCCGGAACAGCCGGCTCAGCACAAAGGAAATTATTCAGCCGGATCTTTTGGTGTTTCGGTCTCGTCGCTCGTTACTTCAGCATCGGCGTCCGGGTTCAGTGCGCCAGCTTCTTCGTCTGCAGCGGCTTTCTTGCGTTGCAGTTTTTCCTCTTTCTTCTGTTCCTTGGCCAAGTCTCTCTGACGTTTGGCGAAGGAGTAATTAGGTTTGGCCATGGGCGATCCTCTAAGGTCGAAGGTGAGGGTGGCGGCGCGCAGCTGCCTTGGGACGACATGGTAGCAGCTTCAAGGTGCGCTTGGCCTTCACTTACCGCAGGCGTAGGCGGCCAGCAGACCGTTGAACAGTTGATTGAGGTGCATGGCTCGGACTCCAGTGGGTGATGGGCCGATCATAATCAGCGTGCGGCACTTTGGCTGGTTGATTGTGTCGATAAGTCTGATAGCCTAAAGTTGTATACAATCTGTTGATTCAGGTCATAAGAATTTCTGCCTGCTTCAGGCACCCTTGTCGCATTACGCGTTTTTTAAACCCTGCCTTGGAGATTCACATGTTTGCCAAACTCGTTGCTGTTTCCCTGCTGACTCTGGCAAGTGGCCAGTTGCTTGCTGCAGAGTGCAAGGTCACTGTCGACTCCACCGACCAAATGTCCTTCAACACCAAAGCCATCGAAATCGATAAGAGCTGCAAGACATTCACCGTCGAGCTGACGCACTCCGGCAACCTGCCGAAAAACGTCATGGGCCACAACTGGGTGCTGACCAGCGCCGCCGACATGCAGCCGGTTGCCACTGACGGCATGGCCGCCGGTATCGACAAGAACTACCTGAAAGACGGCGACACGCGCATCATCGCCCACACCAAGATCATCGGTGCTGGCGAGAAAGACTCGGTGACCTTCGATGTGTCGAAGCTGGCCGCCGGGACTGACTACGCGTTCTTCTGCTCGTTCCCAGGCCACATCTCGATGATGAAAGGCACTGTGACCGTCAAGTAACACCGCATCATCGTTCATCGGGGGCAAGCCCCCTCCCACATTTGGATGTGTTCACAAATCAAAGTGTGGGAGGGGGCTTGCCCCCGATGGCGCCCTACCTCACGGCGCAAACGGCATGACCCGCTTGTGCTCCGTCTTGCGATACGTCTCGCAGATAATCCTGAACGCTTCCTCACGCACCGGCTCGCCGTGCAGGAACGCATCGATCTCCGCGTAGGTCACGCCATGTGACGCTTCGTCTGGCTTGCCCGGCGACAGGTCTTCCAGGTCCGCAGTCGGTACTTTTTCCACCAACGACTCCGGCGCCCCGAAGTACCGCGCAATCGCACGCACCTGGTTCTTCACCAGCCCGCTCAACGGTGCCAAATCGCAGGCCCCATCACCGAACTTGGTGAAAAAGCCCATCACCGCTTCCGCCGCATGGTCGGTACCGATCACCAAGCCACCGGTCGCGCCCGCGATGGTGTACTGCGCCACCATGCGCATGCGCGCCTTGGTGTTGCCCAGCACGAAATCGCGGGACACCGCCGCCTTGCCTTCGAACGCCGCCACTTCATTGGCCAGGGCTTTGACCGCCGGGCCGATGTTCACAGTGTGGCGCTCGTCCGGCTCGATAAAGTCCACCGAGGCCGTGGCGTCGATTTCGTCGAACTGGGTTTCGTAGGGCAGGCGCACCGCGATAAAGCGGTAGGCCTCATCACCGGTATTTTCACGCAGCTCTTTCACCGCGCGTTGGGCCAACAGGCCGGCGGTCAGGGAGTCGACACCACCGCTGATGCCCAGCACCAGCGCCTTGAGCCCGGCATTGCGCAGGCAATCCTGGATAAACCCCACGCGACGGGCAACCTCGGCCTCAAGTGCGGCCTGGTCGTTGAACGGCGCTTGGACCTTGAGCTGCTGCGCAATCTCACGCTGTACGGCTTGCATGATTCACTCCTTGCTGGATAGGGCAGGTACTTTGAAAACGTGACGCAAATAGGCGACGAAATTCGGGTCGGTGCAGTGGGTCTTGCCCGCTTCATCGGAGATCTTCGCGACGGGCTGGCCATTGCAGGCGGTCATTTTAAGCACGATGCTCATCGGCTCGACACCCGGGATGTCGCAGGTCAGGTTGGTGCCGATGCCAAAGCTCACATTGATCCGACCACGCAGTGCGCGGAATATTTCCAGGGCCTTGGGCAGCGACAGACTGTCGGAGAACACCAGGGTCTTGCTCATCGGCTCGATGCCGAGCTTGTGGTAGTGGGCGATGGCTTTTTCCGCCCACTGCACCGGGTCGCCGGAGTCGTGGCGCAGGCCGTCGAACAGCTTGGCGAAGTACAAGTCGAAGTCGCCGAGGAACGCGTCGGTGGTGATGCAGTCGGTCAGGGCGATGCCCAGCAGGCCACGGTATTCGCGGACCCAGCAGTCCAGCGCGGCGATCTGGCTGTCGATCAGGCGTGGGCCGAGTTGCTGGTGGGCCATGATCCATTCGTGGGCCATGGTGCCCAGCGGCTTCATGTCGAATTCGCGGGCCAGGTGCACGTTGCTGGTGCCGACAAAGCGCCCGGGGAAGTCATGCTTGAGCACACTGACCACTTCTTCCTGCACCCGGTACGAGAAGCGCCGGCGCGTGCCGAAGTCGGCCACCTGCAGCTCGGACAGCTCGTCGCTGCTGGCGTTGGCGGTCAGCCAGTCGAACTTGCGGTACAACTGCTCGCGGGCCTGTTCGAGGATCACCGTCTGGTAGCGGTAGCGGTTACGCACTTCGCTGACGATGGCCAGCATCGGCACTTCAAACAGAATCACATGCAGCCACGGCCCGCGCAGACGGATGAACAGCTCACCGTTCTCGATGCCGGTCTGCACGTAGCGCAGGTTGAAGCGGAACAGCCCGAGAAAGCGCAAAAAATCCGGCTTCATGAAGCTGATGCGCTCCAGGAAACCCAGTTGGTCGGGGCTCAGGCTCAGCTCGGCAAGACGTTCGATCTGGTAGCGGATCTCGGCCAGGTACGGGCGCAGGTCTTCGCTGTTACGGCAACGGAACTCCCATTCAACTTCCACGTTGGGGTAGTTGTGCAGCACCGCCTGCATCATGGTCAGCTTGTAGAAGTCGGTGTCGAGCAAGTTCTGCACGATGCGATCGGCAAACACACTCTCGCTCATAACGGGAATCTCCAGACGGGACGGCGATGGGCGCCGACCTTTACGCACAATTAAGGAAGGGGGCTAGTGGCGCATAGACCTGTGGGGTTTTGCCAGTGATTTTTTCAGTGGGACCACTGACCTCATCGGGGGCTTGCCCCCGATGGCGGTATTCCAGGCACTAAATGACCTGTTCCATCATCCACTTCACAAAATCACGCACCTTGGGCACCTCCGCTGAATGCTCCGGGTAGGCCAGGTAATACGCGTCCTGGCTCGGCATCGCATGCTGCCAGGGGATCACCAGCTTGCCGTCGGCCAGTTCCTCTTCCACCAGGAAGCGCGGCAGCAAGGCCACGCCGCAGCCCACCTGCGCCGCCCGAATGCACATATAGAAGGTGTCAAAGCGCGGCCCATGGTAGCTGTGTTCGGTCTGGTAACCCTGGCTGGCGAACCAGTCATGCCAGCCCTGGGGCCGCGAGGCGTTTTGCAGCAGGACCAGGCCGCTCAGTTGCGTGGGGTCACTCAAAGGCTGCGCCGGCAGGCTTTCCGGCGCACACACCGGTACCAGCTCTTCGCTGAACAATTTCAGGCTCTCGGTACCGGGGCGTGAGCCCTGGCCGAAGTAGAAGGCCATGTCGGCCTTGCCTTGCAGCAGTTCGTCCGGCTCCTGCTCGTTGCACAGGTCCAGGTGGATCTGCGGGTGACGCAGGCGCCAGCCCTTGAGGCGCGGCACCAGCCAGCGCGCGCCGAAGGTGTAGGGCGTGGACACGCGCAATACTTCGGTCTCGCCGCCGTAGGACCGCAGGTAGTGGGTGGACATCTCCACCTGGGTGAGGATCTTGCGCACTTCCACCAGGTACAGGTCGCCTGCCGGAGTCATCTGCAAACGGCGGCGCACCCGGCGAAACAGCAGGTGTTGCAACAGTTCTTCCAACTGCGCCACCTGTTTGCTCACGGCGCTCTGGGTGAGGTTCAGCTCCTCGGCGGCGCGGGTAAAGCTCAGGTGGCGGGTGGCGGCTTCGAAGCACTGCAGGGCAGTGATCGAGGGCAAATGTCTTTTGTTCAGCACGGCACGCCTCTTTTTATTCTTTGCATGAATAAACGGAATGATATCTCGCCTAATCGTCGTTTGTTGGCAAGTCTTGGGCCAGCTACAAATAAGGCCTGGATCGCCGTGTGTGTGACGGTGCGAATTTTCTGTTTGAAATTGAAGGAGTGACCCATGGTTGCCGCATTGCTTGATCGTCTCGGGGTAAACCCGGCGTTGTACCAGTCGGGTAAACAACCTGTGCATTCGCCGATCGATGGCAGCCGTATCGGCAGTGTGCACTGGGAGGGCGCCGCCGAGGTGGAGCAGCAGGTCAGTCGCGCCGAGCATGCATTCGAGGCCTGGCGCAAAGTGCCGGCACCGCGCCGTGGCGAATTGGTGCGCCAGTTCGGTGATGTGTTGCGCGAATACAAGGCCGACCTGGGCGAGCTGGTGTCCTGGGAAGCCGGCAAGATCACCCAGGAAGGCCTGGGCGAAGTGCAGGAAATGATCGACATTTGCGACTTCGCCGTCGGCCTGTCGCGCCAGTTGTACGGCTTGACCATCGCCTCCGAGCGTCCGGGCCACCACATGCGTGAAACCTGGCACCCGCTGGGTGTGGTCGGCGTGATCAGTGCCTTCAACTTCCCGGTGGCGGTGTGGGCGTGGAACACCGCCCTGGCGCTGGTGTGCGGCAACGCGGTGATCTGGAAACCCTCGGAAAAGACCCCGCTCACCGCCCTGGCCTGCCAGGCACTGTTCGAGCGCGTGCTGAAAAAATTCGATGGTGCCCCGCAGTACCTGAGCCAAGTAATCATCGGTGGCCGTGACGCCGGTGCCGCGCTGGTGGACGACCCGCGTGTCGCCCTGATCAGCGCCACCGGCAGCACGCGCATGGGCCGCGAAGTGGCACCGAAAGTCGCCGCGCGCTTCGCCCGCAGCATCCTGGAACTTGGCGGCAACAACGCGATGATCCTCGGCCCAAGCGCCGACCTGGACATGGCCGTGCGCGCCATTCTGTTCAGCGCCGTTGGTACCGCCGGTCAGCGTTGCACCACACTGCGCCGCCTGATCGCCCATGAATCGGTCAAGGAAGAAATCGTCACTCGCCTCAAGGCGGCCTATTCCAAGGTGCGCATTGGCCACCCGCTGGAAGGCAACCTGATCGGCCCGCTGATCGACAAGCACGGCTTCGACGCTATGCAGGACGCGCTGGAGCAGGCCCTGAGCGAAGGCGGCAAGGTGTTTGGCGGCAAGCGCCAGTTGGAAGACAAGTTCCCGAATGCCTACTACGTGTCTCCGGCGATTGTGGAAATGCCCGAGCAAAGCGATGTGGTGTGCACCGAGACCTTCGCGCCGATTCTCTACGTGGTCGGCTACACCGACTTCGCCGAGGCCCTGCGCCTGAACAACGCCGTGCCGCAAGGCTTGTCGTCGTGCATCTTCACCACTGACGTGCGTGAAGCCGAGCAGTTCATGTCGGCGGTGGGCAGCGACTGCGGCATCGCCAACGTCAACATCGGCCCGAGCGGCGCGGAAATCGGCGGCGCGTTCGGTGGCGAGAAAGAGACCGGCGGCGGGCGCGAGTCGGGGTCGGACGCGTGGCGCGGGTACATGCGTCGCCAGACCAATACCGTGAACTACTCGCTGGAGTTGCCGCTGGCACAGGGCATCACGTTTGACTGATCCTGCTGGCCGGAATGGGATCAACATGTGGGAGGGGGCAAGCCCCCTCCCACATTGACCGAGCTGTTTGTTAGGTTTCATCACGGAGTCTGGCAATGCCATTACGCGAAACATGTTTGTGGGAACACCTCACCCCCAGCCGGCCGGATCGCGCTGGGCTCAACGGCGAGGTCAAGGTGGATGTGTGCGTGATCGGCGCCGGCATTACCGGTCTGTCGGCGGCCATTCATTTGCTGGAACAGGGTAAAAGCGTGGCCGTGCTGGAGGCGCATCGCACTGGTCATGGCGGTTCGGGGCGCAACGTGGGGCTGGTCAACGCCGGGATGTGGATCCCGCCGGACGAGATCGAAGCCGGTTTCGGCGAGGCGGTGGGCAGCCAGCTCAACCGCATGCTGGGCGCGGCCCCCTCGCTGGTGTTCAGCCTGATCGACAAATACAACATCGATTGCCAATTGCGCCGTGAAGGCACCTTGCACATGGCGCACAACGCCCGTGGCGAGGCGGATCTGCGCAGTCGTGAAGAACAATGGAAGCGTCGTGGCGCACCGGTGGAACTGCTCACCGGCCAGGCCTGTGAGCAGGCTACCGGTACCAAAAAGATTGCCGCCGCCTTGCTGGACCGGCGTGCCGGCACACTGAACCCGATGGCTTACACCAGCGGCCTTGCCAATGCCGCCGCCGGGCTGGGCGGGCAGTTGTTCGATCATTCACCGGTTACTCAACTTGAGCGCCAAGGTGCGCACTGGTCGGTGCAGACCGCCCAGGGCTCAGTGCAGGCTGCACAGGTGGTCATCGCCTCCAACGCCTATACAGAAGGCGAATGGACCGAGCTGCGGCGCAACTTTTTCCCCGGTTACTACTACCAGGTCGCATCAGCCCCGCTGACAGACGAAGCCGCCCAACAGATTTTGCCCGGCGGCCAAGGCTCCTGGGATACGCGGCAGGTGCTGAGCAGCATCCGCCGCGACGCTGACGGTCGCTTGCTACTCGGCAGCCTGGGCAACGGCAACCAGAAACCTACCTGGTTCCTCAAGGCGTGGGCTGATCGGGTGCAGCAGCATTACTTCCCGTACCTCAAATCGGTGCAGTGGGAGTACACCTGGACCGGCTGCATCGCCTTCACCCCGGACCACTTGATGCGCCTGTTCGAGCCCGCTCCGGGCCTTGTGGCAGTAACGGGCTATAACGGTCGTGGCGTGACCACCGGCAGCGTGGTCGGCAAGGCGTTTGCCGACTACTTGTGTCACCAGAATCCCCAGGCTTTACCGATTCCCTTCGCGCCCATGCAACCGCTGTCCGGGGTAGGGCTGCGTAGCTGTCTGTATGAAGCAGGATTTTCGCTGTATCACGCCGGCCAATGCCTCAGGATCGTGATCTGATCAGCGAAATACCGCTCAAAAGCCTGCATTTTCTTAGCAGGCTACTAATCTGTATTGGTGCAAGTCGTAGCAATCACGCACTGTAAATGTGCAGTTCCGTTACGCAGGTTGTTACAGCTGTAGGAACTGTCGTTTATAGCTCTGGTTGCAGGTGCGACCCGTCGAGGTTGTACTTTTTCGGCCTGTCGGTTGCACCTCTGGGCGCTAGAGGGTTGCACGTCCTGGCGAACGGAGCCGAAACGCCTGCAATAACAATGACACCGTGTCTTTTTGAAGAATAAAAACCTAATGGCACGCGCTTTGCTCTGGGCTTTCAGTGAAAAGTTTGAACGCAAGTTGTCGTGCCAAAAATCAAAAATATCGGAGCACCACTCATGTCCCAGACGTTTTACAAGAAAGGTTTTCTGGCCCTCGCCGTTGCAGCGGCGCTGGGTGTTTCTACGTTTGTTCAAGCTGATGTGAAGATTGGCGTGGCGGGCCCGATGACGGGTGCCAACGCGGCTTTTGGTGAGCAGTACATGAAGGGTGCCCAGGCGGCAGCCGATGTGATCAACAAGGCCGGTGGCATCAACGGCGAGAAAATCGTGCTGGTGGCTGGCGACGACGCTTGCGAACCCAAGCAAGCCGTGGCCGTGGCCAACCGTCTGGCGGACCAGGACAAAGTGATCGGCGTGGTCGGCCACTTCTGTTCCTCCAATACCATCCCGGCGTCCGAGGTGTACGACGAAGCGGGCATCATCGCAATCACCCCTGGCTCCACCAACCCACAGGTGACTGAACGCGGCCTGGGCGCCATGTTCCGTATGTGCGGGCGTGACGACCAGCAAGGCATCGTGGCCGGCGACTACATCGTTGATGTGCTCAAGGGCAAGAAGGTCGCGGTCATCAACGACAAGGACACCTACGGCAAAGGCCTGGCCGACGCCACCGCTGCCCAGTTGACCAAGCGCGGCGTCAAGCCGGTGCTGGAAGAAGGCCTGACCCGTGGCGAGAAAGACTTCAGCGCCCTGGTCACCAAGATCCGCTCCACCGGTGCCGACGTCGTGTACTTCGGCGGCCTGCACCCGGAAGCCGGTCCACTGGTTCGCCAGATCCGTGAAGCGGGTCTGAAAGACGTGAAGTTCATGTCCGATGACGGCGTGGTCACCGACGAACTGGTTGCTACCGCGGGCGGTAAGCAATATGTCGACGGCGTGTACATGACCTTCGGCGCCGACCCGCGCCTGCTGCCGGACAGCAAGGCCGTAGTGGAAGAGTTCCGCAAAAACGGCACCGAGCCCGAAGGCTACACCCTGTACGCCTACGCGTCGGTCCAGGCCCTGGCCGCCGGCTTCAACGGCGCCAAGTCCAACAAGGGCGAAGACGCCGCCAAGTGGCTCAAGGCTCACCCGGTGAAAACCGTCATGGGCGAAAAAGCCTGGGACTCCAAGGGCGACCTGAAAATCTCCGACTACGTGGTTTACCAGTGGGATAAAGACGGCAAATACCACCAGCTGGAAAAACAGAAGTAATCCAGAACACCACAGCTCCAATGTGGGAGGGGGCTTGCCCCCTCCCACAGGAGATCGTGTTGTTATCAATATCTGTCTTTTCCTCCAGAAGCGCCGCGCACCTCCCGGTGTGCAGGTGCTCACCGCGTGAGATTGCGTTATGGATGGTATTTTCCTGCAGCAACTGGTCAACGGCCTGACCCTCGGGTCGGTCTATGGCCTGATCGCCATCGGCTACACAATGGTCTATGGCATCATTGGCATGATCAACTTCGCCCACGGCGAGGTTTATATGATTTCCGCTTACCTCGCGGCGATCAGTCTGGCACTGCTGGCTTACTTCGGCATCGAATCCTTCCCGCTGCTCATTCTCGGCACCTTGATCTTCACCGTGGTCGTCACTGGCGTGTACGGTTGGGTCATCGAGCGTGTCGCCTACAAACCGCTGCGCAACTCCACCCGACTGGCACCGCTGATCAGCGCCATCGGCATCTCCCTGATCCTGCAGAACTATGCGCAGATCGCTCAGGGCGCCAAGCAACAAGGCATTCCCACCCTGCTGGCAGGCGCCTGGCGCGTCGATTTCGGCACAGGGTTCGTCCAGCTCACCTACACCAAGGTCTTCATCCTCGTGGCGGCGTTCGCCGGCATGGCGTTGCTCACCTACGTGATCAAGTACACCAAGCTCGGCCGCATGTGCCGCGCCACCCAGCAAGACCGCAAGATGGCGTCGATCCTCGGCATCAACACCGACCGGGTGATCTCCTACGTGTTCGTCATCGGCGCCGCCATGGCGGCATTGGCCGGCGTGCTCATCACCCTCAACTACGGCACCTTCGACTTCTATGCCGGCTTCATCATCGGCATCAAGGCGTTCACCGCGGCGGTACTCGGCGGCATCGGCTCCCTGCCTGGGGCGATGCTGGGCGGGATCATCCTCGGTATCTCCGAGTCGCTGTTCTCGGGGTTGATCAACTCTGACTACAAAGACGTGTTCAGTTTCTCCCTGCTGGTGGTGATTCTGATTTTCCGTCCCCAGGGCCTGCTTGGTCGCCCACTCGTGGCGAAGGTGTAAACATGTCTGCTGCCAAATCAATCGATATCAAGAAAAGTGTGGTCGATACGATCCTTGCCGGGCTGATTTCGCTGATCGTGTTCGGTCCGATCGTCGGCGTCGTACTCGACGGCTACAGCTTCAACCTGGAACCGGCCCGCGTGGGCATGCTGGTGGCCATCGTGATGGTCGGCCGCTTTGCCATGAGCCTGTTCCTGCAAACCCCCAAGGGCCTGAAGATACTGCAGGGCTTCGAGAGCAGTGGTTCCGGGGTGCACGTGCTGCCACCGGACTACAAGTCGCGGCTGCGCTGGATCATCCCGGTGCTGATCGTGATCGCCATCGTGTTCCCGATCTTCGCCAACAAGTACCTGTTGACCGTGGTGATCCTCGGGCTGATCTACGTATTGCTGGGCCTCGGCCTCAATATCGTGGTGGGCCTGGCCGGCCTGCTCGACCTGGGTTACGTGGCGTTCTACGCCATCGGCGCCTATGGCCTGGCATTGGGTTATCAATACCTCGGCCTGGGCTTCTGGACCGTGCTGCCATTGGCGGCCATCGCCGCGGCGCTGGCGGGGTGCATACTCGGGTTCCCGGTGTTGCGAATGCACGGTGACTATTTGGCCATCGTGACCCTGGGCTTCGGTGAAATCATCCGGTTGGTGCTCAATAACTGGTTGTCGTTTACCGGCGGCCCGAATGGCATGCCGGTGCCTTCGCCGACCTTCCTCGGCCTCGAGTTCGGCAAGCGCGCGAAGGATGGCGGGGTTCCCTTCCATGAGTTCTTTGGCATCGACTACAACCCCAACATCAAATTCCTGTTCATCTACATCGTGCTGTTCCTGGTGGTGCTGGCCGTGCTGTACATCAAGCACCGCCTGACCCGCATGCCGGTCGGCCGCGCCTGGGAAGCCCTGCGCGAAGATGAAATCGCCTGCCGTTCCATGGGCCTGAACCATGTGCTGGTCAAGCTCTCGGCATTCACTATCGGTGCATCGACGGCCGGTTTGGCCGGGGTGTTCTTTGCCAGCTATCAGGGCTTCGTCAACCCGTCGTCTTTCACCTTCTTCGAATCGGCGCTGATCCTGGCCATCGTGGTGTTGGGCGGCATGGGGTCGACGGTGGGCGTGGTGATCGCGGCCTTTGTATTGACCGTTGCACCTGAGTTGCTGCGCAGCTTCTCCGAATACCGCGTGCTGCTGTTTGGCGTGTTGATGGTGGTGATGATGATCTGGCGACCGCGAGGCCTGATCCGCATCAGCCGTACCGGTGTGACACCACGCAAGGGGGTAGCGCCATGAGCAAGGAAGTTGTGCTCTGCGTGGAACATTTGATGATGCACTTCGGTGGCATCAAGGCCTTGAGCGATGTAAGCCTCAAGGTCGAACGCAACTCGATCTTCGCCCTGATCGGGCCCAACGGCGCCGGCAAGACCACGGTGTTCAACTGCCTCACCGGTTTCTACAAGGCCAGCGGCGGCAAGATCGAACTGAACATACGTGGCAAGCAGACCAATGTGATCCAGTTGCTCGGCGAGCGGTTTCAGCCGACCGACTTCGTGTCACCGAAAAGCTTCCTCAGTCGCCTGTACTACAAGATGTTCGGCGGAACGCATCTGGTGAACCGTGCGGGTCTGGCGCGGACGTTCCAGAACATCCGCCTGTTCAAGGAAATGTCGGTACTGGAAAACCTGCTGGTGGCCCAGCACATGTGGGTCAACCGCAATATGCTGGCAGGTATCCTCAACACCAAGGGCTACCGCAAGGCTGAAAGCGACGCCCTTGACCACGCCTTCTATTGGCTGGAAGTGGTGGACCTGGTGGACTGCGCCAACCGCCTGGCCGGTGAACTCTCCTACGGCCAGCAGCGCCGCCTGGAAATCGCCCGCGCCATGTGCACCCGGCCGCAGATCATCTGCCTGGACGAACCCGCTGCGGGCCTCAACCCCCAGGAAACCGAAGCCCTCAGCGCGATGATTCGCCTGTTGCGCGACGAACACGACCTCACGGTGGTGCTGATCGAACACGACATGGGCATGGTGATGAGTATTTCCGACCACATCGTGGTGCTGGACCACGGCAACGTGATCGCCGAGGGCGGGCCGGACGCGATCCGCAACGACCCGAAAGTGATTGCCGCCTACCTGGGCGCTGACGAAGAGGAGCTGGTATGAGTGCACCTATCCTCGAAATGAAGGACCTGGACGTGTATTACGGCCCGATCCAGGCCCTGAAGAAAGTCTCGCTGCACATCAACGAAGGCGAAACCGTCAGCCTGATCGGCTCCAACGGCGCGGGCAAGTCCACGCTGCTGATGTCGATCTTCGGCCAGCCACGGGCCGAGTCGGGACAGATCCTCTACAACGGCGTCGACATTACCCACAAGTCGTCCCACTACATCGCCTCCAACGGCATTGCGCAGTCGCCGGAAGGGCGGCGGGTGTTCCCCGACATGACCGTCGAGGAAAACCTGCTGATGGGCACCATCCCGATTGGCGACAAGTATGCCTTTGATGACATGCAGCGCATGTTCGAGCTGTTCCCACGGCTCAAGGAACGGCGTACCCAGCGTGCCATGACCATGTCCGGTGGCGAGCAGCAGATGCTCGCCATTGCCCGGGCACTGATGAGCCGTCCGAAGTTGTTGCTGCTGGACGAGCCGAGCCTGGGCCTGGCGCCGATCGTGGTGAAGCAGATCTTCTCGACCCTGCGCGAGCTGGCGGCCACCGGGATGACCATCTTCCTGGTGGAGCAAAACGCCAACCATGCACTGCGCTTGTCGGACCGGGCGTATGTGATGGTCAACGGCGAGATCCGCCTGACCGGCACTGGCAAGGAATTGCTGGTGAACGAGGAAGTGCGCAACGCCTACCTCGGCGGTCACTGATCCAACGGATAACGCAGGCCCCTTGTGGGAGGGGGCAAGCCCCTCCCACATCAAGCCGACCCACATTTGTTTTTGTGGTGTGAACAGGGTTGCAGCCAAATTGTGGAAAACAAATCCAGCCCCCCTCCAAAGCGCGACATATAGCCGCCGCAAATCTCTGTTTTGTCACAGTTTTGACTTGTCCCCATCCGCTGTGGAACCGGCTGTGGGTAACGTGGGAGTAGCTGGCTGAAAGCCAACAAACACGCGGCTTGTAGCGCGGTGATTGTTTTTTGATCAGCGGTTTTTTGGGGACCGCCCGAGCCCGTTGTCAACCTGTTTAAAGACACAGGTATATGACTGGAATATGTCCCGGCAGCCTGTGGATAAGTCTGTGACTAAACTCTGGAAAGACCGCCGCAGAGGCCGGAATGACTGGCCTGGAGCCATCGTTCTGGTTTGCCGTTCGTAGAAGGGCCTACATACGCACCGGCCAAGGTCAAGCAAAAAACTTTCTAAAACCGCCTGCAACCCTTGTGTATAGAGGCCTGAGGCATTTTGCACTTGCCCCCAAAGACTGTGGGCGCAGTTGTGGATAACCTGCGCGCATATGGCTGTAAGCCACGGACTGTAAGGCTTTGCGTTGAGTGGTCAAAAAGTGATCAGGCATGTGTCAACTTGTGTGCCCAGTAGTTGCCGCCATCGCGGCGTACGGGCATTCTGCTGGCTGTTTTTTTCCCGATGCCCGCAAGGAGAACACCATGTCCGACACGCTGTTTATTACTGGCGCAACCTCAGGTTTCGGCGAAGCCTGTGCTCGTCGTTTTGCCGAAGCCGGCTGGAAACTGGTGCTCACCGGCCGTCGCGCCGACCGCCTGAATGCGTTGGTCGAAGAGCTTTCCAAGCAGACCGAAGTGCATGGCCTGGTCGTGGACGTGCGTGACCGCAAGGGCATGGAAGACGCCATCGCCAACCTGCCGCCGTCGTTTGCCACGCTGCGCGGGCTGATCAACAACGCTGGCCTGGCCGTGGGCACCGACCCTGCGCCCAAGTGCAATCTCGACGATTGGGAAACCATGGTCGACACCAACATCAAGGGCCTGCTCACCACCACCAGCCTGCTGCTGCCGCGCCTGATCGCCCATGGCCGTGGTGCCGGCATCATCAACCTCGGCTCCATCGCCGGCAGCTACCCGTACCCGGGCAGCCATGTGTACGGCGGCTCCAAGGCGTTCGTGAAGCAGTTCTCGCTGAACCTGCGTTGCGACCTGCAAGGTACCGGCGTGCGCGTGACCAACATCGAGCCGGGCCTATGTGAGAGCGAGTTCTCGCTGGTGCGCTTTGGCGGCGACCAGGCGCGGTATGACGCGACCTACGCGGGCGCCGAGCCGATCCAGCCGCAGGACATTGCTGACACGATTTTCTGGGTGATGAACACACCGGCGCATGTGAACATCAACCGCCTGGAGCTGATGCCGGTGAGCCAGACCTGGGCGGGGTTTGCAATTGAGCGTGGGGCCAAGTAAGGCTTAAAAACGAGTCGCTGCCATCGGGGGCAAGCCCCCTCCCACACTTGACCGAGTTTCAGCATGTGAATGCGGTCGAAGGTGGGAGGGGCGGTGCGACGATTCGACTTGCCCCCGATAGCGTCAGATCGGCCAAAACAGGCCATAAGGTACACTCACCTCCTGAAAACCCCTCCGCACTCTGCGGATTCAAGGTTTTGACGGGAGGAAATGTGAATAACCGAGGTGAGCAGGCACTGCTCAAACAATCGACCATCCTGATGTTCGCTGTAGCGATCGCCGGGATTGTCACGGGTGTGGTATCCGGCGCCCAGTCCATTCTGTTCGACGGCTTTTTCTCGCTGATCGCCACCGCCATCAAGGTGTTGATGCTGATCACGGCCAAGCTGATCGCCAAGAAAAGCAACGAGCGTTTCCAGTTCGGCTATTGGCACCTGGAGCCCATGGTGCTGCTGATCGAAGGCAGCTTCCTGTTGCTGATCGCCATCTACGCGTTCCTCAACGGTGTGTTCGGCATTATCAATGGCGGGCGTGAGATCGAGCTGGGGCTGGTGATCATCTATGCGGCGGTGTTTACCGTCGTCGAGTTCGCCTATTTTTTCTACGTGCGCTACCGCAATCGAACGCTGAAATCATCGCTGATCCAGTTCGACAACATCAGTTGGCTGGTGGACGCGATGCTCTCGGTGGGCCTGCTGATCAGCTTTCTGGCGGCCCTGTTGCTCAAGTCCCAAGGCTATGGCGAGTGGGCGGTGTATGTCGACCCGTTGATCCTGATCCTGCTGGCCCTGAGCATGCTGGCGCCGGCGTTCAAGATTTTGCGCCCGGCGTTGCGCGAGGTGCTGGGGATTGCGCCGGACCACCTGGACGACAAGGTGCGCGAGGTCATGGACGCGGCCCGGGCCAAACATGGTTTCGATGACTACGTGTCCTACGTGCAAAAGCATGGGCGCGCACGGTTTATCGAGATTCATGTGGTGTTGCCGGCGGATTACCCGGTGGATAACGTCGCGACCCTGGATGGGCTGCGCGAAGAGATATCCACAGGGCTTGGCACGCCGGATGCGGCGCGCTGGCTGACGATCAGCTTTACCGGAGATCGCAAGTGGATTGCATAAGGACCTGGTAACAGGTGGCCAGGTGGTACGGCGTGGTCGACGGCATATCCCGTCGGCTCACCGCGCCCTGGGCATCCAGGCATTCATGCCAGCCTTTTGCATGCAGGAAGTGTTGTTGCAGCGCCAGCAACTGGCGCTGCAACCGCGCTTCGCTGTCCGGTCGCAAGGTCAGTGCCCGCAGGTACTCGGCCTGGGCCCAGATGCGTTGGGTGCCGTCGCGCACCGTGCCATCCAACGCCAACATGCCACTGACGGCGCCGCTCGCGTTATCCACACCCTTTTCTTCGGCGTAGGCAAACGCCCGTTTCAGGGAGGCGTGCAACGGCGTACCGCGCAGTAACTCAGACGACTCCAGCAAGAAAAACCATTCGAACTGGTGCCCCGGCTCAAACCAGTTATCCACAGCACCCAGCGGTTTTTCCATCATTACGCCGTGCTCGCGGTCGATGAAGCGCTGCTGCAGGGCGTTGGCCAGGTCCAGCAGCGCGTCTTGGGTGATGGCGTCTTCGCGCACGGCCAGCGTGGCGAGGAAGCCTTCGGCGAGGTGCATCAGCGGGTTTTGCAGGGGGCCGGACTTGAGGGACGACCAATTGCGCTCCAGCACCGCTTCGTACAGGCCGTCGCCTGTGGAAAACCGTTCGGCGACCACGGCCAGGGCGGCATTGAGCACCGATTCCACCAGCGGCTCGCGCACCTTGGCCCAGTAATGGGCGCAGGCGAAGATGATGAAGGCGTGGGTGTACAGGTCTTTGCGCTTGTCCAGCGGCCGGCCGGCGGGGTCGATGCTGTAGAACCAGCCGCCGTGTTCGGCGTCGTGGAAGTGCCGTTGCAGCGAGCGGAACAACGCCGCCGCACGTTCTTCGGCAAAGGCCGCGCCGGGCTCGCCGATCAGGCTGGCGAACAGGTACAACTGCCGGGCGCAGGCCATGGCGCGGTAGCGTTGCGGGGGTAATGGCCGGTGGTCGGCGTCCAGTGCCTCATACGGCAATGCCAGTTCGGCATTCCAGCCCGGGCCTTGCCAGAGCGGCACGATCAGGCTGTGGAAGTGCGTGAGCACGGTGTTCAAGGAGGGTTGGAAAGCGCTGGGCATTGGCTGGCGTCGTCACGGCAGGGGTGTAGGCGCGCATGGTAGCAGGCTTGGGTTCTGTGGTGTCTGGTCTAGCGCTATCGGGGCAGGCCCCCTCCCCAAAGGTGGGAGGGGGCTTGCCCCTATGAGGCCGTCAAATACGCCGCAAATCAGCCTGCCAACAGCCAGACCCCGGTCGCCGCCGAAGCCGCCCCTGCAACCCGTACCAGCGGCGCCGCCGCAGCCGGCAGCAAGCGCACCACCGCGTAACCGGCAGCATGCAGCACCGCCGTTGCACCGACAAAACCAGCCGCATACGCCCAAGGGCTGGACATGTCCGGCAGCTCCAAGCCATGGGCCACGCCATGGAACAGCGCGAACAACGCCGTCGCGCCGACCGCCACGAACAGCGGCGGACGCACCGCCAGCGCGACCGCCAGACCCAGGGCCAGCACCGACGCGGCAATCCCGCTTTCCAGCGCCGGCAACTCCAGGCCTTCAAAACCCAGCACGCCGCCAATCAGCATGGTGCCCACGAAAGTGCACGGCAGTGCCCAGCGCGCGGCGCCTTTTTGTTGGGCGGCCCACAAGCCGACGGCGACCATGGCCAATAAGTGATCGATGCCGCTCAGGGGATGGCTGATGCCGGCCACCAGGCCGTTGTCGCCGTGGCCCGGGTGGGCGAAGGCCAGCGCAGGGGCCAGCAGCAGGGCGGCGGCGGTCAGCAGTTTCTTGAGGTTCATGGACAGGTTCCTTATGGGTTGATCAGGCGGCGGTCAGCAGGCCTTGGCGTTCGATGAAGGCGACGATGTCATCCAGGCCGACGCCGGTTTTCTGGTTGCTGAACACAAAGGGTTTACCGTTGCGCATGCGGGTGGTGTCGCTGTTCATCAGCTCCAGCGAGGCACCGACCAGCGGGGCCAGGTCGATCTTGTTGATCACCAGCAGGTCGGACTTGCAGATGCCCGGCCCACCCTTGCGTGGCAGCTTGTCGCCGGCGGACACGTCGATCACGTAGATGGTCAGGTCCGACAGTTCCGGGCTGAACGTAGCCGACAGGTTGTCGCCGCCGGATTCCACCAGGATCAGGTCCAGGCCGGGGAAGCGGCGATTGAGCTGGTCCACGGCTTCCAGGTTGATCGAGGCGTCTTCGCGGATCGCCGTGTGCGGGCAGCCGCCGGTTTCCACGCCGATGATGCGTTCCGGCGCCAGGGCCTGGTTGCGCACCAGGAAGTCGGCGTCTTCGCGGGTGTAGATGTCGTTGGTGACCACCGCCAGGTTGTAGCGATCGCGCAGCGCCAGGCACAGGGCCAGGGTCAGGGCGGTCTTGCCGGAGCCCACCGGGCCGCCGATGCCGACGCGTAGAGGTTGTGCGTTCATGTGTGTTGTCTCCTAGGAACGGAACAGGCGGCTGTATTGGCGCTCGTGGGCCATGCACGCCAGGGACAGGCCAAACGCGGCGCTGCCGAGATGATCAGGGGCGATGTGGTTGGCGTCCTGCTGGGCTTGTTGCAACAGCGGCAGCAGTTCGCTGGTCAGGCGTTGGGCGGCTTGCTGGCCCAGTGGCAGGGTTTTCATCAGCACCGCCAATTGGTTTTCCAGCCAGCTCCACAGCCACGCGGCGAGGGCATCGGCGGGGCTGATGTGCCAGGCGCGGGCGGCCAGGGCCCAGCCCAGGGCGAGGTGAGGTTCGGTGCACTGTTGAAGAAAGGTGCGGGCCGCGTCGTCCAACTCGGGCAGGCCATTGAGCAGTTGTTGCAGGGAGTAGCCCATCTGCCGGCTTTCCTGATACAGCTCGCGTGTCTCACGGCTGGCGCGGTGTTCCTCACACAACTGTGCCAGGCGCGACCAATCCGCCGCCTGGGCGGCCTGGCAATGGGCGAGCAGCAACGGCGCCTCGAAACGCGCGAGGTTGAGCAGCAACTGGTCGCTGATCCAGCGGCGTGCACTGGCCGCATCGTTGACGCGACCGTTCTCGACAGCCATTTCCAGGCCCTGTGAATAGCTGTATCCGCCAATCGGCAATTGCGGACTGGCCAGACGCAGCAGCGCCCAGGCTGGGTTCATAGACGCACGCCGAACTGATGCAGCTTGGGCGGGTAATTGAAGTCTTCATCGCCATGGCGCGAATGATGATGGCCGCCGCCATAGGCACCATGCTCCGGTTGAAACGGCGCTTCGATGGTTTGCGTTTGCGCACCCAACTGTTCGAGCATGGCCTTGAGCACGTAGTCGTCGAGCAGGCGCAACCAGCCGTCACCTACTTGTAACGCGACGTGGCGATTGCCCAGGTGATAGGCCGCACGGGTCAGTTCGAATGCACTGCTGCAGGTCACGTGTAAGAGGTGTTCAGGCCGCGCGCGCACACGTACGACGCGTCCGTCTTCAGCCTGCAGGAATTCGCCATCGTGCAACGGAGGCTGGCCGCGCTCCAGAAAAAGGCCTACGTCTTCTCCGTCGGCACTGAAACAGCGCAGGCGGCTTTTGCTGCGAGCTTCGAAGTTCAGCAGCAACTCGGCGGCCCAGAGGGCTTGGGGGGCGATTCGGCGGTGGATCACCAGCATCAGGAAGCTTCCAGCTATGAGCGATGCAACAGCTAGAGCAAGGGGCTTGCCAACCTCACTGGGGTGTAGGAAATGCCTGTAGGTGTGTGGGTGGCGCCACTAAATAGGGCGAAAAGGCTCGGCTGAATTGCGCCAATATGGTGCGAAGTGTTGCCTGTTGCACTGTGATGGGTGTTTTCAGATTTTCCCTACAGGGTCAAAGGAATTGGCGTTCATCAAGTTACCTGCGAGATCTTTAGTCTGTGCGCCGTGTTTAATCCACTGCGACGTTCATCATGTTCAAATCACTTTGTTACCTGTTTATAGTCAGCCTGACTTTTATGCTGTCTTCGGCCTCCGCCAATCTGCAGCCTCACGCCTCTTTCTCCACTTCACTGAAAGAAGCATCCATCGATGACGTGATCGACCGCGCCCACGAACTGCTGGGCACGCCGTACAAATGGGGCGGCACCTCGGCGGACCAGGGCTTCGATTGCAGCAGTTTCCTGGTCTATCTGTTCAAGACCCAAGCCAATATCCAGCTACCCCGTACGACGGTCGCGATGCACCGCTCCACGGCCCCGACCATCAAGCGCAATGCGCTCAAGCCCGGCGATGCGGTGTTTTTCAAGGGTAACGGGCGCGGCCAGGTCAGCCATGTGGGCCTGTATATCGGCGAGGGCAAATTTATTCATTCGCCGCGTACCGGCAAGAGCATCCGCATCGATTCGTTGAGCAACAACTACTGGAACAGGAACTACACCACGGCCAAGCGCTTCCACTCAGCGGGATGATGACGTTACTCGGTGCTGCCCAGGCCTTGCCAGTGTTTCAAACCGATAAAGATAAAGCGCAATTGCTGGGTGATTTTTGCCTGGGGCGTGAGGTGGTCAGGCAGGGCCTGGGCCGGCGGGTCGATGATATCGGGCAGGGTAGCGAATACACTTTTAACGATCAGGTCGGCCATCACGTGCAAACCTTCGGCATCCAGATGCTGCAGCTTGGGCATCAGCGTCAGGTCGGCTGCCAGGTCGCGGGTGATGTCTTCGCGCAAGGCGCCGATCGCTTGGCGCACCGCCAGGCAGCCACCGTATTGTTCACGGGCCAGGAACAGGAATTGCGAACGGTTGGCCGAGACCACATCCAGGAAGATCCGCACGGAGGCATCGATAATGCCGCCCATCACGAACTCGTTGTGGCGCACCAGGCGGATCGTGGCGCGGAAGGTCTGGCCCACCTCGCTGACCAGGACGAGCCCAAGCTGGTCCATATCGGCAAAATGACGGTAGAAACCGGTGGGCACGATGCCGGCCGTCTTCGCCACTTCGCGCAGGCTCAGGCTGCCAAACCCACGGCCACACTCCATCAGATGGCGGGCTGCGTCCATCAGGGCGAGGCGTGTCTGTTGCTTCTGTTCGGCGCGGGGCAGCATTGGCGAGCGGGCTTTGTCGGCAAGTACAGCGACGCACTCTAGCAAAACAGTTCTGTTGGCGTCGAACTTGGCAGGGGAAGGGCGTGACGCGATCTACAGGAAAGCAAAAGCCCGATCGACAGATCGGGCTTTTTTTTCGGCCACCACGGGGTTAGCTCTGTGCTTGATGCAGTTCTTGCAGACGGTCAGCACCGCCTTCGGCAATACCCTGGGTGTAGGCACGTTCATTGGCTTGTTCAGCACCACCTTCAACCAGGCCTTTCTGTTCAAGGCGATCACGGCCACCTTCGGCAACAGCATTGCGTTCCAGCAGACGATCGGCGCCACCTTCAACCAGACCTTTCTGTTCCAGGCGGTTGCGACCGTTTTCGGTCAGGCCTTCGGTGTAGGCACGTTTGTTGGCTTGTTCCGAGCCATTCTCAGCAACGGCGCCTTTGGCGTAGTCACGGTTCTCTTCTTCTTGCGAACCGCTGCGAGCGACGGTCTGGCTGAAATGAGCGGCGTCGGCTTTGACTTGTGGGGTGGCCTGCTCGGCGGCTGGCAGGGCAAAAGCACTGGAAGCCAGGATGGATAACAGGACGGTAGCGAGTACTTGACGTTTCATGATGGGTTGCTCCTTGGGAGGGCGATAAAGTGGGTACAGGGCTAATGCTACTCTCGATAAGTCGATATAAAAGTTCATAAACACAATGGTAATAATCAACAGAATTGATTGTTCTGGTCAGAGGCTCTAGGACGGGCCTCTCAAGCACGCGGTTTTGCACCGGTGTGGGTATTTTCGACACGCGCATGGGTAACAATGGTGCGGTGGCGCAGGTGGAATCTGTCGAGTCGGTCAGGAAATGAGCTTTTTCCTGGCAAATCGGGGATTGGGTTAAACCCCGCTGCGGTTTGCCAGTCGTAGTCCTATAAGCTGTCCTTAAAGGCTGTCATCCGGCCAGTCGTATTCAGGAGTCCTGTGCAATGACGCGCACGCGTAAAATCGCCGCTTGGAGCTGCGCCAGCTTCGTTCTGTTAATCGCCATAGTGGTATTGATCCTGGTGTTCTTTGATTGGAACCGCATCAAGCCCCCCCTCAATGCCAAGGTCTCCGAAGAATTGCATCGACCGTTTGCCATCAATGGCAACCTGGCGGTGGTGTGGGCGCGCGAGCCCGATGAAGGCGGCTGGCGCGCCTGGGTGCCGTGGCCCCATGTGATTGCCGAAGACCTGACCCTGGGCAACCCCGACTGGTCGAAAAACCCGCAGATGGTCACCCTCAAGAAGGTGGAACTGCGCATTTCGCCCCTGGCGTTGCTGGTGCAGCGTGTAGTGATCCCGCGCATCGACCTCACTGAGCCCAGCGCGCAATTGCAGCGCCTGGCCGACGGTCGTGCCAACTGGACCTTCACGTTCGACCCCAAGGACCCCAACGCCGAGCCCTCCAACTGGGTGGTGGATATCGGCGCCATCGGCTTCGACAAAGGCCACGTGACCCTCGACGACCAGACCCTCAAGTCTCAACTGGATGTGATCATCGATCCGTTGGGCAAACCCATTCCCTTCGGCGAAATCGTCGGCGACGCGGATGCCAAGAAAGCCCTGGAAAAAGGCTCGGCCCCACAGGACTATGCATTCGGCCTCAAGGTCAAAGGCCAGTACCACGGCCAGAAACTCGACGGCAGCGGCAAGATCGGCGGCCTGCTGGCCTTGCAGGACGCGGCCAAGCCGTTCCCGCTACAAGCCCAGGTCAAGATTGCCGACACCAGCATCGCCCTGGCCGGCACCCTCACGGACCCACTGAATCTGGGCGCCCTCGACCTGCGCCTGAAACTCGCCGGTTCCAGCCTGGGCAACCTGTACCCGCTGACCGGCGTGACCCTGCCGGATTCACCGGCCTATTCCACCGATGGCCACCTGATCGCCAAGCTGCACGAGCCCACCGGTGCCTCGTTCAGCTATGAAAACTTCAACGGCAAGATCGGCAACAGCGACATCCACGGCAGCCTCGCCTACGTCGCCAGCCAGCCACGGCCCAAGCTCAGTGGCACGCTGGTGTCCAACCAACTGCTGATGACCGACCTTGCGCCCCTGATCGGCGCCGACTCCAACGCCAAGCAAAAAGCCCGTGGTGGCGACAGCAAGCAACCGGCGACCAAAGTGTTGCCGGTGGAAGAATTCCGCACCGAGCGCTGGCGCGTGATGGATGCCGATGTGGAATTCACCGGCAAACGCATCGTGCACAGTGCCGATCTGCCGTTCACCGATCTCTACACCCACCTGGTGCTGAATGACGGCGAACTGAGCCTCGAACCCCTGCGTTTCGGCGTGGCCGGCGGCAAGCTGGATGCGCAGATTCGCCTGAATGGCCGCACCACGCCGATGGAGGGTCGCGCCAAACTCACCGCGCGCAACTTCAAGCTCAAACAACTGTTCCCGACCTTCGAACCGATGAAGACCAGTTTCGGTGAACTCAATGGCGATGCCGATATTTCCGGACGCGGCAACTCGGTGGCGGCACTGCTGGGCACCTCCAACGGTGACCTGAAGATGCTCATCAACGACGGCGCGATCAGCCGTGGCCTGATGGAAATTGCCGGGCTCAACGTGGGCAACTACGTGGTGGGTCGCCTGTTCGGCGATAAAGAAGTGAAGATCAACTGCGCAGCGGCGGACTTCGGCATCAAGACCGGCCTGGCGACCACTCGCCTGTTTGTGTTCGATACCGAGAACGCGATCATCTATATCGATGGCACGGCGAATATGGCCACCGAGCAACTGGACTTGACCATTACCCCGGAATCGAAAGGCTTCCGCCTGTTCTCCCTGCGTTCACCGCTGTATGTGAACGGGCCGTTCATCAAGCCGAATGCGGGTGTGAAGGCCATTCCGTTGGCACTGCGTGGCGCAGGCATGGTGGCGCTGGGGGTGATCGCCGGACCGGCTGCCGGGTTGCTGGCGCTGGTTGCCCCCAGTGGCGGGGAACCGAACGAGTGCGCGCCGCTGCTGCAACAGATGAAAGAAGGCAAGGCGCCAAAAACCGTGAAAGGCTAACTGCAAATGTGGGAGGGGGCTTGCCCCCGATGGCGGCATATCAGTCGATATCTCAATTGACTGATCCACCGCTATCGGGGGCAAGCCCCCTCCCACATGGGTATTGCGTTCTGCTGGGTTACAGGCTTTCGAGAATATCCGCCATGTCGTCGGCATGCTCTTCTTCCTGCGCGAGGATCTCTTCGAACAGGCGGCGCGTGGTCGGGTCCTTATCACCGATGTACTGGATGATTTCGCGGTAGCTGTCCACGGCGATCCGCTCGGCGACCAGGTCTTCGTAGACCATCTCCTTGAGGTCCTTGCCGGCCACGTATTGCGCATGGGAGTTCTTCGACAGCAGGTCCGGGTTGAACTCCGGCTCGCCGCCCAACTGCACGATGCGTTCGGCAAGTTTGTCGGCGTGTTCGGCTTCCTGGGTGGCGTGTTCGAGGAACTCTTGTGCAGCGACGGCGGCCTTGATGCCGCTGGCCATGAAGTAATGACGCTTGTAGCGCAACACGCAGACCAGCTCGGTGGCCAGCGACGCGTTGAGCAGGCGGATGATTTCTTCGCGGTCGGCGTCATAGCCCTCGGTCACGGCACCGTTTTCGACGTTCTGGCGGGCGCGGCTGCGCAGGGTCGCAACGTCAGTCAAGTTTGCTTCGGTCATCTCTATCTCCTGGGGCTAATCCGGTTTTGCGCCACGCTCTGCCGGCGTGATCGCTCCAAGTTGTGAGTCATGGGAGGAGCAAAAAGTTTTATTGGATTTACCGGCAACGTCACAAGCCCGACTTGAGGCTGGGCTAGGCTGGATGGATCGGATTGAGAGGATGCCCGGTTCATGCCGCAGTCGTTGGCCACGCGTTACCCCCTGGTGTTGGTACCCGGCATGCTCGGTTTCGTGCGCCTGGGCTGGTTCCCTTACTGGTACGGCATCGTCCCGGCATTGCGGGCGGGCGGGGCGCAGGTGTTTCCCGTGCAGGTGGCGCCGCTGGATTCCAGCGAGGTGCGTGGCGAGCAACTGTTGCTGCAGATCGAACGCATTCGCCGCGAAACCGGTGCCGACAAGGTCAACCTGATCGGCCACAGCCAGGGCTCGCTCACTGCGCGGTATGCGGCGGCCAAGCGCCCTGAGTGGGTCGCCTCTGTGACCTCCGTGGCAGGCCCCAATCATGGCTCGGAGCTGGCGGACCATATCCACCTGCATTACCCCGCTGACGGCGTGAAGGGCCGAATCATGAGCGCGCTGTTTCACCTGGCCGCCTGGGTGATGGGCGTGCTGGAAACCGGCTATCGCGGGCCACGCTTCAAGGCAGATTTGCAGGCGTCCCATCACTCACTGACCAGTGCCGGCGTGGCGTTGTTCAACCAGCAATACCCGCAGGGGTTGCCGCAGACCTGGGGCGGGCAGGGTGTCGAAGAGGTCAACGGCGTGCGCTATTACTCGTGGTCCGGCACCTTGCAGCCGGGCATCACTGACCGTGGCCGCAACCTGTTCGACGGCACGAACCGCAGTTGCCGTTTGTTCGCCCGCAGCTTCGTGCGGGAAAAAGGCCAGTGCGACGGCATGGTCGGGCGCTATAGCTCACACCTGGGGTTGGTGATCGGTGATGACTACGCGCTGGACCACTTCGATATCGTCAACCAGTCCCTGGGCCTGGTGGGCAAGGGCGCGGAGCCGATCCGGCTATTTGTCGAGCATGCCCGGCGCTTGAAGGCGGCCGGGGTTTAACGCACTGGGGTGGTCCAGCGCTCCGACAAGATCACCCCGCCCAAGGTCAGCAGGCCGCCCACCAGGTGGTACGGCGCCAGTTCTTCTTTCAACACCACGGCGGCGATCAGCGCGGTGATCAACGGCAGCAGGTTGAAAAACAACGTGGTGCGGCTCGGGCCCAGGGTTTTCACCGAGTGCATCCAGGCCAGCGGTGCCAGCATCGAAGCCAACAGGCATGCATACAACACCAGCGGAATGTTGGTCCAGCCCAGGCCGGCCTTGGCCGAGAACAGGAACAGCGGAAACAGCACCACCACCGCCACCAGCACCTGCAGATACAGCAGCACCAGCGGGGGCAGGCGCAGTTGCCATTTCTTCAGCAGGGTGCTGTAGACCGCATAGGCCAGGGTGGCGACCAGCATCATGCCGTCACCCAGGTTGACCCCATGTTGCAGCAGTGCGCCGAGGCTGCCGGCGGACACCACCACGACCACGCCGGCGAATGACAGCACCGCACCGGTCAGCGCGCCGTAGGTCAGGCGTTGGCCGAGGCTGATGATCGCCGCCGCCAGCGCCATCAACGGCATCAGGGACAGGATGATGCCCATGTTGGTCGCCGTGGTGAGCGACGCGGCGTAGTAGGCCAGGCTCTGGTACACCGCCATGCCCAGCACACCAAGGATGAACACTTTGCCCAGGTTCGGGCGGATCTGCGCCCAGTGGGCAATCACCGGCTTGAGCATGAATGGCGTAAACAGCAGTGCCGCCAGCAGCCAGCGATAGAAGCCAATCTCCGCCGGGAAGATCGAACCCACGGCCAGTTTGTTGACGACGGTGTTGCCGGCCCAGATAAAAATGGCCAGCAAGGGATAAGCGTATTGCATCGAAAGGAGCCCGGTGTATAGGTGAGGCAGGATTATCCATTGTCTGGATCGAAGCCTATACTGCGATCCAGACAACCCACCGCTGTATCCAGACAACATGGCCAAGCACAACGTACGCCTCCAGGATTTCCCCCAACTGCCGAGTCCGGTGTATTTCCGCTATTCGGATTTCGCCCCCGACACCGAGTGCACGCCGCACCAGCATTTCTGGGGTTCGCTGGATTACTCCGCCAGTGGCGTGATGCGCATGGAAGTGGCCGGCAGCCGCTTCATGTCACCGCCGCAGTACGCCGTGTGGGTGCCGCCGCATACCGAGCACAGTTCCTATAACGCCGAGGCAATCGTCTATCACTCGGTGGGGCTGGCCCCGGAACTCTGCGAGCAATTGCCCCGGCTGCCGTGCACCCTGGCCATCAGCGATATCCTCAAGGCCATCCTCAATGACTTCGCCCAGCGCGACGTGAACATGCCGCAGACCGAGTCCGATGTCCGCCTGGCCCAGGTGCTGGTGGACCAACTCAAGCAGGCGCCGATCCACGAGTGCTTCCTGCCCTACGCCCGTCACCCAGGGCTGCTCGGCGTACTGGAAGGGATGCAGGCTGATCCCGGCGAAAACCGGCCGCTGGCGCACTGGGCCGAACAGGTGCACGTGAGCGAGCGCACCCTGGCACGTCAGTTCATACGGGAGCTGGGCATGAGCTTCGGCGAATGGCGCCAGCGCCTGCGTTACCTGGCCGCCATCGAGGCTCTCGACAGCGAGCGCAGCGTGCAACATGTGGCGTTTGACCTGGGCTACAGCACCGCCTCGGCGTTTATCGCCATGTTCCAGCGCCAGGCGGGATGTACCCCCGAGCAGTACCGGCGTGCCCATATTCGTAGTCGGTGAAGATGTAACAGGCTTTGACTACACTGCTCGGTAGGCCGTGCCCGTCGGCGCGGTAACAGGGAGAAAACTCCATGAAGATGCTGCGTATTCCGCTGTTGATGATGGGCTTGCTGTTGTGTTCCCAAGGCTTTGCCGCCACCGCCCAGCAAAACAAAATGACCACCTGCAACGCCGAAGCCACCACCAAGACGCTCCAGGGCGACGAGCGCAAGGCGTTCATGAAGACCTGCCTGTCCGCCCCGGCGGCCAATGATGCCAAGACCCTGACACCGCAGCAGCAGAAGATGAAGGATTGCAATGCGTCGGCGAAAACCAAGGCGCTGACCGGCGATGCGCGTAAAACCTTTATGAGCACCTGTCTCAAAGGCTGATCACTCTTTCGCGAACGCCGCAGATCAACGGTGGGAGCCGGGCTTGCCCGCGATACAGGCGCCTTGCTCTGTCTGCTACACCGCGGCGAGGCCATCGCGGGCAAGCCCGGCTCCCACACTTGATCGCATTCATAATCGACCCACTCGCTTGATTCCCTCAAGGCTGGCAGACTGCCCATCCTTTAACGCCGTTCGTTTTGAGGCTGTATGCCAACGTTTTCTCAGCGTCACGTGCTATTGCTGGCCAGCTACATCATCATTTTTGGCGGGTTGCTGCTGGTGCTGCCGCTCAAATTGCTGCCCAGCCTGCTGGCCGGCCTGTTGGTCTATGAACTGGTCAACATGCTCACCCCTCAACTGCAACGGCTGATCGAAGGCCGGCGTGCGCGCTGGCTGGCGGTGGCGTTGCTCGGCACCCTGATCGTCAGCGTGCTGGCGCTGATCTTTGCCGGCGCCATCAGCTTCCTGCTCCACGAAGCGGAAAACCCCGGGGCGTCCCTCGATAAATTCATGGGTGTGGTCGACCGCGCGCGCGGCCAGTTGCCGCCGTTCCTCGACGCCTACCTGCCCGCCAGCGCTGCCGAGTTCCGCGTGGCCATCGGTGACTGGCTGAGCAAGCACCTCAGCGAACTGCAACTGGTGGGCAAAGACGCCGCCCACATGTTCGTCACCTTGCTGATCGGCATGGTGCTCGGCGCGATCATCGCCCTGCAGCGCGTGCCCGACCTGACCAAACGCAAACCCCTGGCCGCCGCGCTGTTCGACCGCCTGCACTTGCTGGTCCAGGCGTTTCGCAACATTGTCTTCGCCCAGATCAAGATCGCCGCGCTCAACACCGCCTTCACCGCCGTGTTCCTCGCCGTGGTACTGCCGCTGTGTGGTATCCACCTGCCGCTGACCAAGACCCTGATCGTGCTGACCTTCCTGCTCGGCCTGCTGCCGGTGATCGGCAACCTGATGTCCAACACCCTGATCACCATCGTCGCGCTGTCGCTGTCGATCTGGGTGGCGGTGGCGGCGTTGGGATACCTGATCGTGATCCACAAGGTCGAGTACTTCCTCAACGCGCGGATCGTGGGCGGGCAGATCAGTGCCAAGTCGTGGGAGTTGCTGTTGGCGATGCTGGTGTTTGAGGCCGCGTTTGGCTTGCCGGGGGTGGTCGCAGGGCCGATTTACTACGCGTATTTGAAGAGTGAGCTGAAGCTCGGTGGGATGGTTTAGGCCTTGTATTGGCCGGTCTGGCCCATCGGGGGCAAGCCCCCTCCCACATTTTGATCTGTGAACACATTCAAAGGTGGGAGGGGGCTTGCCCCCGATGGGCGCGACGCAGCGTTTCAGATAAAACTCAGCTGCCGTAGCGCTTGCTGGCCTCAATCGCCAAGCCGCTGCCAATACTGCCGAAGATATTGCCTTCCACATGCCGCGCATTCGGCAGCATCGCCGAAATGCTGTGGCGCAGTGCCGGAATCCCGCTGGAACCGCCGGTAAAGAACACGGTGTCCACCTGGGCCACGCTGACCGATGCATCGTTGAGCAACTGCGTGACGCTGTTGCGCACGCGCTCAAGTAACGTGTCGATGGACGACTCGAACAGTGCCCGGCTCAGGTCCACACTCAGACCGGCTTCGATGCGGTCCAGCGCCACATGACGGCTGTCTTCGTGGGTCAACTGGATCTTGGTTTCTTCCACTTCCATGGCCAGCCAGTGCCCGGCGCGCTGTTCGATCAGCTTGAACAGGCGGTCGATGCCACCGGTGTCTTCGATGTCGTAGCGCATGCTGCCCAGGGCCAGCTGGGATTTTTGCGAGTACACCGAGTTGATGGTGTGCCAGGTGGCCAGGTTCATGTGGTGGCTGGTGGGCATGTAGGCGCCGCTTTTCATGCGGCTGCCGTAGCCGAACAACGGCATCATGCCGTTCAGCGAGAGCTGTTTGTCGAAGTCGGTGCCGCCGATGTGTACACCGCCGGTGGCGAGGATGTCGCTCTGGCGGTTGTCGTTGTGGCGGCGGTCCGGCGACAGGCGCACCAGGGAGAAGTCGGACGTACCGCCGCCGATGTCGACGATCAGCACCAATTCTTCTTTCTCGATGGTGGACTCGTAGTCAAACGCCGCCGCAATCGGCTCGTACTGGAACGAGATGTCCTTGAAGCCGATCTTGCGCGCCACGTCGACCAGGGTGTTCTCGGCTTCCTGGTCGGCCATCGGGTCGTCATCGACGAAAAACACCGGGCGACCCAGCACCACTTCTTCGAACTCGCGCCCGGCGTTGGCTTCGGCACGGCTCTTGAGTTGGCCGATAAACAGCGCCAGCAGGTCGGTGAACGGCATTGCGGTGCCGAGCACGCTGGTATCGTGCTTGATCAGCTTGGAACCCAGCAGGCTCTTGAGCGAGCGCATCAGCCGGCCTTCGTAGTTTTCCAGGTATTCGTGCAGGGCCAGGCGACCGTACACGGGGCGGCGCTCCTCGAAGTTGAAGAACACCACCGACGGCAACGTGATCTTGTCGTCCTCCAGCGCGATGAGCGTCTCCTCGCCGGGGCGGATCCAGCCGACGGTGGAGTTGGACGTGCCAAAGTCGATGCCGCAGGCACGGGCTGGGGATGGGTTTTTCATGTCTATCGGGTTCCGGTTGAAAAACGGCCGCGCAGTGTATGCCAGTCGAAGGCGGATGCGTAGGCCGACTATCCGCTAAATCGTGCTTGAAAGTTGGGTATTCGCCCCCACATCTGCTGCATACGGCAAGTGCCGATAACACTTTGACGCATCCCCAGGCCACATCACTCAACAAGTGCAATGCAGCGCACGTTGTGCCCCGGGCTGTGCGATCTCGATTAAGGATGGTGAACCGCCGATGGATTTCAAAGACTATTACAAGATATTGGGCGTAGAGCCGACGGCCGACGATAAGGAAATCAAGGCGGCCTATCGCAAGCTCGCACGCAAATATCACCCCGACGTGAGCAAGGAAAAAGACGCCGAAGCCAAGTTCAAGGACGCGTCCGAAGCCTATGAGGCGCTCAAGAGTGCCGACAAGCGCGCCGAATACGACGAGCTGCGCAAATACGGCCAGCATGGCCAACCGTTCCAGGGACCACCGGGCTGGCAGAGCCGTGGCGGCTTTGGTGGCGGTGGTGGCGGTGAGGATTTCTCGGACTTCTTCAGCTCGATCTTCGGCTCCCGTGGCGACGCCTTTGGTGGCGGCCAGCGCCGTCCTGCCGGGCGTAAAGGCCAGGACGTGGAGATGCAGCTGTCGGTGTTCCTCGAGGAGACCCTGTCCACCGAATCCAAGCAGATCAGCTTCCAGGTGCCGCAGTACGACGCCTCGGGCCGGCATGTCAGCAACACCAACAAGAGCCTGAACGTGAAGATTCCCGCCGGCGTGACCGACGGCGAGCGCATCCGGCTCAAGGGCCAGGGCGCGCCGGGCATTGGCGGCGGGGCCAATGGCGACCTGTACCTGATCATCAAGTTCGCGCCACACCCCAGGTTTGAAGTGGATGGCGAAAACCTGATCATCAACCTGCCGCTGACGCCGTGGGAATTGGCGCTGGGCACGGAAGTGGCGGTGCCGACGCTGACCGGCAAGATCAACCTCAAGGTCCCCGCCAACAGCCAGAACGGCCAGCGCATGCGTGCCAAGGGCCACGGCCTGCTGAACAAGGCCGGGCAACGTGGCTATCTGTTCGTGCAGCTCAAGGCCGTGATGCCCAAGTCGGACGATGAGGCGGTCAAGGCTTTGTGGCAGGAGCTGGCGCAAAAAGCGGCGTTCAACCCCCGCGAGAACTTCTAAGGGGTTGAACGCCAGGGCGACCGTTATGGCACACGGTCGCCTGTCATGTTTCTGGAGGGGCCGGGTTGCGGGCTGTCGTCGCCAGGCGGCGTCAACTCGGCGACCTCCCGACGTGACAGTTCCAGCAGTTTGAGGTTGCGTTCCGTCTGGCGATCAATCTCCAGCATATTCACGGCCTTTTGGTAGTCCTCGTCCATTGTTTCATGGGCGTCTTCCAGGGCCTGGTGTTTGCGGTCGGCCTCACTCTCCAGGGTTTCGAGTTCTACGGGGTATTTTTGCCCTAGGTAGTCCAGCCAGTAATCCCGGGTGATCAGGTTTTCATAAAAGACATCGCTATGTTCCTGTTCCAGAATCCACTGGCGCGCCTTGACCAGTGTCTCGCCACTGATCGGACGGTCGTACATCATGCGTGTGGGTTGCCCAGGTAGCAGCAGTTTGTCTTTCCAGCCAGCGCGCAGGCCGATGCGGTAGCGCAACCGGACTTCGGCCTGGTCCACCATGCCACTGGCTTGCTTGATGAACGCCATCGCCAGCTCTTCGGTTTTATCCAGGCGGTACAACTGGCGGGATAGCTTCAACAGGGCGTCGCCTTTCAAATCCAGGCGGGTGGGGTCGATGCTCATCAGTGTCTGTTGCTCGTAGACCTTGACCCTCAGCCCGCTGAACGTGAGCAACCTTCCATCCCCACAGGTGCCATGGCTGGCAGACAGGCCGAACAGGGTCTGACGCAATTCCGTGTTACCGGCGGCGGCTTCCAGCACCGTGCGTACTTGCTGCGCCAGATCGACGCGTGCGTACCTGAACTCATCGGTGTTTTGCAGGCTCTTGAGCAAGTCGAAGAATTCTGCGTTGTCGGGTTCAGCCAATAATTGAGCCCACATCTCCCGGAAGCGATCCTGTTGGAGCGCTCCCAGCTCACTGATCCAGGGGGCAAGTAGGCGACTGTCCGTCGAGGGCACTGGTGCGACTTGATCGACGCCTGCGATGTGCGGCAATTCAAGGCGCAGCGCCACGGCGATTTCGTGACGGGTCATGCCAAGGGCGCGGGCGCTTCCCGTGCGGTCGCCGTAAGCGAGCAGTGCGCTCAAGCTTTGTTCGGACAGAGTGGGGGTGTTTGAGATATCGGTCCCCGCCATCAGGTTATCGTGGCTACCGTCCAGCGCCTCGAGCGGGATCGATGTGATGAGGTTCGAGCCGATGTCGAGTTGGCGCAGGCGGCTCGACTCCAGAGTGCCCTGGGGCCAATCGGTCAGGCGATTGCTGCGTAGGTTCAAAATCCGAAGTGGCGAGGTACTGTCGATGCCGTAGCTGGTCAGGGCGTTATTGTTCAGGTTCAACTGTTGTAGATGCCGGAGCTCGCTGAGGGTGCTGTGCAGTGTCTGCTCGTCGTGGAACAGGTTGTACGCCAAGTCCAGGTCGCGCAGGTCGCGCATGCGTTCCAGTGCCATGGGCAAGCGTTGAAGCCCATTGTCGACCAGCAACAGCGAATGCAGTCCACTGAAACTGTCCAGGAACCCGTTGGCTCCTGACGCGGTGATCATAACTCCGGACAGGTCGAGGTTGCGCACATGCGAGAAATCCCCGGTCAGGGTCGGCAGGTCTCCTACGCGCAGGCCAGTTAAGGTGAGGGTCTGGCCTGCGCTGTCCGCCATCAATCCGCGGCGCCAGCACTGCAGAATATTCTCAATGACGCGACTGTGATTGAAGGCTGCGGGGAGAAGATCGATATCTGCCGAGGGGAGGCGTGCCATGAACCAAGCATTGAGCTGATGGATCAGCGTTTCCTGCGTGAGGTTCCAGCCATCGATGCGGGCATGGATCTGCAGATCACTGAGGCCTTCGCCGCGCATTCGCTCCAGCCACTGATCCACTGACGGTGTCTCCAGCGGCGGCAGCAGGCGTTGCAGGCGTTGAGTCAGGGGCGCAGAGCCCGGGGCCGTCTCGGGGATTGGCAGCTTCAATAGCGACCGGCCGACCACTGAAGCGATGCTTTCGGAGGGAGGAAAGTGGTCTTGCACGCCATCGGCCAGGCGCTTGAGACTGTTGGCAGGCAAACTCCGGTTCTGTTCAACCTGCGCCCTGGCAGCGTCCAGAGCGGCTTCGCTGGTCGAGCTCAATGGTGCACCTTCAACCTTGATATCAAAGAGTAATGCCTCGCGGTCCAGCAAGGCTTGCGGCAACGTGGTGATCCGGGTGTTGCGCAGGTCCAATGAGTGGAGCTGCTCCAGTGTCTCGACGCCGGTAGGTACCTGTTCCAAATGGGTGCCTCCCAGGTTCAGGCTGCGCAGGTCCGACAGGCCTGTAACGTCTGCGGTTGTCAGCGGATTGTTTTTCAGCGAAAGATGCTGAAGCCCGCGTTGCTGCTGGGCAGAAAACGGCATTTCGGCAAGGTTGCAATTGTCCAGCTGCAAGATATTCAACTGCGGGAACGCGGCGATAAAACCGCGGACTTGTTCTATGGGCGCGCGCAGGTTATTCAGGCCACTCAAGCGCACATCGGTCACATGATTGAAGTTGTTGGCCGGCAAGTCTGGTAGCGCCGTGGCCGGCAGGTCTCTCAACGTCAAATGGCGCACGCGGGGCGTACTCTGCAGTTGATTTTGTGAGTAGCGTTCAAGCGCCCCTGCGCCCCATAAGCCCTTCAGGGAGTTCATTGTTTGTGTCTTCATGCTGACGGGGGTGCCAGCGTCGGCCTGGGACCACGCCTCCAGATACGTGCTGAGTGTGTTGTACTGTTCGCTGAGGGCCTCAATCGCTTGGAAGCGTGCCTGATGCGTTGACCATTGCGTGGCGAAGTTTCTGCTGATTTCGTTACTGTTGTGATAACCCGTCTCGTGGGACATTCGATCCAATTCCCCGGTGCAGAAGTCCTGGACCATGCTTTCCAGGTCGACGATGTGCGGTCGGCTTATGAAGTTGTTGTAGGCCAGCCTGAATTGGTCGAGCGGGTACTTCCTCCAGTCCAGCGACAGTGCCTTCACGAACCGGTTGCTGCTGGTCAGCAACTCCGAAGGCGCCGTTCTGATGCCGGTTCGGTATAGGTTCAGACGGGTCAGGCGCGGAAGTTGGAATACCCCTGTCGGCCAGAAAAGCATCCGCGGCGAGTTTATTTCCAGGCGGCGCAGTTGGCGCAGGGGGCTGACGTCCAGGGTTGGCTGCATTTGTGAGCCGTACCCATCATCGTTCACTTTCAACTCAACCAAGTGAGTGAGGTCACCCAAGCCGTTCAACACCTGGGGCGTGAGTTTTACGCTGAGCTCCAAGTGGTTGATCTTCGGCGTTTGTTTGAGTTTCAGCAGCAGGTCTCCGGCATGCTCCTCTCGTACCGAGATCTTGAGGTTTTCCAGGTTGGGGAAGAGGTTGGACAGTTGTTCGACCGTAAGATGCCAGGCACTCAGCTTACGCACGTGGGGGAAATCTATCGCGATGGAGGGCAGAGGTCCGTCGGCCGGGAGGTAGAAGTAGGTAAAGGCCTTGTTATTCTCGGCCAGGGGGCCGTTTTGCCAGCAGCGCTTCAATGCATCGGCGGTTGCTCTTCTGCCGACTGACCCTTCATTGACCCAGCGCTCCAGTGTGGCTTCCAGGTCTTCCCACTCGCGTCGGCGTTGCTGCAACAGGTCGTAAATCTGGTTGTCGGTTTTTCCGGCGGCTTTCAAGCGCCGGATAAACGCCTTGGCCTTTTTCGGGGTCAGCCTGTGGTACACATCTCGCGCCCTGGATTCCAGGGACGGCGCCAGGCCTCGCCCGCGCCCACTGAAGGCGTACCCTATCTGGTGGGTTCTCGCGCGCGAAGGCGGCATGGGGCGCAGTGGGGCCTGCTCGATCCACTGGGGGGCCAGGCGCGCATGTTCTTTGGCGCTGCGGATGATCGCCTCGCGCAATTGAGCCTGCTGGCCTACGTGAGGGATCCCCAAGGCCTGCCGGGCTTCGTCAGGCAAGGCGTGAAGCACGGAGGCATAGAAGTTGTCGCCATACCGGGGTCGACTGTTGAGGGATTCACCGCGTTCATTGAACGCCTGGTAGGTCGGGCCGTCCTTGACCAGGTATTTGCGCACAGTGCTGCTTTCATCGCCGATGGCATCGATCAGTGCCCCGTCGATACTGTCCCTGCGTATTTCCAGGCGCACAGTGTCCGACCAACCGGGTAATTGCTGCAACGCGTGCAAGGCCAGGCGCTTGGTGTCGGTGGTTGCAACGTGTTCACTGTACAGCCCGGCAAAGGCACGGGTCTGGCGTTCCTGCCGCGCATACCAGTGGGCTTCTTCGCGCATGGCCAAGGGCACGGTGCCTGTGCTTTCAAGGCGGGCGAGGGTTTCCTCAGGCGTATGGGCCAGGATCTCATTGGCCGCAGCCTGGCTCAGCCCCGGCGAGGCCTTGCGCAATTGCGCGACACGCGGGTCCTGGGCTTGGGCGCCTTCATAGAGACGTTCAAAAATAGCCGACCGGCGGGTCTGGGCGAAGTCGCTGAGCTGTTTCCTGAATTCATCGGGCCGGGCCTCTCGGACGCGAGCGCCCTCACCGCCAAGCAGGCGGTTAACCTCGGCCTCATCCAGCGCATCAAGGATACGTGCCGGCAAGCCATCGGCCAGAACCTCCTCGCGGTTCACGCGGATGGGCTCCTTGACAGGATCGCCTGCCGCCAGCCGCTCGGCGCCGTAGCGTACAGGGGTTCCCGTCAGGTCCGGTGCGTCGAACACTTCCAGCACCCGACCCCTTGGCCAGCGTGGCAGCTCGGTGATCAACGGCAGGCAGTAAAGGTATCGCGAGTCGATGGCTTGGCCGCTCTGTACCTGGACGATTACTGCGTCGACACCCTGGTCGGCATCGAACAGGCGAATGGCATTCGCCAGGTCGGCGGGGAGCGGTTGGTTATCCAAGTGAACTTTGCGCAGGGTGTTGTCGCTGATACCGCTGATATCCGCGATCTTGAGCAGTTGCTCGTCGGAATACGGCTCGGTGGCATGCCCCAGGCGTCGCAGCAGGGTCAGGCGGTCCCACGTCAGGGGACGTTCCAGGGTATGGCGCCATGCGCCTTGTCCGTTATGCCGCAGCAGCGGTTGATAGGCCTCGGGATTGCTGGGGTGTTGGATGCGCCAGGCGTTGCTCGCGGTATCCTGGCTTATTTGATAAACCTTGCCGTCCTGACGGATATAGGTCTTGCCGTCGACTTCATAGCGCCCCAGAGGATCAGGGCGGGCATCGGCGGCCAGGCTGACATCGCTTTCATAGCCTTTGAGGTCGGGTTTCCACAGGCGGGTTTCTCCGTTGGGCAGCACGACCGGGTGCAAGCCCTCGACCACCGGTTCAGCCGGCACGGCCAGCAGTTTGCCGAAGCCTTTGCCGGCACCGGCCATCACGCCGATCAGCACCAGGTTTTCGGCCACGTCCACTAGATGGGCCTTGGCCGCCTTGCGGTCGCCCTCGCTCCACTCTATGGCCCCTTCGAACGCCGTGTATAACAGTTGGGCGCCCATCAATACGAGCATGGCCTCGCCCAGCCCCGGCACCAGCATCGAGACGCCGGTCAGCAGCAGTAGGCCGATATTGAGCAATGCCGAGAATTTGCGTGAGCGTACCTGGGCATCCACCTGCGCGGTGGGCACGGCATGGGCGCGGGCATCGTCGAGGAGCTTGTCGCGGTGCTGGTCGAACAGGTAGGCCCACAGGTCGACGTTGGCCGCCCACATTCCATGGCCTTTGCGCGCCACGCCACCGGGGGCGGGGTCGATATCACGCAACGGCACCTGGGGGCGGGGTGCCGCGGGCGGCAATTTTTTGAACCCTGCGAAGGTGAATGCACCGCGCACCAGGTCGTTGATTATCGACCCGTAGGGTTTGAGCGCCTCACTGAAGCTGCCCGATGGCGCGTCTTTTGTGAACCGCCCAAAGTAATTCGGGCGTTCGGTGTAGGTCACGAACTGGCTGAAAAAGCGTTGGTCCTGGGTGGGCAGGTCGCCTGCGGACGGTGTCGGATCGGGTGTGACCAGGCGCTTCTTGAACAATGCGATGCGTTCGGCGTCCGTGTAGCGTTTGAGCGGATGGTATGGGTCGTTGGGGATATAGATGATGGAGTCATCGGTGTAGCGGTACTTGTCGCTGATCACGAACACTATGCAGCCGATCATGCGGTGGCCCATTAGCGTCAGGTCGCGGAACCACACAGGCCGGCCATCCACAGAGGGTGTCAGCTCGCCATTGATGACCGAGAGAATCATCCGATGATCCTGGGGCAGGATGTCCTTGTTCAGCAAGGCCATTTCGGCGGTGGCGCGCAGGGCCGTTTTGTGTGCGTCGATAAAGGGCTCGCGCAATGCCGCCAGGGCGACTGCATCGGCGGGCTTGAAAAAGTTTTTGAGGTACGTCTGGTACTGCGCGCCGATATCCAAAGAGCGACACAGCCCGGTAAATTGCGGTACGGTCAGCGATGTCGCAAGCGGTATGAGTTCACCTGCATGCTCGACCATGAAGCCGGATGCGGCATGAAAGGCGCCGACCTCGCATTCCGACGCTTCGAAGTTGTGCAGGGCGGCGTCGAGCAGCGGCAGCTTCAGCACCTCGAAGCTACTCACATCGATACCGAAGATGCCGATTTCCAGCGGTTGAAGCAGACGGATGTAAGTGCTGTCGACCTCAAGCTCTACGTTGAACTGGTCCTTGAGCGCCGTGACCAGCAAGGGTTTGGCGAATGCATCGATTTCCTTGAAGGTGGATATTGCCTCAGCCAGGCGGGCTTGAGCGGTCGCGCTGGCCGTAATGCTGTCATGCACGGGCTTGCGTTGCGCCGCCGAGGCCCGTAGGTAGCCGTCGGGCAATGTTACGGGAGCGGCCTTGAGCGCCTCGCGTTGCTGTGGCGTGGCTTTTGTCAGCCACTCAGGTAGGGTGCTTTTGAAGAACGCGTCGTGCAGGCTATTTGACGCGGAGGGAGTCGCTTCGCTTTTTGGCGAAGTTGAAATAGTCATGCGGTCTTTCCTTGGGTATTGGGAGCAGACAGCAAATCACGTAAGTAGGCGCAGGCCGGGGTAGATAAAACAGCGCCAGGGAGCGACGCCCCTGGCGCCGTGGGGTCAGCTGAGCGGATGGGTCTTCAGCTCTGTGCGGGTCAGTGCCTCCATCAGCGTGGCTTCCTGGATGGCAAGCCCGGCTTGCAAGTTCTTGGCCTGCTGATCATAAAGCTTGTCGGACAACCGACCCTCGGCGTGTTCGTCATGCAAGGCCGCCAGTTGTTCATGGAAGGGCTGGCCCTGCTCCTCGAATTGCCCCTTGTACTTCTGGGCCAGGTACTCCTGCCAGAACTCCCTGGCGACCAGCGCCTGCAATTCGGCCGGTGAATCGTTCAGCTTGAGGATCTCCTGGCGGGTTTTTTTCAGCACGTCTTCGCTCACCCTGCCTGCGGTGTAGGCCGCCGTCTGCGGTTGTCCAGGCAAGTCCAGTTGGTCCGGGCCCTTGAGTCCGAAGCGATAGGCCAGCCTGATCTCGACCTCATCCAACAGTGCGATCTGCTGGAGTTTTTCCGTAGGCGAGTACCTGGGATTGTCATTGATCGCCTGGGTACGCCGGGCGATATCGTTCAACGCGGCTTTTTCCACCTCGTCGAGGCGGAACAACCCCCTGGCCAGCTTGATCAGCGTAGCGCCCTGGTTCACATCGCTGGCCAGTGCCTTGGCGTTGTGCGCCATGACCATGATCTCCACGTTGCTGAACGACAATCCGGCGCGGTCACAGCAGGTTGCGCGGCCGGCCCACTCGAATATTTGTTCGCGCAGTGCCGCGGATTCCGCAGTGTTCTGGGTAATAGCGTCGATCACTGTCCAGACCCGGTTCTGCAGGTCTGCATGGCCGGCGGGTGCCTCTCTCATGCCTTCGAGCATGGCGAAGAACCCGTCACTGCCCGGTTGTGTTCGCAATTGCTGCCATTGGGCCGTACGGGGCGCGATTTGCGCGTCGGGCACGCCTCGCATCCAGCGGGTCTGCTGTTGACCGATGGCGTGTACTCTTGGCGTCGACGTAACCTGCAGTGCCGAGGAAACCAGTTGGTTAGGGTGGTCGGCCGAACTCAGGCCTACCTGCTCGAGGCGCGCCTGGTATTGGCGCAGCTGTTGTCGCGTCGCCTCGGTCAGCGGGTTGCCTTGGAGCCTGATGGTGTTAGTGATGCGGGCCGACTGCGCCAGTTGCTCGGCAGGCGGGTTGATGAGTGAGTCGGGAAGCTCGGTGATGCGGTTGTTCAGCAAGGCAACGTACTCCAGAAGCGGTTGCGCGCCGATTCCGGTCGGGTAGGTTTCAAGCTCGCAGTTCTGCAGGCTCAGCGTACGTAAGTCGGTAATAGCGCTGAAATCCGGAGCGATGCGCAAGGGGTTGATCGCCATGCTCAACGCCCTGAGCGTTGTACGCTGGGCCAGCACTTGCGCGGTTACGGGAGTGAGCTGGATCTGGTTGCCATGCAAAAGCAAGCGGGTCAGCCCGTTCATTTGATTGAGGGCCTGGGGCAACTCGCGTAACTGGTTGTTCGACATATCCAGCCAACGGACACCGCGATGGCGTAGCAGGAATTGCTCGGGGCTGGTGCTCAGACTCATATTATTGAGTTTGAGCGAGCCGACGTGGCTGAAATCTGCGTCCAGCTCCGGCAGGCTTGGCAGGGTGAGATTGCTGAGGTCCAATTCCCAACCTATGGGGGTAAGGTCGAAAGCCTTTTGTTGAGGCCCTTCCTTTCGCCAGCAACTGATTATCCGGTCCCTTGCCAGGTAGCGATCATCCCGCCCCGCGAAATTGAGCATGCGCTGGCGGGTGCGCACGTAGCCGGTCCCGGTCCTGCTGTTGATGTTGCCACCGGCAGAGGCCCACGTGTTGAGCTGTGTATTGAGCACTTGGAATTCTTGTTCCAGGCGCGACAACTCCGCTTCCAGACCCTCCCCCAAATCCCAGATGAATTGCCGGATCTCCAGCGTGTTGCGATTGGGGTACAGCGCGCGTGCGCGTTCAAGGTGCGGGTTGTTCATGTCGAACGCGTCATGGGTTTTGATCAGGTCCGGACGTTCCGCGGCCAAGCGTTGCCAGTAAGTGTCGAAGCGTTGCCGATAGGCTTCAGGAAACGGGTTGCCTTTCAGGAACGTGACATCGTTGATCCTGGCGATGGTTTCCAGCTGTTCGGGCTGCGGGTCGAGATTTGCCTCGGGAACCTCACTCAGGCGGTTATCGCGCAGGTTCAGAAACTCCAGGTTGGTTTTGTCCAGCAGGCCGGTGGGCCAGTGTTCGATTCCGGAACCCGACAGGTCCAGCCTCTTCAACTCCCGCATGGCGCTGAAGTCCGGGGTGAGGCCCAAGCGATTGCCCGAAAGCTCCAGGGTTTCCAGCTTGTGCAGTGCGCTGAGCCGTGCGGCGCTTTGTGGGGTGAGCACGATCTTGTTCTGGTTCAGCCTCAACTGAGTCAGCTGAGGCATTCTGTCGAGCCCTTCAGGGACGGCGGTGAGTTCGCAGTTGGCCAGGCTCAGCTTTTTAAGCTGGTTGAAATTATTCAGGAACGTCTGCGTGTTGCCACCCCACAGGCGGGTACGCAGTTCCAATTCGGTGACATGGCTGAAGTCTGCCGTGAGCGCGGGCAGGTCCAGCGGTACATAGCTGATGAGTTTGAGCGTACTGCCCGATTCACGACGCCAGCAGCGCTTGATGTCATTAGCGACCGTACTGGCGTACGCGCCGACTCGCGGGTTGTTGGCCTCGACCCACACGTTCAAATCGTCCTCAAGCTTTCGGTACTCGGCTTCCCGTCGTGTCAAGGATGAACGCACTTCGCTGCCAAGCGATTCGATAAAGTCCCTGACTTGCTCATCGCTGAATGAGGGGTAAAGCTTGCGCACCCGTTGTTGCGCAGTGCTGAGCTGCGCTTTGAGTTTCTCGTAGCCACGCCCGCCACCGAGCAACCGCATCGTGGCGTCGTAGGCAGGTTTTCGCACTGGGTTTTCGAGCAACACAGCACGCAGTTGTTCGCGGGGCAAGGGAGTGGACTGGATGGCAGCCCGCAGGTGGTCGGTGTCGGTCACCCGCATGTCGATACGTTCACCCGGTGACAACGTATTCAGAATGGCATCGTACAAATCCGTGGCGTGGTTGCCTTCGAACCGCCCATCGTCGAGCTGTACAAGGATTTTACTCGGTGTTCCGCCCGCCTCGCCGATGGCATCGAGTAAGACGTCCTGAGCATCGTTGGGCATGCGCTGGCGCAATTCCACGCGCGTTCCCCTAGGCCAGCCGGGCAAGGTCTCCAGGGTACGCAGGGCCAGGCGCTGGCTGTCGAGGTCGGACGGTGTGTTCAAGTGCAGGTTTTCATAGGCGCGCGACACCCGGGTTTCCTGCTCGGCCCATTGCGCCCGTTCGGCCAGCGCGACCGGCAGGCGCGCGCTGCGGCGAAAGGCTGCCAATTCTGCAGCGCTGAGTTCTTTAAGCAACGGCTCGGCGATGCGTGTCGGCAGTTTAGGGTACGCGTCCTGTACACGTTGTACATCGGGGTCGTTGCTGGCGGTCAGTTGCTGATAACGTTCCTCGACATACGAAGGCTTGATCGACTCGACAAACTCGCCCAGTTGCCGACGCAGTTTGGCGGCCCGTATGGGCAGCGTGTCCAGGGGCGAACCGGGAATGTCGACCAGGTCAGGGTCGGCGCCTTGCAGGGTGTACAGCACCTGATGCAGTCCCTCGCCTCGAGCCAGGTGCTGTTCGTTGAGTACTACCGTGCGCCTGGGCTGGGGTGACAGGGAGGGTACGTCATCCCAGAGTACGCGCCTTTGGCTGTCCATCACCCGCAATGGCGGGGAGCTGGACAACAGTCCACGGCGCTTCATCAGGTCCAGTTGCGTGCCCAGGTCGGCCTTGGGAAAGACGAAAGGGTCGGAGCTCTTGAGCCGCTGGATGAATTCGTTGACCTGCTGGTGGAGTTTGAAGCGTTGCAGCGAATCGGCCAGCAACAGCGGTGTGACTTCGCCATTCACATGCGCTTCGCGCAGGGCGTCGGCTGTGACACCGCTGGCCTCCTGGGCCTTGAGCAACTGGTCAGTGTCCAGCGGCTCGGTGGTATGGCCCAGGCGCCTGAGTGCAGTGGTGTCGTCCCAGTCCAGTGGGGTTTCGCCTTCGTGGCGCCAGGCCCCTTGGTTGTTTTGGGCCAGTTTCGGTGAGTAGGCCTCGGGACGGGTAGGATGCTGAATGCGGTATTCGGCGGTGTTCGGATCTTGCGTGACGCGGTAGGTGTAGCCTTCAAGCGGCAAGATCGTCTGCCCCTCATGGCTGTACAGCCCTTGCGCATCAGGCTGGGCATCGGGCGCCAGCTGGATCGAGGTACGATAGGGGCTCAGGTCGGGTTTCCACAGGCGGCTCTTGCCATCGCTCGACGTTATTGGCTGAGTCGCCTCGACGACCGGTTCAGCCGGCACCGCTGTCAGTTTGGTAAAACCTCTCCCCACGGCGGCCATCGCCGCCAACTGCACCAGGTTTTGCGCGACGTCGATCAGGTGGGCCTTGGCCGCCTTGCGATCGCCCTCCGACCACTCCTTCACGCCGTCAAAGGTTTCCAGCAGAAGTTGGGTGCCCATCACCGCCATCATGGCCTCACCCAACGCCGGTATGAACATCGAGATACCCGTGAACACCAGCATGCCGATGTTGAGCAACTGCGCCAGTTTGCGTGAGCGTACGCTGGCATCCACATCTGCCGTGGGCACCGCATGAGCGCGTGCGTCGGCGTAGAGTTTGGCGCGATGCTGTGCGTAGAGATAGGTCCACAGGTCGAGGTCCTCGCCCCAGAACCATCCCCCGTGGGCCGGCGGCGTGATGACCGGCTCCAGGCGCGGATCAGGATTGGGCACTTGTTTGGGTGGAGCAGGTGGTGGCGAGGGGTGGGTGGTGCTGAAGAAATAGAACGGGTCGATCCCCTGTCGTATTTGATCAATCAGCGGTTTATAGGGCAAGAGCTTCTGGGCGAGGGAGGTGTCCGAGGTGTCTTGGGTGAACTGGCTGAAATACTCCGCCCGCTCTCCATAATGGATGAACTGGCTGAAGAACCGCTGGTAGGTCGTGGGACCTTCCTGCGGAGCCGGCGTGGCATCAGCGGCAGTGAGTCGTTGCTTGAACAGCGGCTTGAGCTGACCCAGGGTGTAGCGCTTGAGCGGTGCCCGGGGATCGTCGGGAATGTACAGCAGCAACTCGCTCCCGTTGTGAAGTTCGCCGCTGACCACGAACACCACCACACCGGTGAGTCGGTGTTGCGTCAGGCTCAGGTCGCGCAACCAGATGCGCTTGCCGTTCAGCACCGGCTTTTTTTCGCCGTCGATTACCGACAACACCATGCGGTAATCGGCGTCGGTGATGTCATTTTTCAACAAGGCCTGTTCAGCCGCCGAGCGCAACGCTGATTTATGCGCGACGGTGAATCGCTCCTGCAGGACGGCCTGCGCCACCGCGTTATTGGGCTCCAGGAAATCCTTGAGGTAAGCCTGGTATTTCGCGCCGATATCCAGCGAACGGCACAGGCTGGTGAACTGCTCCACCGTCAAGGGGGTGGTGACGGCGGTGGAGCCGTCTGCGTTCGCCGACTGGACCACGAACCCCGAGGAGGAATGAAACGCGCCGGCTTCGCATTCCGAGGCCTCGAAGTTGTGCAGTGCCGCTTGCAGCAGCGGCAACTTGAGCGCTTCGAACCAACCGACAGGAATATAGAACTCGGTGAGGGACACGGTTTTTCTCAGCCGGATGAAGGTCTTGTCGACATCCAGCGTGACGTTGAACCGCTCTTTCAAGGCGTTGACCAGCAGGGGGCGGGCGAAGGTGTCGATGTCTTCCAGACTGGACATGGTGTTGTCCAACCGGGTCTGTGCGGCGAAATGGGTGGCGATGCTGGCTTGCAGCGCGTTGCGTTGCGTCGCCGAGGCCTGCACGTACCAGTCCGGCAGCACCGTGCCGGCGGCCTTGAGGGCTTTGCGTTGTTGTGGTGTGGCTTGGATCAACCAGTCGGGGATGGCGCTTTCGAGGAAAGTGCTGTGCACGCTCTCTGAAACGGTCGGTCGAGTCTCGTCTGTTGGGCGTAGAACTGACATGAGTCACTCCTTGGGTTTAGGAGGTGACAGCACATCACTCGCGCAGGGAAGTGACGCGGTAGATAAGTACGCTTAGGCTACCTTGCAAGCGTACGCAGGAACGGGCGGTTCGCGGTGTCTGAACAGCCCATGCGTGGGCTCGATTGACGTTTACCTGATCACAGCGAACGTCGGATAAATAGTTAGGCCCGCACCCTTCTGCGGGGGACCTAGGATCCCGTGGTCTTCAGATCACACAGTAGCCATCCCATGTCCAAGTCCGTTGCAGTCGAACACACAGCATTGCCCGTACCCATCGATCAAGGCCAGCATTACACGCTGATCAAACAGGCCATCGCGCCATGCCTTGTCCGGGCCTCGCCCGAGCGTCGCCAGGCCCTCAAAGAGACTGCTCCACAGATTCCCGACTGGTACGCCGCCGCCGCCCAGCACCAGAAAGATCAGCTCAAAACCCTGATGGATGCACGCTGCGACGCGCTCAACCAGTTGGAAAAGTCCATGGGAAAATTGCAGTCAGTGACCGCATTCGCCCAGCCGTTACTGGAGGCTGCCTTGAAAAAGGCGGGCTTCGAACTGGACGTCCATCAAACCTGGCTGCGGCTTTATTCACCGGTGGAAGATGCCTTCGGCCGGCCAACGGGCGGGTTCAAGAGCAAGTCCTTTTCGTTGTTGCAGGCGGCGTTGAACAACTTCGAAGCGCGGGAGGCCGAGAAGGGATTTTTCAACCAATCCTCAGGCTTTATCACCCCACCCGATGCGCGCGGCCAGTTCGAACGCCATGCCACCTCGTTGCAGATCGAAACCTTTGTGCAGTTGTGCCGTGATCTGGACCTGGGCGCGCAGTACCAGGCCTACCTCAAGACCTTCCTGGAACCCCAGGATGCGGTCGCCGAGGGCTTGCTGCGCGAGCGCTACCTGACCCACCAGAAAGCCGCGTTCAAGGCGGCGGCCTACCTGGCCCTGGTCAAGGGTGATATCGACGCGAGCGATCATGCCTTGCTGATGCGCGTGCTGGCCGGTGAACAACCGATCATGCTGGGCGACAAGCAGGTGTGGTACCGCGTGCCGTGCATGATGAACCTGCGCCTGCGCGATTGCCTGGTCATCGACCCCTGCGTCAAATATCGCTATTCCCAATGGGTGATCATCTACGTCCCGGACGATCCCGAGCATCCGATCAAGCGGTACGCGTCATTCGCCGACTTCAGCAACGCCGTGACAGCCCGTCTTACTGCCGGCACGCAGGCCCATGGCGACCGCTCCGTAGAGTTACCGGTTACCGAATACCAGCGGTTCTACAGCCGGTTCATTGATTACCGGCATCGCCCCTACTACTTTCGCCGGCTCACCGAGCTGGTGGTGGATGCACCGCCAGGATCGTTCATCGAGGATTGGTTGCAGTCCGAATGGGGCCAGTACCTCACGTCACTGGTGACGCCGTCGTACCTGCAGAGTATTCCATCGATTTTCGGTGAGCCTCGGCCGCAGACACGGGTGCCGATCAGCGCGCCGGAATTCAATATCGGCGCGAATGCGATCAAGGGGCTGTGGGAGGAAGTGGACCTGTGGCCCCATCGCTACGAAAGCTTGCGCAAGCGCCTGTATGCCGATGCGCGGGCCCAGGCCGTGAGCACTGCCGACGCGGACGATGCTGAACGTTCGCGGCGTCTTGAGCATTATCTGAATACCGGCCTGTTTGCCGTGAACCTGTTGGGCATGGTGGTTCCGCCGCTGGGGGTGGCGATGTCCCTGGTCACGGCGGGGCAGTTGCTATACGAAGTGCTGGACGGTGTTATCGAGTGGGCACAGGGGGACCGCGAAGCCGGTTGGGCGCATATCACCGATGTGCTGGAAAACCTGGCCCTGCTGGCGGCCGGTGCGGGCGTGGCTCACTTGACCCTGTCGCCCTTCATCGAGCAGCTCAAGGCGGTGCAGTTGCCCAGCGGCAAGACCCGGCTGTGGAAGCCCGATCTGTCCATCTACGAGCATCCTTCGCCGTTGCCCGCCGATTCCGTCGCCGACGCACAGGGACTGCATCAGGTCGACGGCAAACAGCTGCTGGAATTGGAGGGCAAGCGCTATGCGGTACGGCAAGACCCGCAGACCGAGCGTTTTCATATCGAGCACCCGTCACGGGGCGATGCCTATTTGCCGCGCCTGACCGCCAATGGCGAGGGCGCCTGGAACCATGAACTTGAGCAACCCTTGAAGTGGCAAGGCGCAACCCTGATGCGCCGCCTGGGGCCGGTGATGGACGGTTTCAGTGACACCGAGCTGGAGCAGATCCGCCACACCAGTGGCGTGACGCAAGACCGATTGCGTCGGGTGCATGTCGAAGGTGAACCGGTGCCGGCGATCCTGCTGGATACCGTGCGCAGGTTCCGTGCCTATCGCGACGCCGGGACGGTGGCCGAGGAGATCGGCGCGGGCAAGCATTCCATCAATTTGTGCGGCTATCCAGCGTCCCTGGTTGTGTACCTCAAGGGTTGGCCGCAACAGTTGGCGATCGAAGCGTTTTGGGACATCGAGCCAAGCGGCCGGTCAGTGAAGTACGGCGACCCCGGCGCCTCCACCCGCGACACCCTGCGGATCAGCCTTACAGAATTGATGAAGGGCCAGTTGCCCGCGCGGGTGATCGGTTTTCTCGACGAAGCCCAGATCCATGCCCTGTTGCCTGGCTACACCCCCAGAACGCCGGAACTGCGCGTCGCTGCCCTGAAGGCACGTCTGCAAACCTTCGCGGTCACCCAGCGCGCGCGCTTGATGCGCAGCCTCTACGCCGGACAGCAGCCGCCCACGGACGCCGCCACCCAATTGATCAAGCGCCAGTTTGCTCGGGTCCCGACGCTCATGGTCCAGGAGTTGCTGGGGAGCGCTACTGCCGAGGAGAGAAAAACGCTCAACACCCGGCAGCGTGTGCCGCTGCGATTGGCCGAGCAGGCGCGCGACCTGCAGCAGAACATGCGCCTGACCCACGCCTACGAGGGCCTGTACCTGGAGGCGCTGGCGGATAAGGACACCGAAGCCCTGGTCGTCAATTCAGTGCCGAGGTTGGCGGGATGGAAGGACAACCTGCGCCTGGAAGTGCGTGAGGCAGAGCTGGACGGTGAGCTACGGGCCAGTTTCGGCCCGCAGCAGGCGACTGAACGCAAGGTGTTGGTGCGGGTTGGAGAGGGCCGTTACCAGGCACGCAATGTCCGCGATGAAACCCTGCATGAGCCCGACGACCTCTACTCAGCTATCCAGCACGCCTTGCCCGACGAGCACCGCCAGGCCATCGGCTTGCCGAACATCAAGCAAGGCCAGGAACTGAAGGCCAGGATCATTGCCGCGGCGCTGCCCCGTGACCAGTTGCGCACGGTGCTTAAACTCCAGCAGCGCCGGTACCTCTTTTCACACCGACCGGCACCGCGCCTGGCGAGCGGGAAGTTGGGGTACCTGGCCAGCAACCACGGTCAGCATACGGCCTGGGGGCATATCATCGAGGAGCGCGTGCGCACCCTTTTCCCTGGGTTTACCTTCGAGCAAGTGAACACGTTCATCGACGACATGGGGTTGGAGTACCAATCCCGGCTCAAGGCCCTGGAGATGGAATACAAGACATTCGACAACACGTTGCAGAACTGGCAACGCGAACACTATAACCAGGTCACCGAGGAGCAGCGCCGATCAGGGGCATTCCAGCAACAACGGTTTGCCCGCCTGCGAATCGTCAAGGCCTTGCGCGACGCCTGGCGACGCGCTGGGCCCGAGGATGCGGATGTCAGCGGGTACTCCCATGGGCAAGTCCTCGACCTGTCCGACGAGGACCTGCATGACCAGCTTGAGCAACTGCCGCCGTTGACCGCCAACTTCGACCATGTTTCGGCCCTTGACCTATCGGATGCGGGAATCTCGACAGACCCCAGCCCCTTCCTGCGCTATTTCAAGCGGCTGCGGCGGTTGGACCTGAGTAACAACGAACTGAGCGTGCTGCCCGAGCCGATAGGTCAAATGCAGCGATTGACCGAGCTGGAGCTGTCCGATAATCAGATTGTCCTGGACACGAACGCCTTCAATCACCTGAGTGGGCTTACGAAGCTGAACTACCTGGGGCTGGAAAGCAATCCGCTTGGCCGCGCGCCCGACATCGGCCGCATGCCGGAATTGAGCATGCTGCTGCTCGGCGACAGCGGGCAGACCACGTGGCCTACCGGCTTGTTTGAGCAACCACGGGCGCGTTCGTTCGTGCTGGACCTGAGCGCCAATCGGTTGGACAGCGTTCCCCAGGTCGAACCTGGGTCAAGCCACGCAAACACCGTGGCACGCACCCGTATCAGCGTGGAACCGGCGTTCATTTCCGCGCAGAATCTGGAGATCGTCAGGGGCTACCGGCTGTCCGTCGGGCTGGAGCCGGACCGTACCTATCCGCTGCGAGGGGTGATGGACAGCATCCATTGGCGCAGTGGCCTGAGCGATGAGCAGTGGCGGGCCAAACAGGACACCTGGGACGCCCTGGAAAATGAGCACGGCTCCGAACCGTTTTTCAATGAGTTGCGCAAACTGTCCGAATCTGCAGATGCACTCGAACAAGAGAGTGCGGCCAAGATCGATCTCACACGCAAAGTGTGGAAAATGGTCGAGTCGGCGGCGGCCAACACAGCCTTGCGTGAAAAACTGTTTGCCATGGCCGCGGCGCCCACCACCTGCGTGGATGCCGGTGCCCAACTGTTCAATGCCATGGGCGTTGAAGTGCTGGTGGCGCGGGCGTACGACTCGCTTCTCCCGGACACGGTGGAGCGCGACTTGCTGGCTGTGGCGCGCGGCAAGTCACGCCTGGATGAACTGGGTCGGATTGCGCGTGCCCGGGTCGATGCGCTGGTGGCCGAAGGGCGCAAATACCCCGAGCGCGACGCCGATGGCGAACGCATCACCCATCGCGATGCGCAGGGCAATGCGATGCGCGACATCGACGAGGTAGAGGTCTACCTGATCTACGCGACCGAATTGGCGCCCCCGGACAAATTGCACTTGCCCTGGCAATCCGCTCGGATGATGTTCTCGGAACCGGACGTGACCGCGGACATGATCGAACAGGCCCGCAAGCGAGTGCTCGCCCTTGAGGAAGGCAACCTGTTGCGGCAATCGATCAGTGAGCAGCCGTTCTGGCTGGATTATCTCCGGCAGGCACACACAGAGCCCTTCAAGACGCTGCAAGGCAAGGCAGAGGCCTTGCTGGATCTGCGCGATGCCCAGCAAGCCTGGCTCGACGCCGCTGATCCGGTGCAAAAGGACCGTTGGCGCAGCGAGGTACTGCGGCTGGCGGAACACCTGGGCAAGCCGGCCGCCGAGGTGCCGCCGGGGGCAGTGATGACCCAGGCGCGGCTCGACGCCGAAATGGAGAAACTGGCGGCGCAAGATCGGGCCCAGGTGGAAAAGCTCACCGACGAAGCGTTGCAGCGCGCCAAGTTGGACAGTATCGAAGACTTGTACCAGGACTTGTAACCGGACGCAGGCCGTACACCTCAGAACAGGAAGTAACGCTGGGCCATCGGCAGCACATCCGCCGGTTCGCACCATAACAACACGCCGTCGGCCTTGACCTGGTAGGTCTGGGGATCGACGTCGATGTCGGGCAGGTAATCGTTGTGGATCAAGTCGGTTTTCTGCACGTCGCGACAACCCTTGACCACGGCGATCTGCTTTTTCAGGCCCAGGGCCTCGGGCAGCCCGGCGTCCCGGGCCGCCTGGCTGATGAAGGTCAGGCTGGTGGCGTGCAGGGCGCTGCCAAAGCTGGCGAACATCGGCCGGTAGTGCACCGGTTGCGGCGTGGGGATCGAGGCGTTGGCGTCGCCCATGAGGCTGGCGGCAATCGCGCCGCCCTTGAGGATCAGCGTCGGCTTGACCCCGAAGAACGCCGGGCGCCACAGCACCAGGTCGGCCCACTTGCCCACTTCGATGGAGCCGACGATATGGCTGACGCCGTGGGTAATCGCCGGGTTGATGGTGTACTTGGCGATGTAGCGCTTGATCCGGAAGTTGTCGTTGCCTGCACCGTCGCCCGGCAGCGGGCCGCGCTGTCTTTTCATTTTGTCGGCGGTCTGCCAGGTGCGTGTGATGACTTCGCCGACGCGGCCCATGGCCTGGCTGTCGGAGCTGATCATGGAAAATGCGCCAAGGTCATGCAGGATATCTTCGGCGGCGATGGTCTCGCGGCGGATACGGCTTTCGGCGAAGGCGACGTCTTCGGCGATGCTCGGGTCGAGGTGATGGCAGACCATCAGCATGTCCAGGTGTTCGTCGATGGTGTTGCGGGTGAAGGGCCGCGTCGGGTTGGTGGAGCTGGGCAGCACATTCGCAAAGCCACAGGCCTTGATGATGTCCGGCGCGTGGCCGCCGCCGGCGCCTTCGGTGTGGTAGGTGTGGATGGTGCGGCCCTTGAGCGCGGCGAGGGTGGTTTCGACAAAGCCGGACTCGTTGAGGGTGTCGCTGTGGATCGCCACTTGTACGTCGTACTCGTCGGCCACGCTCAGGCAGTTGTCGATGCTGGCGGGGGTGGTGCCCCAGTCTTCGTGCAGCTTCAAGCCGATAGCGCCGGCCTTGACCTGCTCGATCAATGGCTCGGGCAGGCTGGCGTTGCCTTTGCCGGTGAAGCCGATATTCATCGGGAATGAGTCGCTGGCCTGGAGCATGCGCGCCAGGTGCCACGGGCCAGAGGTGCAGGTAGTGGCATTGGTACCGGTGGCGGGGCCTGTGCCGCCGCCGATCAGGGTGGTGACGCCGCTGTTCAGGGCCTCTTCGATCTGCTGCGGGCAGATGAAATGCACATGGCTGTCGATGCCGCCGGCGGTGAGGATCATGCCTTCACCGGCGATCACTTCGGTACTGGCGCCGATGGCCATGGTCACGCCGGGCTGGATATCCGGGTTGCCGGCCTTGCCGATGGCGTGGATGCGGCCATTTTTCAAGCCCACGTCAGCCTTGACGATGCCCCAGTGATCGATGATCAACGCATTGGTGATCAGGGTGTCGACCACTTCATGGGCGAGCAACTGGCTTTGGCCCTGGCCATCGCGGATCACTTTACCGCCACCGAATTTCACTTCTTCGCCGTAGACGGTGAAGTCCTGTTCGACCTCGACGAACAGCTCGGTGTCGGCCAGGCGGACCTTGTCACCGACGGTGGGGCCGTACATGTCGGCGTAGGCTTGGCGGCTGATTTTCATGTGGTTGCCCTGAAGATATGTGTTGAATGTGAGATCGCTATCGGGGGCAAGCCCCCTCCCACCTTGATGTGTGAACACCGTCAAAATGTGGGAGGGGGCTTGCCCCCGGTAAGGCCCTAAAGATCACCCATGATCCGACCTGCAAAGCCGAATACCCGCCTGCCACCACTCAAATCCACCAACTCGACCTCGCGACTCTGTCCCGGCTCGAACCGCACCGCCGTGCCCGCCGGAATATTCAGGCGCATGCCACGACTCGCCGCCCGGTCAAACGTCAGTGCGTCATTGGTCTCGAAGAAATGGTAGTGCGAGCCCACCTGAATCGGCCGGTCACCACTGTTGGCCACGCTTAGGGTGACGGTGCGCCGGCCCACGTTGAGTTCGATGTCGCCAGGCTGGATCCGGTATTCGCCAGGAATCATGCAGGTTGCCCCAGTTTCTTGAAGTAAATGGCGGTCGGGCTGTAGCGCCCGTCCGGGCTTTGGCAGTAGTCGGGCAGTTCACCGAGCCTGGTGTAGCGCAGCGACTGGTAGAAAGCTTCGGCCGGTGAACCGGCTTCGGTATCCAGGTACAGCAGCCCGCGCTGGTGCTGGCGTGCGGCGAGCTCCAGGGTGTGCATCAGTTGCTGGCCCAGGCCATGACGCCGCGCGCTGCTGTGTACCAGCAACTTTTGCACTTCGGCGCGGTTGAGGCCGTTGGCTTTTTGGCACAAGGCCAATTGCACACTGGCGATCACCTGTTCGTCGCGTACCACGACCCAGAGCAACAGGCTGGCGTCTTCAATACTCGCCTGCACAGTGCTCAGGTAAGCACGCGCCTGGGCCTCATCGAAGTCCGCCATGAAGCCGACCGATGCGCCGTGTCTGACGGCATCCAGCAATAGCTCGATCAAGCCCGGGCGGTAATGGGCAAAACTTTCTGCATTGACTCGACGCAGGTGCGTGGCGTTCATCGTTTTCACTCCTGGGGCGGTTCGGCGCCCGAGTTCAAGGCCAGTTGCATGAAGGTCAGGTCCAGCCAGCGGCCGAACTTGATGCCCACCTGCGGCATTTGCCCGGTGGTCACGAAGCCCAATCGTTCATGCAGGCGCACGGAAGCCAGGTTGCCGCTTTCGATGGCGGCGACCATCACGTATTTGCCGCCTTCCCGCGCACGTTCGATAAGCGCTTGCATCAGGCGTGGGCCGAGGCCTTTGCCGCGCTGATCGTGACGCACATACACCGAGTGCTCGACGCTGTAGCGGAAGCCTTCGAAAGGGCGCCAGTCGCCGAACGAGGCATAACCGGTGACCTCACCGTTTTCCACCGAGACCAGGATCGGATATCCCTGGGCATGCCGCGCACTGAACCAGGCCTGGCGATTGCCCAGGTCCACCGGCTGTTCGTTCCAGATCGCTGTGGTGTTGAGTACCGCATCGTTGTAGATATCGCGGATCGCCGGCAAGTCGTCTTGGGTCGCATCACGAATCATGACCAGGCCTCACGCGATGGGTTGGTGGACGGTGACCAGTTTGGTGCCGTCGGGAAAGGTGGCTTCCACCTGGATGTCCGGAATCATTTCCGGGATGCCTTCCATCACCTGTTCGCGGCTGAGCAAGGTGGTGCCGTAGTGCATCAGGTCGGCCACGGTGCGGCCGTCGCGGGCGCCTTCCATCAGCGCGGCGGAGATGTAGGCGATGGTTTCCGGGTAGTTGAGCTTCACTCCGCGCGCCAGCCGGCGCTCGGCCACCAGGCCAGCGGTGAAGATCAGCAGTTTGTCTTTTTCCCGTGGGGTCAGGTCCATGGTTCAGGTACTCCAGATTCGTGGTGAAACGGCTTCCCGGCCGAGCACCGCCGGGCGCAACAAGCGCCATAAATCGATCAGCCATGCCCGCGCCAGCAGTGCTTCACTGGCCAGGCAACGGGCGACCAGCAAGCCGGGCAATTGAGTCAGGTCGCCGCGTACTGCATGGGGCAGGGTGCGGCAGTGTTCCAGTAAGTCTGTGTCGATTTCACCGGTAAGCAGCAGCGTCGCCAACACCGGCTGGCCGTCCAGCCCGATGGGCGACTCCAGCAAGCCGTCGGCGCCCACAATGCGCTGGCGTTCATGCCAGAGCAACCGGCCGTCGCGGCGGATATCCAGATGAGACTGGAAATGCCCCAGATCGAAGCGCTCGCCACTGGCCGGGCGACCCAGGGCGACCACGTCCCAGTAAAACAGACGGGCATCGCCCTGCAGGTCGATGCGCGTGGTGAGCTCGGCCTGGGCCGCACTGAACACGATGGTTTCCTGGGGCAGCCATTCCAGGGTGGCGCCGGCTTGCACGGTGAGTTCCAGTTGCTGATAGGCAGGGCCGCTGGCGCGATACCACTTGGCCGCGCCGGGGCTGGTCAATTGCGCCCAGGCGCCTTCGGCGACATGCGCGCGGATGTCCAGTCGGTCACCGCCGGCAATCCCGCCGGGCGGGTGCACGATGATGTGCTGGCACACTTCGGGGCCTTCGGCGTACAGGTGTTTTTGCACCCGCAGCGGGCCATGGTGGCGACGCATCACCGGGCGGGTGGTGTCGCCGACACGGGCGTAGCCGAGTTCCAGCTCGGCATGCCAGCTGGGGGTGAACAGGGCGGTGGAGGCGGGCAGGTTCATGGTGAGTGCTTGACGTCGTTTTTAGACAGCTTTTCCTCTGGTGTAGCAAAGGACGTGCCGGGGAGGAGCACCGTCTAACGGTCAGTCTATGCGCTGCTGTGCGCTGTCTTGGTGCTGTCTCGGTATGGGGGCGTCAATCCATGCGCTGTTGTGGTGCGCATGTCTTAATTATCTAACGCCTCAGGGCATGTGCCTTCTTCAGGATGGTGTAACCGTGAGGGTGGCCGTCCACCCTTCTCAAAGGAGTGATCAGCACATGACGAATTCTGCCCAGGCGTTGACTGTCGAGGCGTTGCTGCATCGGCAGAGCCCGCCGTTCGCTACGTTGAACGCTGCCGCACGCTACGCGGCAACGCAGATCAACAGGGCCACGGGGCGGTCCTATGGGGGCTACATTTTTACCGATGCCGAGGGCGACTACCACGCCAGCTACCCCCAGGAAGGTGCTTTGCACGACTTTCTGTTCCCCGACGAGGTGAGCATGGAGTCGGCTGCCGACCGGTTACTGCCCCACGGCTATCTCTACGAGGCCTATTACTTCTGTGATATCGACCGTCACGCCGAAATCAAACGTCAGCGCCCCGGCTGGTCCGCCCAGCGTATTGCCTTGACGCAGAGCGTCCCATGCGCTGAGGCGGTGTTTGCAACCTACTACCACTTCAACGCGTTTTTCAGCGTGGGACCGCAAGGTTCCCTGGTGCGTTTCGCGCCGGATACTCGCGCCATGCAGAAAAGCTTTGTCGAGCGCATGCAAGCCAGGATGCAAGGGCAGGCGACGCCGGCGTTACCGTTGGCCGATGAGCCGGTCGGGGAATATATCCAGGAGCTGATGGCGGCCGGTCGAGTGTCGGTTATCGTCACCTCGCCGGTCTGGGCCGGTTGGCGCGGGGACCTCTTGCCTGGCTGGCGTCCTTACTTGGTGAACCCGGCTCCCCGCACGCCCGAACCCTACCTGGGGCCAATCCAAGGGGATGCGACTGAGGTGATGGCGGGTGTTCATGAACAACTGCTACGTCGCCCTGCCGAGCAGCAGTTGGGCTTTGTGCTCAAGCATGAAAAGCGGCAAGTGTTCATGGCAACCGAACCGGTGACGGTGGCCCGGATGGACTTCAAGCCCGCCGTTGTATTTGCGTCGGAGCGTGCTGACACGTTCAGCGTGCCACGCTCGTGGGCCTTATTCGGTGCCTTCACGTTGTGCACCGATTCGCCTGCGCCGCCACAGGTCAAGCAACCCTGGCTGTACGAGCGCTTTATCAAACCGCAAGCGCTGGCCCATGCCATCGGCGAATCCAGAGCGCAACTCGACGGCGTCGCCTTTGTACTCTATTTCAGCACCTTCGACGGTGCGCAGTTGCGACTGGTGTTCCCCAGCGTTCAGGCGTCATTAGAGTTCTATAACCCCAAGCCAACCTCGGCGCACAAAATCGACCATAACGTTGAGGCTGCGCTGATAGCGGGCACGTTGACGCCCCTGCAGTTTGTGCGCAAAGTCGCCGCGGCCGGTGAGTTGACGGTGTTGCGCACCAGTGCGCTGTGGGATGTGCCAGGACGCGTCGGCACGGACTGGGCGCCCTATGCGCGGCATACGCTGAACCTCGGTCCGGCCTTCGTGCTTGCAGACGATGCGGCGCGCTACGCCCACGAGCAGATCGGCAGTCGCCGCGACAGCGGTTACACCGGCCTGATCCTGCAGCGTGACGACCAACGTTTCGTCGCCACCGCCCCCCAGGCAAACCCAGCCGGGCGTTTCGACCTGAGTCACGTCTGCCCGGTGGATCGACAGGGCCGACCCATCGTGTTGCCGGCGGGGCACCGCGTGCAGGGTATCTGCAGCTCCCGCCGGCGCGGTGATGGCAACGGTTTGACGTGGCCGGACGAAGAGGCCGCGATTGCGGCACAGATGTTCATGGACACGGACCTACATGGGATTTTCGGACTACAACCGGACATCCCGCTGGCCTACCTGTCGGGCTCGGCGGACAGCCTGCTGTGCTATGAGCCATTTGCGCCGGGCATGGCCCATGACCTGCGCGCCCGCGTCGCCCCTGGCGCCGGTGGCAGCCAGATTCAGCATGAATTGCGCGACGGCATACTGCAGCCCGGCGACCTTGTACGCGAAATGCTCTTGGGCGGGCGTTTGCGCGTGGTGGTGGGCAATCCGGTCTGGGGGCCTGAGGGCCAGGTGCAGAGCGACTGGTCGGGGCCGTTCGAGATGGATGAGCCCCGGGTGGCATCGCAACCACAGTTTGGACCGGTGTTCGCCACGGCCCGCGATGCCGTGGCGGAGGCTTGTGCCCGTGGGCGCACGCGCTACGCCATCAGTGCCAGTGGCCTGGGGTTGGTGATCAAACACACGGTACGCGACGAATTTTGTGCAACACAACTGCTGCCAGGGCACTTGCTGGATCGTCTCTACCATGCCAGCGAATTCGGTGCGCCTGCACTGGTCGACGATTTCCGGGTGCACGCCGTGTACTACGCCTGCCAGCGCATCGCACCGGGCCTGACAGGGCAGGACGCCTGGCTGGCCCGCCATTTCATCGACGCGCAGTCGTTCTATCACGCCCTCTACGATGAGCAGCGGGTCAGGCGCGGTGGGTTTTTGTCGCCATTGCCGCTGTACTGTTCCACGCTTGACGGCGCGCTGCTGGAGTACCACACCCGGCAAGATCCGTTTGCCTTGTTTCGCGACGAGTCCGGTGAAGTCGACCCGCACGTACTGCCCGCCAAACTGGCGCTCACCTTGACGCCGCGCAGCTATGTTCGCCAGGTGGCGGCCAGCGGCCAATTGCTGGTGCGGGTCACCAGTGAGTGCTGGGACGTGCCGGGGCCGGTTGGGGCTGACTGGATCGGATTCGCGCACATCAGCCGCCGGCAATTGGGCCCGGTGTTCAGTTGCGCCGATGATGCCGCCCGCTATGCCTTGCAGCGCCTGGGCACACGGCGTGACCAGGTGTACGGCGGGCTGATCCTGCGACGAGCTGATGGCTTGTTTACCGCAACCGAACCTTTGCCGGTACAGGTCGAAGACTTCGCCCCGAGCTGGATTCGCCTGGATGAACTGGTGACGCAAGCGATGTTCCTCAGCGCCAGCACGTGCGTGGCGCGTTACCACTCGCGGGTAGCGGGGGAGGTGCCCTTTGCCCTCACCGAGCAAGAGCGTGCGGTTTACCAGAACATGTTTTCCACCGCGTTTCTGGCGGCGATGCTCAGCCCGTCCACCGTGCCGGCCCGGTACTCTCCCGGCCGCGAATACCTGTTGTGTGCCGACGGCGCCTTGTTGTGCTACACCGCCAGCCATAGCGCCCTCGAACAGAGCCTGCAAGGCCTGGTAACGGTGCGTGGCCGCGACAAGGCGCACCCGGAGCGCAGTGAAGTCGAACGCCGGTTTCGTGAGGGTTCCGTGACCCCCAGTGAGTTCGTCAACCGGGTCGCACGGACCGGGCAGTTGCGGGTAGTCGAGGGCAGTGCGCTGTGGGGGCCGGCGCGTGTGCTTTCGCAGTGGCTGCCGAATGCCTCTGTGCCCGAGGCCCTGCCTGTGGCCGCCGATACAGGGCTGACACCAGTGTTTGTGCAACGGGCCGACCTGCAGTTTTATCTGCATCACTTGGCCGATTCCCGCACGCGCTTGCAGTTCGGCCTGCTGTTCAAGGCGAAAAAACTTGAGCGTTATGTGGCCAGTGTACCGCTTGCAGGTACCACAGGCGCCTTGGGCCTGGACCGGGTGATGCTCGAGGGCAAGCCACCGCAGGACTATGAGTTGTTGGGGTGGTACCTGTGCCCGCCGGCGAAGCCGGATATCCTCGTGGACGATCCGCTGTACCGCAATTTTGTTGCGCCACAAGACCTGGAGCGGGCCTGGGGAGCCAGTACGCCGACCCATCACGCCTACCTGCCTGTGCACGTCTCCTGCGTGGACGGCGCCTGGCTCAGACTGACCCCCGTCAGCGCGACACCGTTCGCTCCTGGCTTGCCTGCGGCAAAGACCTGGGCACAGTTGAAGGCGGGCCGTCTGACCGCGTTGGAGTACATTCGCCAGCTAGCGAGTGCCTTGGATATACAGGTGGAACACACCAGCAGCGTCTGGAGCCAGCCGGGCAAAGTCAGCTCTGGCTGGGTTGCCAACGCAGGGGCTGGCGGCTCCCAGCCCGATCGCGGGTTGTTGTTCGGGCCGATGTTTTCCCATCCCGACGATGCGGCACGCGCTTGCGCACAACGCCTCGGCAGGTTTGAGGGGCGAGAGTGGCTTGGGGCGATTCTGGTCGACACGGCAAAAGGCGCGTTCATCGCAGCGCAACCCCTTAATGACCGTGGTATCGAGTCCTCAGTGCCGCAACGCTTGTTTCTGTATGAAAGCACCCTGCTGTTTCCCGATCCGCCGGTTCCCGCCTACCCCGCAGGTTACCAACTGCAAGCCTGCCACCTGTTTTTCAAGACCATGGGTGAGGCGGCCGGCAATGACAAACTGCGCGAGCATTTTGTCGGGCGTGATGAACTGGGTTTCTACCGCAACCTGTTGAGGGTCGGCGGGGTCAAGGGGGCGTTCTGTTACCTGAGCACACGCCACGGTGCGCTGCTCAAGTACCAGCCCAGGTTTACCCCGCCGGAAGAGGATCTGTTTACCGGGCAATTATTTTTTGGCCCGGTCGACTTTCTGCCTGGCGAATGGCTGTCGCGACTGGCCACCGATGGACGTTTGCAGGTGCTGGAGCCGGACGGTTACTGGACACGCAGAGGTGTACTGCATGTGGATTGGCCAAAGCACGACGGTGAAGAGCAACCGTCCGTTTCCGTGCAACCGCAGCGCCCGGCGAAGGATGAGTTCTGAGTCGGGTCATCGCGAGCGGCGTGCGTGACCAGACATAGTTAGTCCCCTTCGGGAATGGCGGGAGCGTTAGATGGGCGCTTCTTCCTCGACCCTTCTCGAAGGTGCTGCATGATGGACATCCATGACCTGCCACAACCCGATAGTGTTCGGCAAACCCCCATAACAGATCGGCACATGCCCGCCCTCAGCCCACCCTTTATCAGCGCCGATGATGCGGCGTATTGGGCCCACACCCAGATAGGCAGCAAGCGCGATCGCGAGTACGGCGGTGCGATTCTCAAGCACGCCGGCCAGTACTTCGCGACAGTGCCAAAGCAGGGTGCCACCAAGCAGATAGCGCTCGACAGTGTGATCCCGATCAGAGATGGCAAGCCGGTTCTACCGGCGGATTACACCTGCTCCGGGTTTTACCATTCCCACCCTGATACCGATGATGATTTTCCCTCAAGGATGTTTCCGGCCAGGCAGCGTTCAATTCTGCGAGGCTTGTTTTCGTACCCCGACATGCAGGTCATCTTGCGCTTGAGCGGCCACGTCCCGGCGCATTATCTGTCTGGGCCAGATGGCACCTTGTTGAAATTCGTCGTGCGGACCCAGGCAAAATTGCAGGCGTTCGTTACCTTGCTTGACCCCGCCCGCAACCCGGAGATCGACTTTTTCAAGGACTATGTACCGCAGGTGGCCGAGGCCGGCGCACTGTGGGTGCTGGTGCCCAACGCTGCCTGGGGCGGTGTGCGCGGGCAGGTCAGCAAAGACTGGGTGCTCAAGGAGTGGGTGAAGAACAAGCCCTTGAAGGGCCGTGAGCGGATGCAACCGCTCTTTTCCGCTGTCTTCGCACTTTCCCAGCTGTCAGAGCTGATTGCTTTCACGGACCAGGCGTTTGACCAGCCGTTCTGGGGGTATCTGCTCAAGGCAGCAGACCTTGATGAATACGTCTATGTGCCTGGCGAGGGCACCTTGGATGAATGGGGCCAGCCGCACACACTATTCCCGCGTGGTGCCGACGGTCAGACGCAATTGCCGCCTGGCTTTCTGATCGAGGGCGTCTTGATGCGTCTGGTCGATAAAACCAAGCCACCTTTTTTACCTTCGCACCTGGCACCTCTCGTCGAGTTGCTGGCGGACGCTCCCGCGCTACTTGACCCTCTGCGTCCGCCGACCCTGTTGCAAAGGCTCCCCGATGGAGGCTTGAACAGTTACAGGTTCTCGGGAACGGATGCCGAGTCGTTGTTGTTGGGCAAGGGCGGGGCGGTCGCACAGCGGCAGATCGAGAGCGGCGCGCTCACGGTGTTCCGTTACTTTGACCGTTTGGCGAGCATGGGCGAGATGGTCGTTCTGAAGGCCGGAGTAATTTGGCCGCATGCAGGAAAGATTCATCCGTGGTTTGAAGAGTTAAGACCCCATTTCAGCCCGGATTTTCTCCGGCCCGATGACGCTGCCCGATACCTCAGTCAGCAAGTGTTGCGGCGTGACATCTCCCATTTTGGCTACATCCTGCAGCGTAATGACGGCAGGTTTGTGGCAACCGGGCTGATTACTGACATCAACCGGCTGGTGAGTATGGGCCTGTCAAAAGGGCGCGTTCTTGATGTCCTGACATTGCCTGCGGATTATCGCTATTACGGTTTTTTTGTTGCCGTGGGCAGCAACCCTGAAGAATTGAAGCGGATGCTGGCTACCCAGCCGGATGTTGAAGGAGGGCGCTCGCTGGATGAGCGTTTGCTGTTGACGCTGACGATTCCCTATCGGAACTACGTCGCCAGCCTGACGGCGGATGGTCAGCCCATTCCTTGCCTTTACTATTCGGGCACGGCAGGTTCGCTGGTCAAATATGTACGCAGTGGCAGCCCACAAGAGCGCGAGTTTCATACGGCGCTGAAAGCGATCATCGACACCGGTGTCTTCAAACCTCGCGTAGATGGTTTCCGCGGTACGCCCTTGCAAGTCGTCAGCAAGATGGCAAGCCTGGGTGAATTTCATGTTATCGAGACCAATGCTGTCTTCGGCGACTCCCGTGGCAGGCTGCCTGTAACATGGAATGCGTTTGAGCCATTTGTCTCCATGTCTCCTGTCGATCCGCCGTACAACTGGATAGTGCCTTTCCCGGAACAGGCCGCAGAAGTGGCACACGGGCAGTTCGGCCTCACGCCGCAGCTGCGACAAGTCGCCTTTATTTTGAAAGCTACCGAGGCCCAAGCGTACTTCTCGACGCAGCCTGCGCCCATCGGTAACCGGATGTTTTCGCCGTCGTCGGTTTTTACCCAGGATGCCAAGGGCGATCCAGCGATACCCGAGGGGTATGAGGTCCATGGGATGTGCTACCAGGCGCTGCCTGACCTTGGGATGAAAACGCTTCAACACTGGTTGTACGAAAGCTTTGTCGCGCCGCAGGACCTGGCGGCTGCAATCGCCCAGGCCCGAGAATCGAAACGGGCGCTGCGCACGCTCTACTTGAGCACACGGGACGGCGCGCAGCTGCAATACCGTTTCAGCGGGACGGGGTTGGAGAGCCAGCTGTATGGCGTCACGCCCACCGGAGAGGTCAACGATAATGGCCATCAGGCGAGCTTGCGCTCTGGGGCCGTGACCCCCACGGAATATGTACTTCGGGTTGCGGCGGCGGGCGAGCTGTCGGTGTTGGTGGCTGGCAAGCTGTGGGATGTCCAAGGCCGCGTGGAACAAAACTGGCGGCCCTTTGCGCGCTACCGCATGCCGGAGTTCAGTCCACCGTTTCTGCAGGCCGATGATGCTGCACGGTTTGCCCATGAACAGGTGGGTTCCGATCGTTATGGTGAATACTGCGGTTGCATCCTCAAGACACCCGACCAGCGTTTCGTCGCCACGCTGCCGGTGGCGTGCATGGAGGAGCAGCGGTTTGCGATCGGCACGGTGTTTCCTGCTGACCACAGCGGTGTGCTGTTGGTCCCTGAGCCCTATGTGATTTACGGGCAGTACGCGTCATGTCGGTCGGTTGCTCGGCTGGACAAGGCCCGCATGCAGCGCAACGGCTGGTCACGTGAGCAGGCCAGTGTCGATTGGCAACTGTTCAGCGATGCTGATCTGCGCAACCTCATCGGCAACCGGCATTGGGTCTCCACCGGCTACCTCTCCTGCGACGAGGACGCCCTGATTGCCTTTGACCTCACGGGCGCCAAGGAGCAATTGGATGAATTGAACCCAGACACCTCCTCGGCGCCCCGCGAGCCGCAGGCCAGAGTGCGGCACTTGTCGGCCATCGGCTTGCGCATTGTGCTCGGCAGCCCTTTGTGGGGATTACCTGGCGGTGCTTCATCAACCTGGCGCGCTTACGCGCCAGCGGCGACGTTTGAAAAACCGCAACAGGCGGCCTTCGGTGCGGTGTTTTCCACTGCCAAATCTGCTGTCATAGATGCTCACATGCGGTTGCGACGTAGCTATCAATCGGCGCAGACGGCTTTTGCCTTTCTCCTCAAGCACATCCACAAAGATGAATATGTGGTGAGTGAGGCTGTTCCCGCAGATGCCACCAACCCGCTGTTTACCCTGGCGAGCTTGTTTGGTAGCCAGGATGACGGAACGTTCATTTACCCGTCGGCGTTTGCTCTTCACGGTCTGTTCTACGTGCGCCGATGGATGCCCGATAATTTGCAAAATCCACAGCGATGGTTGGCCAGGTATTTCTTGTCTTCTGCGGACTTGTACAGCGCCTTTCAGGCCGCCAGGCGTTGGCGCGACAAGGGCAGCAGCGTGACCTTGCCTGTATTTATTTCAACCCTGGACACTGCACTACTCCAATACCAGACGGCCGTTTCGACACGGTTGTTTGATCCGGAAAAACAACCTTCCGGCCTCTTTGAAGACGTGCATACCCTTCTAAGTGGTGGCCAGTTGTCGGCTCAGGAATTTGTCAAAAAAGTCATCGGCATGAGCTGGCTCAGCGTGCTTGTGCCCAGCGAATGCTGGGATGAGGACATCGCCAGGCTAGGGAACGATTGGGGCCCTTATGCCGACTTCAGTCGCAGGGCATTGAGCCCGGCGTTCTTTCACCAGGCAGATGCGCTGCGCTACGCCCACCAGCGCCTGGGCAATCGCCGAGACAGGGTGTACGGCGGCTTGTTGCTCAAGCGCGTCGACGGCCTGTTTGTCGCCACCGAGCCGCTGCCTGTCGCGACCGAAAACTTCGATCCCAAATGGATCCTGCCCGATGAAGATGTGCGTGCGGACTGGTTGGCACCAGGCATGACCCTGGTGGCGTGCTATCGTTCGCGGCAAGACGTACTGCCCTCCTTTGTGCTGGACGAGGATGGCGAGGCGGTCTATCGAGCGATGTTTTCCACCGATGTGCTGGGCACGGCGCTTACGTGCCAGCACCTGTGGAGCCATGAGTACCTGTTTGGGTTGGATGGCTCGGTGATCGGTTTCAGTTGTAAAAGCGCAATGGACGCGACGCAGCAAGATCCGCTTGCCAATGACCTTGATGTACTCCGGCGGGCATTGGCACCGGCTGAGCAAACGCCTCACGACCCGCTGAGCAATGCCCTCGAGAAACAGCTGCGCGACGGTAGCCTGACGCCTGTCGAGTTTGTCAATCGGGTGCTCGAGGTCGCCTCGATGACCGTAGTGCAAGGCAGCGCGCTATGGGGCAACGCTCAGGTGCTGGGCCGCGGATGGCTGCCTGCACGTGGTTTTATCACGCCTGATCGGTTCATCCATGCCACAGCCGATCGTGCCTTGGGGCCGGTGTTCAGCCATATCGATGATGCTGCGCGCAACGCCCATGAACGCGCTGGAGAGCGAGATCGCCTGACCTACGGTTTTATCTTCAAATTGGCCAATGGGCACTGGATGGCCAGCCTACCGGTGGACGGGGAGAACCGGCGTTTTCCCTATGACAGGGTGTTGCTGGGCGGGCATTTGCCGGTGGGCTGTACGGTGGCGGCACTCTACCTGTGCGCCCCGGCCCGGCAGCCGGAAGAATTATTGGCATCACCGGTCTATCACGCCTTCATCCCGCCGAGCCTGCTGCGTGCCGCGTTAGCGGTGGTGCGTACGAAAAAAAATGCCGGGGCTGCGCCTTATCTGCCGTTGTACCTGTCCTGCGCCGACAGCGCCCTGCTCAAATACCGTGCCTCACGCCTGGACAGTGACTGGGACACCGAACCGCAGTTGCAGGCCTACATCCGCATGTTGAATGGGAACTTCAACCCTCAAGACTACATACGCCAGGTCGCCCGGGCCGGTCAGCTCGAGGTGCTGGTGACGGGGGCAATCTGGGCAGGCCAAGGGCCGGTGTCACAGTCCTGGAGTGACGGTGCACCCACTACGGTCGCCGAAGATCCGGATGCGCGGGTGGTGCTCGGGCCGCTGTTTTCTCACCCGGACGATGCCGCGCGTTATATGTGGCGCCGCTCACCGGCCGTTCCAGGCAAGGCCAGCATGGGGGCTATCCTGAAAAATGCTGCGGGCAACAGTTATCTTGCCAGTGAGCCGGTGGACGACAGTGGTCCCAGTGTTTATGTGGGGCTGCGCATGAATACGAGTGCCTATCGGCACCTGTTTGGCGGGGTGATGAACCTGATTGAAGGCTCTCAACCGCGTCCCAGATACCCCGAGGGCTATCACGTCATGGGGGTGCAGCAACTGCATAAATGGGACGTCAGCCTGGAGCGCCTGAGTGACCGACATGAACAAGCCATCGCCGAAAACTTTATCTCACAGAGGGAGTTTCGGTTTGTGGTCGACATGTTAAGGCAGGATAAAGTGGCTGGCGCCCGCTACTACTTCACTCCCAGAAATGGCGCCCTGTTGGTCTACGCGCCCAGTTTCGAGCGCGTCGAGCACGACCTGTTGCTGTCTGGCTGGATCGACCCCGTATCGGACAAACCCCGGCTCAAGACCAGCGAAGTCCTCACGGTCCTGTTCAATTCCGGCCGGTTGCATGTGTTGGAGCCCGACCGTTTCTGGCAGCCCAAGGGGCATGTCGCCTCACGGTTTTTGATGGCGTTGCGTAAAGCGCAGCAGGCTCAACTCAGATCGTGACGAGGCCACGCACACCCTCGCTTTCCATCTGGTCTCCGCGCCCCTGCTGCACGATCTCGCCCCGGGACATCACCAGGTACTGGTCGGCCAGCTCGGCGGCGAAATCGTAGAACTGCTCCACCAGCAGGATCGCCATGTCACCGCGTGCGGCGAGCTTCTGGATCACCGCGCCGATTTCCTTGATCACCGAAGGCTGGATGCCTTCGGTGGGCTCATCGAGGATCAACAGGCGCGGCCGGCTGGCCAGAGCGCGGCCGATGGCCAATTGTTGTTGCAGGCCACCGGACAGGTCGCCGCCGCGCCGGTGTTTCATTTGCAGCAACACCGGGAACAATTCGTAGATAAAGGCCGGCACCTCCCTGGCCTCCTTCGCGCCAAAACGCGACAGCCCCATCAGCAGGTTTTCTTCCACCGTCAGCCGGCCAAAGATTTCCCGGCCCTGGGGTACGTAGGCGATACCGGCGTGCACCCGCTGGTGCGGCTTGAACGCCGTGATGGCCCGGCCTTCCCAGGTCACCGCGCCTTCCTTGGCCGGCAACAGGCCCATCAGGCACTTGAGCAAGGTGGTCTTGCCCACGCCGTTGCGCCCGAGCAGGCAGGTGACTTCGCCGACCTTCACGTCAAAGGACAGCCCGCGCAGAATGTGGCTACCGCCGTAGTACTGGTGCAGCTTGTCGACTTGCAACATATCCAAAACCTCCTCGATCCCCCTGTGGGAACCGATTCAAATGTGGGAGCTGGCTTGCCTGCGATAGCGGACTATCAGTGACAACTGTTTGGCTGATCCGTCGTCATCGCAGGCAAGCCAGCTCCTACATAAACCAGTCTGTGGCAGCCTTATCGGCCGAGATAAACCTCGATCACCCGCTCATTCTCTTGCACCTGCTCCAGCGACCCTTCGGCCAGCACACTGCCCTGGTGCAACACCGTCACATGGTCGGCAATCGAGCCGACAAAGCCCATGTCGTGCTCCACCACCATCAGCGAATGTTTGCCCGCCAGGCGCTTGAACAGTTCGGCGGTGAATTCGGTCTCGGCGTCGGTCATGCCCGCCACGGGTTCGTCCAGCAGCAACAGTTGCGGGTCCTGCATCAGCAGCATGCCGATTTCCAGGAACTGCTTCTGGCCGTGGGACAGCAACCCGGCCTGGCGCGGTGCGCAGGCGGTCAGGCGGATGGTGTCGAGTACTTCATCGATGCGATCTTTCTGCTCGCCACTCAGGCGTGCGCGCAGGCTGGCCCACACCGATTTGTCGGTCTTCTGCGCCAGTTCCAGGTTCTCGAACACGCTCAGGGCCTCGAACACCGTGGGTTTCTGGAACTTGCGACCGATGCCGGCCTGGGCGATCTGCACTTCGCTCATGCCGGTCAGGTCGAGGTTTTCGCCAAACCAGGCGGTGCCGTGGCTGGGCCGGGTCTTGCCGGTGATCACGTCCATCAGCGTGGTCTTGCCCGCGCCGTTGGGGCCGATGATGCAGCGCAGTTCGCCGACGCCGATGTACAGGTTCAAGGCGTTGAGTGCCTTGAAGCCATCAAAGCTCACGCTGATGTCTTCCAGGGTCAGGATGGTGCCGTGGCGGGTGTTCAGGCCCTTGCCGGCCGCCTGGCCAAGGCCGATGGCGTCGCGGCCGCTGCCCGCATCGAAAATGGGTTCCAGCATGACGTTCCTCATTTCTTCAACAGGCCGATAACGCCCTTGGGCAGGTACAGGGTGACGAGGATGAACAGCGCCCCGAGGAAGAACAGCCAGTACTCCGGGAAGGCCACGGTGAACCAGCTCTTCATGCCATTGACCACGCCAGCGCCGAGCAATGGGCCGATCAGCGTGCCGCGCCCGCCCAGGGCCACCCACACGGCGGCTTCGATGGAGTTGGTCGGCGACATTTCGCTGGGGTTGATAATGCCCACCTGCGGCACATACAGCGCCCCGGCCAAACCACACAACACCGCGCTCAACACCCACACGAACAGCTTGAAACCACGCGGGTCGTAGCCGCAGAACATCAGGCGGTTCTCGGCATCGCGCAGCGCGGTCAGCACCCGGCCGAACTTGCTCTGCGCCAGGCGCCAGCCGATGTACAGGCTGGCCACCAGCAAGGCGACGGTGGCGACAAACAGCACCGCCCGCGTGCCCGGCTCGGTAATGCCAAACCCGAGGATGCTGCGGAAATTGGTGAAGCCGTTGTTGCCGCCAAAGCCGGTCTCGTTGCGGAAAAACAGCAGCATGCCGGCGAAGGTCAGGGCCTGGGTCATGATCGAGAAGTACACGCCCTTGATCCGCGAACGGAAGGCGAAGAAGCCGAACACCAGCGCCAGCAACCCTGGCGCGAGCACCACCAGGCACAAGGCCCAGAGGAAGTGCTCGGTGCCCACCCAGTACCACGGCAGTTCGGTCCACGACAGGAAGGTCATGAACGCCGGTAACTCATCGCCGGCGGCCTGGCGCATCAGGTACATGCCCATGGCATAACCGCCCAGCGCAAAGAACAGGCCGTGGCCGAGGGACAGCATGCCCGCGTAGCCCCACACCAGGTCGAGGGCGAGGGCGACAATGGCGTAGCAGAGGATCTTGCCCACCAGGGTCAAGGTATAGGCCGAGACATGAAAGAGATTGTCCGGCGGCAACAGCGACAGCAACGGCAGTGCGAGCAGCACCGCGAGGATCACCGCGCCGAGGGCGATCGTCAGCTTGGGGCCGGCCTTTTGCGTGGCCGTGAGCATCAATGGCTGGTTCATCAGTCGATCACCCGTCCTTTCAGTGCGAAGAGGCCCTGCGGGCGTTTCTGGATAAACAGAATGATCAGCGCGAGGATCAGGATCTTGCCGAGCACGGCACCGATCTGCGGTTCCAGGATTTTGTTGGCGATGCCCAGGCCGAACGCCGCGGTGACGCTGCCGGCCAACTGACCGACGCCGCCAAGCACCACCACCAGGAACGAATCGATGATGTAGCTCTGGCCCAGGTCCGGGCCGACGTTGCCGATCTGGCTCAGAGCGACCCCGCCCAGGCCTGCAATACCCGAGCCCAGGCCAAACGCGAGCATGTCCACGCGCCCGGTGGGCACGCCGCAGCAGGCGGCCATGTTGCGGTTCTGGGTGACCGCACGCACGTTGAGGCCCAGGCGGGTCTTGTTCAGCAGCAGCCAGGTCAGCAGTACCACGCACAGCGCAAAGGCGATGATCACGATGCGGTTGTACGGCAGCACCAGGTTGGGCAGCACCTGGATACCACCGGACAACCACGCCGGGTTGGACACCTCGACGTTCTGCGCGCCGAACACCAGGCGCACCAGTTGGATCAGCATCAGGCTGATGCCCCAGGTCGCCAGCAGGGTTTCCAGGGGCCGCCCGTAGAGGTGACGGATCACCGTGCGCTCCAGGGCCATGCCGATGGCGGCGGTGACGAAGAACGCCACCGGCAGCGCGACCAATGGGTAGAACTCGATGGCCGCCGGTACGTAGCGTTGCATCAGCAGTTGCACCACGTAGGTGGAGTAGGCACCCAGCATCAGCATCTCGCCGTGGGCCATATTGATCACGCCAAGCAGGCCGAAGGTGATCGCCAGGCCCAGGGCCGCGAGCAGCAGGATCGAACCCAGGGACATGCCGCTGAAGGCTTGCCCGAGCAGTTCGCCGATCATCAATTTGCGCTTGACCTGGGCCAGGCTGGTTTCGGCGGCGGTATGTACGGCAGCATCGCTTTCAACGCCCGGCGCAAGCAGGGCTTCCAGGCGCGTGCGGGCCAGCGGATCGCCGGTACTGCCGAGCAAACGCACGGCATTCAGGCGAATGGCCGGGTCGGTGTCGACCAGTTGCAGGTTGGCCAGTGCCAGGCTGAGGGCGCTGTGCACCTGCTCATCGGTTTCCGTGGCGACTTGCTGGTCGAGGAATTTCAACTGCGCGGGTTGCGCGCTTTTCTGCAAGGTCTTCGCGGCGGCCAGACGCACCTTGGGGTCGGCGGCGAGCAGTTGCTGGCTGGCCTGCACGTTATCGATCAGGCCGCGCAGGCGGTTGTTCAGGCGTACGGTCCTGGTCTCACCGTTGACGGTGAGCTGACCTTGTTGCAGGGCGTCCACCAGCTCGATGCGCGCCGGGTCAGGCTGGGCGGCCCAGTCCTGGAGCAGTTTGGCTTGTTGGGTGGGGTTGGCGGCCAGGAAGTCTTCGGCGTCGCTGGCGTGTGCGGCCAAAGGCAGCAACAGCAGGGCCGTGAGGATGAAGCGGTACAGGGCAGTAGGCATAACAAAATGTCCTGATCACGCGCAAGCTTGATGTGGGAGGGGGCTTGCCCCCGATGGCGGTGGGTCAGTCAGCACATGCAGAGCCTGACACTCAGCTATCGGGGGCAAGCCCCCTCCCACATTTTTATCTGCGCTTGGGGCTTAGTTACTTTTCACCGCATAGTCCGGCTTCTTGTCATTGCCGGGGATGTAAGGGCTCCACGGTTGTGCGCGGATCGGCTCCTGGGTCTGCCACACCACCGAGAACTGCCCATCGGCCTGGATCTCGCCGATCATCACCGGCTTGTGCAGATGGTGGTTGGTCTTGTCCATGGTCAGGGTAAAGCCCGATGGCGCGGCGAAGGTCTGGCCGGCCAGGGCTTCGCGCACTTTGTCGACATCGGTGGACTTGGCTTTCTCGGCAGCCTGCGCCCACATGTGGATGCCCACGTAGGTGGCTTCCATCGGGTCGTTGGTCACGGCTTTATCCGCGCCCGGCAGGTTGTGTTTCTTGGCGTAGGCTTTCCAGTCGGCCACGAATTTCTTGTTCACCGGGTTCTCCACCGACTGGAAGTAGTTCCAGGCCGCCAGGTTGCCCACCAGGGGCTTGGTGTCGATACCACGCAATTCTTCTTCGCCCACCGAGAACGCCACCACTGGTACATCGGTGGCTTTCAGGCCCTGGTTGGCCAGCTCTTTGTAGAACGGCACGTTGGAGTCGCCGTTCACGGTGGAGATCACCGCGGTTTTGCCGCCGGCGGAGAACTTCTTGATGTTGGCGACGATGGTCTGGTAGTCGCTGTGCCCGAACGGGGTGTAGACCTCTTCGATGTCCTTATCCGCGACGCCCTTGGAGTGCAGGAACGAGCGCAGGATCTTGTTGGTGGTGCGCGGGTACACGTAGTCGGTGCCCAGCAGGAAGAAGCGCTTGGCCGCACCGCCTTCTTCGCTCATCAGGTACTCCACCGCCGGGATCGCCTGCTGGTTGGGCGCCGCGCCGGTATAGAACACGTTCGGCGACATCTCTTCGCCTTCGTATTGCACCGGGTAGAACAGCAGGCCGTTGAGTTCTTCGAACACCGGCAACACCGATTTGCGCGACACCGAAGTCCAGCAGCCGAACACCACGGCGACCTTGTCCTGGGTCAGCAACTGGCGGCCCTTCTCGGCGAACAGCGGCCAGTTGGACGCCGGGTCGACCACCACCGGTTCGAGCATCTTGCCGTTCACGCCGCCCTTGGCGTTGATCTCGTCGATGGTCATCAACGCCATGTCTTTCAGGGACGTCTCGGAAATCGCCATGGTGCCGGACAACGAATGCAGGATGCCGACCTTGATGGTCTCGGCGGCCTGGAGGGTCCAGCTCATGCCCATGGCGGCGATGGATGCCGACAGTGTGAAAGCCTTGATCAAGCTGCGACGTTTCATGGTGCGATCTCCGTGAACCCAAGTGTTGTTGTTGGACAGATGCAGGGACGATTGCAAAGGCTGTGCCCGGTCGCTCAGGGGGCAGGCGCCAGGGCGGTATCCCGGTGGGCCGGTGCAGTGATGCGCACTGAAACGGCGCTCGACGGGGCCGGCGGTGCAGGCGGGGCGTTATTTTGGTGCGAGGTGCCGGCTAACTATTTAGCACCTGCAAAACGCGCGCAGGGAGGATGGTAGATCCTTCGATTCTGTTACGAGGTGTCCTCATGGACGACAAACCACCGCGCGCGGAGCGTGCAGCTATCCCACAGGGGCATGCCAAGCTGGGCACGTTGACGCCGGCCTTTATCAGTGCGGACGATGTGGTCCGTTATATCCACGGGCGCATCGCCCAACCCTTGAAGCTGGAGCACGCCAGCGTCATTCTGCAGCGCTTATCCGACGGTCTTTACCTGGCCAGTGAGCCCATCTCCGATCGGCCCACGGTCTTCAATTTCAACCTGTTGCTGGATCGCGACCCGGTCACCGAGGACTTCATCGATCCAGAAGGTTTGCGCATCGTCGGCAGCTGGCATACCCACCCGAACATGACCGAGTGGGTAATGCAGCAGAACCCCAAGTGGTCGGCGAGCGAAGTGAAAGCCTTCCAGGGTTTTTTTTCCGAGCCGGACATCATCTTCCTCTTTCAGGATCGCCATAAGTTCAAAAGCGCCTACCTGTCGGGGCCCGACGGGACCTTGATCAAGTTCGAGCCTGATGACTCTACGGCGGGTGCCGAGTACGGGCGCTGGTTGCGCTACCGAGAAGGCGGATTTGATTCACCCCATGCCCACGCCGGAGACATGATCGGCTACTACAAGAAGTTGGCATCGCTTGGGCGCCTGAGCTTTTTGGCGTCCATTCCTGTCTGGGGGGATTCGGTAGGGGAGGTTCCCTCGGGCTGGGAACCCTATAAGCCATTCAAGGCGCCGCCGCTGCCGTTGCCTTGTGGACCGGTGTTTGCCGACAAGGACCAGGCTCTGGCGCACGCCTGGTCGCGCATCCAGCGCAAGCCGACGGTCAAGCAGCGTGTGTTGATCCTGCAACGCGACGGCAACGAGGGCTACCTGGCCGGCGAGCCCGAGCTGATGGCCACGGTTGGCGATGCATTGCCCGTATTGCCCGCCGGCTGTCACCTGCATGGTATCTACTTCCACTCCCGGCCTTTGCCGGGGCAGTACCCAGACCAGGAAGCCTGGCTGTACAAGAACTTCGTCAGCCCCCTGGAGTTGGCGCAACATATCGCGCAATTCCGCCAGTACAGGCGGGGGCCGCAGCCCACGCTGGGGGGCTCGCTGTACATTCGTATGCGCGACGAAGCGATCCTGCGTTATCGCTTCTCGGGTTCGGCCGCCGAGTCCCAATTGTTCACCCAGGCGGCCGACGGCACAGTGACGGACAACGGCATCCAGGACAAGTTACACGAAGGCACGCTGCTGACCCGTGACGTTGTCCGGCAAGTGGCCAGGGCCGGTGAGCTGACGGTGGAAAAGACCAGCGTGTTATGGGATCGCAGCGGCGTGGTGGACGATACCTGGACGCCTTACTCGCGGTTCCCGTTGCCGGAATTGAGCTCGGCATTCCTGACCGCGGACGACGCTGCGCGCTATGCCCATGTGCAGATAGGGTGCCAGCGTGAGCATGTCCATGGCGGGATGATCCTCAAGCGGGCCGATGGCCGTTTCGTGGTGACCGAGCCGGTGCCGTCCGGGCCACGTCCGTTCGCTTTCACCGGGCTCTATCCGCTGGACCGCCAGAAAATGCCGATTATCCTGCATCCCGGCCACCAGTTGCATGGCCGCTACGGGTCGCGGACCGCCCTGTCGCTGACAGACCCGGCCATTGCGACCCAGCGCCAGTGGACCCGCCAGGAAACCGAGCTGAACGCCCAGATGTTCCTTCCCGACGATGTGGCCGACCTGTTGGCAACGGGGCAGGTGGGTTACTTGTCTGGCACCGAAGACTGCCTGCTGGCCCTGGCTCCTTCAATCACCACCCCGGCATGGCGCCAACAATGGTCCGCCGAGGCGGCGGGCAAGCAAAGCGCGATCAACCAAAACCTGGAGCAGGGCAAGCTCAAGCCGGCCGACGTGGTCCGCGCACTGGCCGAGTCCGGGACGCTGCGGATAGTGCTCGGCAATGCGCTCTGGGGGCCCGCCGATCCCGTCGAACTGGATTGGGGGCCGTGGGTGCGCTTGCTGACCTTCCAGCGTCCGCAGAGGGTCAGCCATGGGCCGATCTTCGCCAGCGCCGACGCGGCCGCCGACTACCTGTATCAACACCGCCCCCATTACCAGGGGGAAGATCATGTCAGCCGGTATTTTGCATTCATCCTCAAGCACCGGTTCAGGGAAGAGTATGTCGGCAGTGAGCTATTCCCTGTGACCCGGCAATCGGCGCTGTTTGCCCTTAATAAGCTGTATGGCGACGAGCTGCCTGACGATTTCGACTGCCATAGCCTCTATTACAGCAAACCGTGGATCGGCAACGGCAACGCCGGCTGGCTGCAACGCTTTTTCATCGAACCGGAAGACTTGAGCGAGGCGCTTTTCCAGGCCCGGGTCAATGCGCTGCGCCCGCCCCTCGGCGCGCCGGTGTACATCGCAGTGCCGGAGGGTGCCCTGCTGCGTTATCAGTCCCCCTCCAACCAAGGCTTGTTCGAGGCCAACAGTAGCGGCGACGATGCTGCGACTGTGCGGGCCAAGCTCACTATCGGCACCCTGGAACCCCTGCAATTTGCCCGTGATGTCGCCACTTCGGGGCGTCTGGACGTGATCCGCACAAGCGCGTGCTGGGACAGCTATGGCCAGGTGACGGGGCTGTGGACACCCTACGAACATTTGGTGCGCCGCCGCCTGAGCCCGGCCTTCCTGTCGATGGACGACGCGGCACGTTATATACGCCGTCGCGTGCCGACCAGCATCGACCAGCCCTATGGCGGGCTTATCCTGCGGCGCGATGATGGCTGGTTCTTCGCCACCGAACCGTTAGGGGTGCCTGACGACAGCTTTGATCTGAAATGGATCTTTCCCGATGAGCTGACCACCCGTGGGGAACATCCCTTGCGTACGTCGCCGGTGGCCAGTTACTACGCGAGGCCGGTGGAGCAGTGGCCGTTCGTGCTGTCGCCTGAGCAGTCACAGGTGTACGGCAACATGTTTTCCACCCGTGCGCTGGCGCAAACCTTCCTGACCGAGCGGGCGCGCATGGCTCACTACTGGCTGGCCGCCGATGGTGCATTGCTGCGCTTGAAAAGCCGTCCTGACGAAAAAGCCCCGTTGGTGACTCAGGCCGACCTGGTCACGCGCCCGCGCAATCTCCATGACTGGTTCAACGGCAAGCTTGAACGCCTGGTACGAGAAGGCAGGTTGACCCCCACCGAATACGTCAACCGTGTCGCCATGACCTTCGACTTACAGGTCGTGCAAGGCAGTACGCTGTGGGGCGACGAAGGCGCGGTGCGCAGTTGGCGCCCCCATGCAGCGGCGACGTCGACCGATGACGCCTATGTGAGGGCGCGTCACGACCCTGCGTGCAGCCCGGTGCATGCCCAGGCCGATGACGCCGCACGCTACGCCCACGAGCTTGTCGGTGCGCGCACCGAATTCCAGTTCGGTTATGTGCTGGAGTCAACCAGCAACGGGCATTTCATCGCGACGTTGCCGGTCGAGGACGGGGGCTCCAGCCTGGCCCACCGTCGAGTATTCAGTGATGCCGGTTATCCGTATCGCTACAAATTGGCCGGCCTTTACCTGTGTGCGCAGTCATCGTCCGATGTTGCTCCCGGCAGTCCGTCGCGGGCGGGCGACAGTGTCTATCAGGGTTTGTTCTCGCCGTCCCGGCTGATCGAAGCGATGTACCAAGTGCACGCGGTGCAAGGCCGTGACGCGCTGCCTCTGTACCTGTCTTGCGCGGACGGTGCGCTGCTGCGGTTTGTGGTGCGCGACCCGCGCTTTACCGCGTACGGCGATGACCTCAAGTTGCGCCTGCGGCTGCTCAGCCCGCGCGACTTCATCCGGCGCATGGCGGCAGCGGGCGATTTGCATATCCTGGTGCCCAGCGAAAATTGGCCGGGCGCCGGTAAAGTGGATGCGCTGTGGCAACCGGGGCGTTCCCGTGGCGCCGAACCTTTCGGCAGCCGCTGGGCGCTGGGGCCGATTCATGCGCACGGGGACGACGCGGCGGGATTCGTGCATCAACACGCGGGGCGTTTTACCGGCCAGCAAGCGATCAGCGCGTTGCTGGAAAGCAATGGGGCAATGGGCAAGCACGCAGCGGTGCTGGCGTCGCCGGACAGCGGTTTTCCATCGGCAGTAGCTCCCGTGTTGTTCGTGAAGCAGCCTTGGCCCGAGGGCTGGCAAGTCTGGGCGGCGCACCTGCTGTTCCACGCCGGGTTGGATCAGCCGCTGCTTGGGGGCGAGCGCTCGTATGGCGAATACTTCGTCAGTTTTCGTGAATTGGCGTTCTACATTCACACGCTCAAGCAGCAAGGGCTGGCTATCAACGGCTTTTACCTGACGGCTCGGGACGGTGCCTTACTCAGCTATACGCCGCACTTCGACCAGGCGGAATACAACCTGCTGACGACCACCGGCAAGTGGACCGCTGAGGGTGGCTACACGGCGTCCGCGCCCGTACCCTCCCAAGTGATTGGTGAGCTGGCGCGCAGGGGGCGGGTGCGGGTGTTGCACCGCGGTGAGTTCTGGACCCAGCGCGGTGTGTTGCGTGGCGACCTGAAACTACCTGGCGGGCCCACCCAGCGTCCATTGCGGAATGAACTGTGAGTCCCTCAGTGCCGACGCATCAGGCCGATGAAAAACAACCCGCCGATGGCCGCCGTGGCGACACCAATGGGCAGGTCTTCAGGGGCGATCAGCGTGCGGGCGGCCACGTCGACCCAGACCAGGAACAGACTGCCCAGCAGCACGCAGATCGGCAGCAGGCGGCGATGCTCGGCACCGACGAGACGCCGGGCGATGTGCGGCACCATCAGCCCTACAAAACCGATGGAGCCGCTGATGGAGACCAGCACACCGGTCATCAATGAGGCCACCAGGAACACCTTCAGCCGCACGGTGCGGGCGTTCAGGCCGAGGGTCACGGCGGTCTGTTCGCCGGCCATCAGCGCGTTCAACGGGCGTGCCATGCCCAGCAGCACCAGAAGTCCCAGCAGTACCGTCAGCGCCGGAATCGCCAGCAGCTCCCAGCGCGCCAGGCCGAGGCCGCCGAGCATCCAGAACATCACCGCCGAGGCGGCGCGATGGTCGCCCATGAACAGCAGCAGATTGGCCGCCGCCATCATCACAAAGGACACCGCCACACCGCACAGCAACAGACGATCGCTTTCCAGGCGACCGTTGCGACTGGCCACGGCCAACACCACCAGCATGCTCGCCAATGCCCCGACAAACGCGGCGATGGGCAAGGTCAGCAGGCCGATGACTTCGCCCACATGCAGCACCACGATCACCGCGCCCAGGGTGGCGCCGGACGTGACACCAAGCAGGTGCGGATCGGCCAGCGGGTTGCGCGTGACCGCCTGCAACACTGCGCCGATCAACGCCAGCCCGGCGCCAACCAGCGCGCCGAGCAGCATGCGCGGTACACGGATCAGCCACACGATATGTTCCTGCCCGGCCGGCCAATTCACTTCACCGATGCCGAGCGCTTTGTACAGCAGGATGCGCCACACGACGTCCACTGGCACCCGTGCCGGGCCGAAGCCCAGCGAGAGCACGCAGGAGACCAGCAGCACCGCGCCAAGCGCGGCGAGCAGCAGCCCATAGCGACGGGTGATCATTCGCCGTGGAACCCCTTGGCCAGGGTTTCCACCGCCAGCACGTTGTCGATACCCGGCGTGGCCTGCACGTAAGGGATCACGATAAAGCGCTGGTTGCGGATCGCATCCACCGCTTGCAGCGCCGGGTTGTTGAGCAGGAATTGCTCTTTCTGTTCGGCAGTGACTTCGCTGTAGTCGACGATCACGATCACCTGCGGGTTGCGCTCCACCACGGTCTCCCAGTTGACGCGGGTCCAACTGGCGTCGATGTCATCGAGAATGTTGCGCCCGCCCGCCGCGTCGATCAGCGCCTGGGGCATGCCCAGGCGGCCGGAGGTCATGGCGCGGTCTTCACCGCTGTCGTAGAGGAACACCCGGGGCTTGTCGGCGGGCAGGTCCTGTTGCACCTCGGCGACCTGCGCCTGCATCTGCGCGACCAAGGTATTGGCGCGTTCCTGCACATCGAAAATCCTGCCCAGGTTGCGCAGGTCGTTATAGGTGTCTTCCAGGGTCGCGGCCGGGCGCTTCATCACGAAGGCGCAGGATTCGGTCAGCTCATACACGTTGATGCCCAAGGGTTGCAGCGTGTTTGGCGTGAGGTCGCCGCCCACGCGCATGCCGTAGTCCCAGCCGGCGAAGAAGAAATCCACATTGGCGTTGAGCAGGGTTTCCACCGAGGGATACTTGCTCGCCAGCTCCGGCAGGCCGTCGAGCAGCCCGGCCATTTCCGGCGTGACCGACTTCCAGCCGGTAACGCCGCTGTAACCGGCCATGCTCGGCTTGAGGCCGAGGGCGAGCATCATCTGGGTCATGTTGATGTCGTGGCTGACCGCGTGTTTCGGCGCTTCCTGGAAGGTCACGTCGCGGTTGCAGCTCTTGATGGTCACCGGGTAGTGGGTCGCTTCGGCGAGTGCCCCGGTGGCATTGAACAACAAGGTAGTGGCAAGCAGCGAACGCAGGATCATGGTTGGGTTATCCAGGTGATTCGGGGGTAGCCGGACAGCGGGTGGGGATCGATCAACGCTTCGACGCCAAACACATCGCGCAGCAGTTCGCGGGTCAGCACCTCATGGGGCGTGCCGCTGGCGACGATGCGCCCGTGGTTGATCACATACAGGCGGTCGCAGAAGGCGGCGGCCAGGTTGAGGTCGTGAATGCTCGCCAGGGTGCCGATGTGCAGGCGCTTGACCAGCCGCAGCAGCTCCAGTTGGTAGCGCGGGTCGAGGTGGTTGGTCGGCTCGTCGAGGATCAGCAGTTGCGGTTGCTGGGCCAGGGCGCGGGCCAGGATCACACGTTGCTTTTCACCCCCGGACAGGGTGGCGAAAGCGTGATCCTCGAAGCCGTGCATGCCGACTGACGCCAGTACCTGGTGGATCAACTGCCGGTCGTGCAGCGTGTCGCCGTCGAACAGGCCCTTGTGCGGCGTACGGCCCATGGCGACCACTTCATCGACGCGCAGGCCGAACGCATCCGGGAACTCCTGCAGCACCACGGCAATGCGTTGCGCGCACCATTTCGAACTCTGTTTCCACACGTTCTGATGGTCGAGCAACACGTCGCCGCACGCCGGTTTGCTGAACCGGTAGGCGCAGCGCAACAGGCTGGTCTTGCCGCTGCCGTTAGGCCCGATCAGGCCGACGAACTCTCCCGCACCGACTTGCAGGCTGGCGTCACGCAGGTGGAACTGGTGATGACAATGGTCATGCCCCGGCGGGGTCCAGGCCAGGTCGCTGAGGGTGAGTGCGGTCATCAGAAGGTGTAGTCCGCCGTGACAAAGAACGAGCGTGGTTCGCCGAGGATCCACTGCTGGCCGTCGTTGTATTGGCTGACGGCGTAGGTGCGGTCGAACAGGTTGTTCAACTGCAGGCCCAGGGTGGTGTTGCGCAGGGCTTTCCACGACACGGTGGCATCGACCACGGTGTAGCTGGGCAACTCATTCTGGTTGGCCATGTCGGCATAACGTGCATCCACATAACGCACACCGGCACCGGCGCGGATATCGTCGGTCACCGCCTTGCTCAGCCACAGGTTGGCGGTGCGACGTGGGACGTCCACCGGGCGGTTGCCGTCGCGGGACACCTGCACGCCGTTGACGTCCTGTTTGAAGTCGTCGTACTGCGCATGCACGATGGCCGCGTTGGCTTGCAGTTGCCAGGCGTGGGGCAGTTGCAGGTCGAGGCTGGCTTCCAGGCCACGGGAGGATTGCTGGCCGACTTGCTGCTGCAGGCTCGGGTTGCCCGGCACGTCGGTGAGCAGTTTCTTTTTGACGATGTGATACGCCGCCAACGTCCATTCGCCGCGCTGGTCCCAGAAGGCCTGTTTGATGCCGATCTCGGTCTGCCTGGCCGTGGACAGGTCGAACTGCTGCTGGCCCGGGCTCAGGGAAATCAGGCCACCGACGCCGTCGGTGCTGGTGGCGTACTGGCCATAGACCGAGGTGTCGGGCGTGATCGCGTAGACCAGGCCCGCCTTCCAGTTATTGCCGGTAAGGGTCTTGTCGGACTGGCTGCCGGTGCGCAGGTCATCACGGTCGATGTGCGCGTAGTCGCGGCGGATGCCGGTGATCAGCGACAGTTGGTCGGTGAGTTGCAGGCGGTTTTCCGCGAAGCCGGCGACGGTTTTGGTGGTGCTGGCGAACAGCGGCTTGAACGGGTCGTTGCTGGCGAACTGGCCCGGCGCGGGGTGGTTCACGTCGATGGGTTGGCCGCTGGTAAACGTGTCGGTAAACGGCGAGTTACTGGCCAGGCGGAAGCGGATACGGTTGTATTCCACGCCGGTCACGGTCTGGCTGTCGAGGCCGAACAGGCTGTGCTTGAAGGTGAAGGTCTGGCGGTCGCCCACCTGTTCCTGGTTGTGCTTGATGCCATAGTTGCCGCTGCGGGTCAGTTGGCCGCCGATGAAGTTGTAGTTCTCCGCGTTCTGCCAGCGACGCTGGTTTTTCAGGTAATACAGCTCGTTGGTGGCGCTGACGCTGTCGTTGATCTGCCACTCGCTGGTCAGGCGCGTCCACTGGTCGTTGTAGTGCTGGGTGTCGTTGCTGACGTTGTAGTTCTTGTCGCGCAGGCCCTTGTGCAACTGGCCGTTGATCAGCGGCGTGCCGAAGTAGTTCTGCGGGCGCTGGTCGCCGTAGTCGCTGGCGAAAGTGAAGCTCAGGTTGTCTGCCGCCTGCCAGCGCAGGGCACCGCTGACGAAGTCGCTGCTGGAGTCGCCGCAGTCGATAAAGCCGTTGCTGCGCAGGCGATTGAGGTTCAGACGGTAGCTCAGGGTGTCGGTCAGCGAGCCGCCGCTGTCCACGGCTTGTTGCTGGCGATCATACGAGCCGTAGCCGAGGCGGATGTGGTTTTCGATCTCGCCCTCGAAAGGCTTTTTCGGCACGGTGTTGATCACCGCACCGGTGGCGCCTTCGCCGTACAGCACCGAGGCCGGGCCGCGCAGTACGTCGACGCGCTCCACCGACCAGGTGTCCACCGGGAAGGTCGAGGTGCCCATGCCCATGTACATGCGGTTGCCGTCATACAACTGCATCACCGAGCCCTGGCCGGTAAAACCCCGGGCCGACAACGAGGTGCCGCCGTCGCCCGGCGTGCCGGTGCGGCTGATGCCGGTGGCGCGGGAAATCGCGTCCTGCACACTGGCGTCGCCGCGTTCGCGGATCTGCACGCCGGTCTGGCTCTCGACGCTGCCGGGGGTTTGCAGGGCGCTGAGGTTCAGGCGCGAGCCAGCGGTGGTCGGGGTCTTGAGGTCGACGTGGTCATCGTCCACGGCAGGTGCAGTGACGGGGCTGGCGGGCAGAGTCAGGGCCTGGGCGCTGGTATGCAGGGCGAGCAGGCACAGGCCGGACGCGAGGTACTTGTTCATCGGACGAAAAAGTCTTCTTGAAGGCAGTGCTCGCCGCTGGGCGCGGCGAGCTGGAGTAAGCAGAAAGTGTTATAAGTTAACACTTTCTGCGGCGTGGGCGAAAGCCCGCGTAAGACTACATAACGCCTCTATGTAGGGCATCTCGCCGACTTCATGTCGAACCTGAGGCAGATTCACGTTGTGCGAACAGCCGCGCCAACACCAGTCGGTCCAGCACCCACACCACGATCAACGACGCACCCACCAGCGGGAAAATGATCGCCAGCCCGAACATGATCACCATCGCGGTTTTCCATTTCGGCAGGTCGTGGCGCAGCGGCGGCACGCCCAGCCCGCCCACCGGACGACGTTTCCACCAGATCACCACGCCGCTGACCGCGCTCAGCAGGATCATCAGGCAGATCAGCAGCACGATCAGCTGATTGACCCAGCCGAACATCTTGCCTTCGTGCAGCATCACGCCGGTCTCGGTGGCGCGCGCCACCAGGTTGTAATGCTCCCAGCGCACATCGGCGAGGACCTTGCCGGTGTACTGGTCGACGTGCAGGGTAGCGTCGTTGCGTGGGTCGTTGGCGAACACTGCGACGGTGAACACACCTTCGGCGGTGGTGGGGAAGGTGATGCTGTAGCCGGGCTCGACGTGGCGTGCGTTGGCCAGGTCGACCACCTGTTGCAGGCGCACTTTGGGTGCTGCGGGAGCGGCGTGCATGGCGCCGTGGTTCATGTGCTCGGCGTGGTCGCCGGACATCGGTATCGGCGTGTTCTCCATGGCCCAGGGCACGGTCTGTTGGCTGGCGGTATTGAGGCTGCGCGCCTGCTGGTCGGACTGCGGCACGTTGTTCCACATCGCCGCTGGAAAGCGATTCCACAGCTCGGCGTACTGCTTGCCCCAGAAGCCGGTCCAGGTCATGCCGCTGAGCAGCATCACCAGCAACAGCGAGGCGCCCCAGAAACCGGTGACCGCATGCAGGTCGCGCCAGAACACCCGGCCACGGGTGGTGAAGCGTGGCCATAGAACACCGGCTGATGACTTGCCGCGCGGCCACCACAGGTACAGGCCCGACACCACCAGCATAACGCCCCAACCGGCGGCGAGTTCTACAAGACGGTCGCCGACCGTGCCGATCATCAGCTCGCCGTGCAGGGCGCGGGCGATGGCTTGCAGGTTGTATTTGGCATCCTGCTCGCCGAGGACCGTGCCGCGATAGGGGTCGACAAAGACCGTCACTTCGCGGCCGTCCTGATGCGTCACGAATTGCGCGCTGCTGGTGGCGTCGGCGGGGGGCAGGTATTTGCTGATCGCGGCCTTGGGGTAGGCCGCCTGGGCGCGTTGCAGTTGCTCGTCGGCGCTCAGGGCGTGCGCGGCGCTCTGCACCTTGAGCAGGTCGCCGTACATCAGCGGGTCGAGCTGGGGTTTGAACAGGTAGATGATGCCGGTCAGGGCCAGCAGCACCATGAAAGGGGCGACGAAGAGCCCGGCGTAGAAGTGCCAGCGCCAGGCCAGGTTGTAGAAGGATATTTTTTGAGTGCTCATCATTGGGCTCCGCAAGGCTTTGAGTTTTTTGTGTCTGGTCGGCCGTCATCGGGGGCAAGCCCCCTCCCACATTTGATGGTGTTCACAACATCAAAAGTGTGGGAGGGCGCTTGCCCGCGATGCTCTTAGAAGCTCATGTCGACTTTGGTCCAGAGTGTTCGGCCTGGCTCCTTGATGGCTTGCGGGTCACTCGCCGGGTAGCCGAACCCGGCGTTGCCGGCCAGGTTCAGGTGTTCGGCATAGGCCTTGCCGAACAGGTTGTCGACGCCGGTGCTGACCTTGAAGTGCTTGTTGATGCGGTACGCCGCGTTCAGCGAGAACACGCCAAAGCCGCCGCTCTTGTCGTAGTCCTTGCCGACCACATTGCCTTTGTTCTGGTCGATGCGGTTCTGCGCCGCGACCACACGCCACAACGCACCGGCGCTCCAGTCGTCTTCGCTGTAGGTCAGGCCCAGGCGTGCATCCAGCGGTGGCATTTGCGGCAGCGCCTGGGCCTCGCTGCTGTTCTTGCCCCAGGCGTAGGCGAGGGTGGCGTCGGCTTTCCAGTTGCGCGTCAGCTTGTAGGCCGTGCCCAGTTCGCCGCCCATGATGCGGGCGTCGACGTTGCGGGCCTGGGAGGTGGTGCCCATCATGCCGGGCCTGTAGTCGAACAGGATGAAGTCCTGCACCCGGCCGATGTAACCCGAGGCCCAAGCTTCAAGGTCGTCGGCTTTGTATTGCGCGCCGAAGTCGAGCTGGGTGGTTTTCTCCGGCTTCACGCCGTCGAAGGCATTCACCGAACCGACCGCGCCGGTGTTGGGGGAAAACAGCTCCCAGTAATCCGGGAAGCGCTCCGAGTGGCCCAGGCCGGCGTAGAGGGTGGTGGGGCTGTCGGCCAGGTCGTGTTCATAACGCACGAAGCCCGAGGGCAGGGTGTCGGCGCGGGTGTCGTCGGCGGTCGGGTTGGGGCGGGTCATCATCCCCGAGCCGCTGGTCTGGCGCAAATCCTTGGCCGAAGCGCGGTCCAGCCGCGCACCGGTGATCAGGCGATCGCGGTCGGCGGCGTACCAGGTCAGTTCGCCGAATACGCCGTAGTTGTGGAAGTTGGCGTCCTCGACCCGGGGCAAGTCCTTGTAGGTGTCGATGCCCATGCTGCTGCGCTGGCGGTGTTCGTTGGTCTGCGCGTCCAGGCCGCCGATCAGTTGCACATCGGCCCAGCGCCAGGTGGCCTTGATACGTGCGCCGAGGGTGCGCCGGTCGACGTTGGACGCCATGGGCCCCGCCATCATGCCGGTGCCGGATGGCGTGCGCAGGCTGTAGTTGTCCATCACGTGGTCGGCGTAGTTGTAATAGACCTGGGCCTCGACCTTATCCAGCACCTCGCCGATGTTGGACTTTTCAAAGCGCAGCCCCAGGCTCTCGCGCAGGAACTGCGAACCGTCCATACCGCGCCCGGCATAACGCGCCTCGCCATCGCCACGGCCGGCGGTGAGTTCCAGCAGGGTGTCGGCGTCGGGGGTGAAGCCGACCGCCACATCGCCATTCCATTTGTCATAGCGCGAGGCGACGGTGTCGTTGTTGCCGTCCTTGTAGTCATCGGCGTGGGCCTGGTTGCCGATCACCCGCACGTAGCCCAGCGGCCCGCCGGCAGCAGCGTCGATGACCTTGTCGAAGCGCCCGTTGGAACCGGCCAGCACACTGGCGTTGAGACGTGTGCCGAGTTCGCCGAACTGCTCCGGCTCGCGCTCGAACAGAATGGTGCCGGCCGATGCGCCCGGGCCCCAGAGCACGGTTTGCGGGCCTTTGATCACGGTGAGCTTGTCGTAGGTCTCGGGCGAGATGTACGAGGTGGGGGCGTCCATGCGGCCGGGGCAGGCGCCGAGCATCATGCTGCCGTTGGTGAGGATGTTCAGGCGTGAGCCGAACATGCCGCGCAGCACCGGGTCGCCATTGGTGCCGCCATTGCGCACCAGGGCGAAGCCGGGGATGGTCTTGAGGTAGTCGCCGCCATCGCTGGCGGGCACCGGTTGGCGTGGGTCTTTGGGGTTGGTGATAACGGTCAGCGGTGAGCTGGGGGCGATCGCCGTGATCACGGTGGGCGTCAGCTCATGTTCGGCGTGGTCATCGGCCTGAGCGTGAGGGGCAAGCAGCGCGCCGCACAGGGCAGCGAGCACAGGGGTATATCCCATACGGGAGTCAGCAGGAAACCTGGACATGACACATTCCATCTAGCAATCGTAAACAACACGGCCAGCAGCCTGCGGCTGTCTGTCTAAAGTCGGCCGGTGTGAAGTAACGGTGTTAAGTGCTTACGAAGCGATGGGCGGCGCGCGGCTGCGGGCGCCGGGGAAGATGCTCTGCCGGGCATGGCCCAGGCGTGTGGCGGGGGTGAGGGCGCTGGCGGGCGGCGGGCTGCTCAGGGTGAAGATTGAAACGCCGCCGGGCAGGGCGGGGCAGCTATAGAGCAGGTCGCAATAGCCGCACTTGGACCAGAGGGCGTGGTGTTCGTCAGGCGCCTTGGGGTGATGGGAGGCGCCGTGGTCCATTGGCATGTCCATCGACATACCGGCGTGATGGTCCATCGGCATCGCTTGGGAAATCAGCGGACCGATAAAGATCATCAGCATGGCGAACAGGCTGATCCAACTGCCGCGCTTCATACGCGAATGTGGAGACAACCTGGCGCGAGGGGCGCCCATCGAGTGTCAGCCTATTGGGCGTGCTTGTGCTCGTGGGTGGTCATCGGCGGCACTTTCTGCACCGACACTTCTACCTCGACCTTGCCGGCTTTTTCGAAGGTGAGGGTCAGCGGGAATTGCTTGCCGTCGGCCAGCAGGCTGCGGTCCTTGAGGCCCAGCAGCATCACGTGATACGCCATGGGCGCGAAGGTCAGCTCGCCCTTGGCCGGTACGGCGACGCTGGGCACCTGCTGCATCTTCATCAGGTCGCCCTGCATTACATGCTCATGCAGCTCGGCCTTGTCCGCCACGGGGGTGTCGACACTGAGCAGGCGGTCCGGGCTTTCTCCGGTGTTGTGAATCACAAAGTACGCCGCGACGGTTGGCGCATTCGGTGGCAATTCCTGGGACCAGGGATCGCTGACCAGCAGGTCGCCGGCCTTGTAGTCATCGGCATTGGCAGCACTGAACACCGGCAGCAACAACGCAGCCAGAAGCAGGGAAGATTTGAGCATGGCAGTTCTCCAGAACGGTTCTAAACGCAGTTCACTTGCGAAGAAGATCAAGCCGTTGGAGAGGCACGGGGGTTGAGGCTTGGCCATTGCTGACGCGGGGGCGGGCTGTGCAGCCGGGGCGGCGGCAAGCGCTGTGAAGTATTGAATTGGGTGAGATACAACTGCGGCACATGCCCCGGCAACGCCACCAACGGTGCCGAGCCCGAGCAACACCAGCAATGCTGCATGGTGGAATGATCGTCCTGCTGCGGCGCCGGGATCTCCAGCTTGCCCAGGGCGATGGTCTTGAGGCTTGCGCCATTTGAGGAACAGAAACTGCCCCACAGCAATTGCCGGACCGGGTCGCTGGACTGTTGCATTGCGCTGGCCATCGGCATGGCAAAGGCGTTGAACAGCACTGCAAGGCAGGCGATCCAGGCAATTGCAAAGCGTTGACGGGCCATGGCGGACAATCCGTAGGGTTAAACGATCAGGCGGGTATTTAGCCTGATCGGTAGGGATAAGTAAAAAGGGGCGGTGTGGTTTGGTGTCGCAGTGACGGGTTTGAGGATAGACGGTTAATCGAGTGGATGCCGATCTTCAAAGCTGCACAGTTCAAATGTGGGAGGGCTGGTGCAACGATTCACTTGCCACCGCTAGCGCCAGCCCAGCCAACAAACCAGTGGCTGACACACCGCCATCGGGGGCAAGCCCCCTCCCACATTTTGCCAGTGTTCGGCTATCGCTTGGTGTTGAGCCTGCGGGTTGCGCGAGCAATGTCGTCTCTCCCTATTTTGATCAAAGAACCATCGCCTGGGTCCTCTTCGATGCAGGCTTCGAGGAAAGCATCCATATCTTTTTGCGTTAGGAGATAGTCAGCGGCGTCGAAACGAGTGAATCCTGTCTTTCTGTCAGGGAGGTATTGGGCCTTTTCCAGCCATTGGTTTAATCGCGCTGCTACTTCAGGTTCATCCGATTTCAGGGCTTCGGCTTCAACGCTGAGTGCGTCCGCAAACTCGGAATTTGCGATCATGTGTTCGCTAATCGTCTCTTCGGCAGGTCGAGTTGAGGGTGGCTTACAGATCTTGTCAGTAATGGCGAGCCCTCAGGGATGGACGAAATGTTGAGGATCATCGCCAAGAGGTCGCGCTCTTAGGAAGTCAGTGGGTTCCGAGTTGTATGTGGGTAACTTCTCGTTGATCCGTTACGCAGTCCGAATATGAGGCTGCTCCACGGAAATGTCTGACAAGGATTTGAGGTTGTCCCTAGGAACCTTAATCTTTAGTCTCCGGACACCGCTGCGAACTCAGCGGACGGGCGTCGCGGCCCGGATTTCTCCACAAGCAAAAGCATCATCGTCTCCTTTCAGTCGGCGCTTTTTTATCGTCTACTGTGCGGCGCTATGGCGGCTGTGCGCGGGATACCTTCGGGTATGCCGGTGTTCTGGAGAATCGGTCCGCGAACCTGCGTACAGCTGCCACCCCATCGCGTCGCGGCGATAGTGGCAGCTCCTTTTTTCTTCTCCGGAGCTTCACAATGATCAAACCCACCCCAAATCCCCGCGTCCGGCTTTTCACCGTGTCCGATGGAATCAGCAGTGAAGACCTTTTGGTCAACCTCAGCGAAACCCTGGCCTCAGCCAATGCGCTGAGTTGTGACATTGCCTTCAACCTGGAAGGCGCGCCACGCGAAGCATTGCTCGGCGTCGCGCAGTTGATTGAGCTGGCGCAGTTGCTTGCGGAGCGTGTACACGATGCTGCCGGGCAAACGAAAAGCGCTGCATGATGATGCCGTTCTAAATGTGGGAGGGGGCTACACCCCGATGGCGATGGACCCGTCACGGATGTTTAGACTGATACACCGTAATCGGGGCAAGCCCCCTTCCACACTGAATCGATGGTGTTTAGAGAGTGGCGATTGCCTGTAGTACCGCAGGCACAGTAGTGAATTCTCGATCTACCATCGCCAACACCGGCCGCTTCAACACCAGCACCGGCACCCCACGCTCCCGTGCCACCTCCAACTTCGGCTCCGTTGCCGTGCTCCCGCTGTTCTTGCTGATCAGTACATCAATGCCGCGCCGCTCGAACAACGCACGCTCATCCGCAATCAAAAACGGCCCGCGCGCGCCAATCACTTCACACCGCGCATTCCCCGGATACACATCCAGCGCGCGCAGCGTCCAGAACTGCTCCGGCGGGATTTCATCCAGATGCTGCAACGGCTCGCGGCCCAAGGTGAACAGCGGGCGTTTGAAGGGCTTCAACGCTTCAATCAACGAAGCCCAATCACTGACCTCACGCCAGTCATCCCCGGTTTGCGGCTGCCACGCCGGTCGGCGCAATGCCCAGCAAGGCACGCCGCACGCGCGCGCGGCTTCGGCGGCATTGCGGCTGATCTGCGCGGCATATGGATGGGTCGCGTCGACAATCAGCCCAATCCCTTCATCCCGAACAAATCGCGCCAAGCCCTCGGCACCACCATAACCACCGACCCGCACCTGGCAGGTCAGGTCGGTGGGAACGCGCCCAACCCCGGCCAGGCTGTAGATAGGTTCCGGGCCCAGCGTACGAGCAATGGCCAGCGCTTCAGTCACGCCACCCAACAGCAGGATGCGTTTCATAGCGGCTTGACCACTTCCAGCAAGGTAATCGGCAACGCCTGGCGCCACGTATCGAATTCCCCCAACGGCTGCGCCTGCGCCACGTGGATGCGCGTCAGTTCGCCGCCATGCTGGGCACGCCAGTTCATCAGGGTCATTTCGCTTTGCAGGGTCACGGCATTGGCCACCAGCCGACCACCGGGGCGCAGGTGTTGCCAGCAGGTATCGAGCACGCCGTTGCGGGTGACGCCGCCGCCGATGAAGATGGCGTCCGGGGCTTCCAGGCCGCTCAACGCCTCGGGCGCCTTGCCGCGAACCAGTTGCAGCCCGGGCACGCCAAGGGCGTCGCGGTTGTGTTCGATCAGGCCTTGGCGACCTTCATCGGCTTCAATCGCCAACGCGCGGCAGCTCGGGTGCGTACGCATCCACTCGATACCGATGGAACCGCTGCCCGCGCCCACGTCCCACAGCAACTCACCGGGCATGGGGGCCAGGCGGGCGAGGGTCATGGCGCGCACATCGCGCTTGGTCAGTTGGCCGTCGTGCTTGAAGGCTGAGTCGGGCAGGCCTGCCAGGCGCGACAGGCGCGGTGTTGCCCCAGAGGCGACGCAGTCGATGGCGAGCAGATTCAAATCGGCGACGCAGGCGTGCTGCCACTCATCCGCCAAACCTTCGATACGCCGCTCATCCGGGCCGCCCAAGTGCTCGAACACGCTCAACCGGCTCTGGCCGAAACCGGACTGCGCCAATAACGAGGCAATCAAGCCAGGACTGCGACCGTCATTGCTCAGCACCAACAAGCGCACGCCACTGGCCAGGTGCGCATTGATCGCTGCCAACGGTCGGGCCACCACGGACAACGTCACCACGTCCTGCAACGGCCAGCCCAACCGCGCCGCCGCCAGGGACACCGACGAGGGCGCCGGTAAAATCAGCAACTCTTCAGCGGGCACTTGCCGTGCCAGGCTGGCCCCCACGCCATAGAACATCGGATCGCCGCTGGCGAGCACGCACACCGGCTCGCCGCGCCGCGCCAGCACCGGTTCCAGGGAAAACGGGCTCGGCCACACCTGACGCTCGCCACGGATACACACCGGCAACAGGTCCAACTGGCGCTGGCCGCCTATAATCCGCGTGGCGTGCAACAGGGCATGCCGGGCGTTCCTGCCCAGTCCCTTGAAGCCGTCTTCTCCGATGCCTACAACCGTCAGCCAGGGCGACATATGAATTCCTTGAACGACATCCGACGGGCAGGCTTTTCATGCCGCCGGACAAAGCAGGCATAATACCGCGCCTTTACCCACCAACCGGTAGCCCCGTGAACCCAACGCCCGCTGTGAATACCTTGCGCCCCTCGGCTTGTCCGGGGTTGCTGCGCATTGTCCAGGCGTTGGACGGCGGCATTTGCCGGATCAAGTTGGCCGGTGGTTCGATCAGCGCTACACAAGCCCATGCCGTGGCGGACGCGGCCCAGGCCCATGCGGGCGGGGTGATTGAGGCGACCAACCGGGCCAACCTGCAGATTCGCGGGATCGGTGCCCAAGAGCAGGCATTGATCGCCCTGCTACTGGCCGCAGGCCTGGGTCCCGACAATGCCGCCGGCGACGATGTACGCAACCTGATGCTCAGCCCCAGCGCCGGGATCGACCCGCAGATGCTGTTCGACACCCGCCCGTTGGCTGAGCAGATGCTCGCCACCCTGCAAAACCATCCCCGTTTCCATGAACTGTCGGCCAAGTTCGCCGTACAACTGGATGGCGGCGAAGCCCTGGCGATGCTCGAACATCACCACGACCTGTGGCTGTCGGCCTTTATCCGCAATGGCCAGACGCTCCTCGCCTTTGGCCTGGCCGGTTGCCCGGGGCTGGATGCGCCGCTGGCCGCCGTGCCGCTCGAGCAGGGTCATGCGCTGGTGGTGGCCGTGCTGGAGGCGTTCCTCGAACTGGCCGGCCCGGAACAAACCCGCATGCGGCATTTGGCTGTGGATAACTTGCTGGGGCATCTGCGCCTGCCATTGCTGTCGGCTGAAGGCTTCAAACGCCCGCCCAACGGGGCTTTGCTGCACCTCGGCACTTATCCACAGGTTCAAAGGAATCAGTTCTACGTCGCCGTCATCGCACCCTTGGGGCGCCTGGACGCGACGATGCTCAAAGGCGCCGCACACCTGGCCAGTGAGTACGGCGACGGCACCTTGCGCTTCACCCCTTGGCAAGGCGTGCTGTTGCCCAACATCGAAAAACCGCACGCCGTGACCGAGCGCCTGGCGCAACTGGGCTTCCTTTGCTCCATCGACCAACCCCTGGCGCGCATGACCGCCTGCACGGGTTCCAGCGGTTGCGGCAAGGCCCTGGCCGACACCAAGGCTGACGCCGTGCAACTGGCTGCGCTGAACCCCGGCCATGACGTGCACCTGTCCGGCTGCCCCCGTTCCTGTGCCGCCGCGCATGTCGCGCCGGTCACCTTGCTGGCGATGAGCCCCGGCCACTACGACCTCTACTTCCGCGAGGCAGCCCAGCCCGGTTTCGGCCGGCTGCACGCGCGCACCCTTTCCATTGAAGCGGCGGGCGCCCTGTTGCGCGCTCGTCCACGGAGCAACACCGATGATTGATTACATCCGCGACGGTCAGGAGATCTATCGCAACTCCTTCGCCATTATTCGCGCGGAAGCCAGGTTGGAGCGCATTCCGGCCGACCTGGAGAAACTCGCGGTGCGGGTGATTCATGCGTGCGGCATGGTCGAGGCCATCGACGGCCTGCAGTTTTCCGAAGGCGCGGGCAAGGCCGGGCGCGATGCGTTGGCCGCTGGCGCGCCGATCCTGTGTGATGCGCGGATGGTCTCCGAGGGTGTGACCCGTGCGCGCCTGCCGGCCAATAACCCGGTGATCTGCACCCTGCGCGACGACAGCGTGCCGGAGCTGGCGCGTGAACTGGGCAACACCCGTTCCGCCGCCGCGCTGGAGCTGTGGCGCCCGCATCTGGAAGGCAGCGTAGTAGTGATCGGCAATGCGCCGACCGCGTTGTTCTACCTGCTGGAAATGCTCGATGCCGGTGCGCCTAAACCTGCCTTGATCCTTGGCTTTCCGGTCGGGTTTGTCGGCGCCGCCGAATCCAAGGCGATGCTGGCGGCGGACAGCCGTGGCGTGCCGTTCGTGATCATGCAGGGCCGCCTGGGCGGCAGTGCGATGGCCGCCGCTGCGGTGAATGCCCTGGCCACGGAGGTCGAATAATGCCGGCACGCGGACGTTTGATCGGCCTGGGCGTAGGCCCCGGCGACCCGGAACTGATCACCCTCAAGGCCCTGCGCCTGCTGCGCGAATCGCCGGTGGTGGCGTACTTCGTGGCCAAGGGCAAGAAGGGCAATGCCTTCGGCATCATCGAAGATCACCTGGTGCCGCAACAGACCTTGATGCCGCTGGTGTACCCGGTGACCACCGAGGTACTGCCGGCGCCGATGTCCTATGAGCAGGTGATCAGCGATTTCTACGACGCTGCCAGTGTCGACGTTGCCGCGCACCTGGATGCCGGTCGCGATGTGGCGGTGATCTGCGAAGGCGACCCGTTCTTCTACGGTTCCTACATGTATCTGCATGACCGACTTGCCGAACGCTACGAAGCGCAAGTCATCCCCGGCGTGTGCTCGATGCTCGGCGGCGCCTCGGTGTTGGGGGCGCCGCTGGTGTATCGCAACCAGAGCCTGTCGGTGCTTTCGGGCGTGTTGCCCCATGAAGACCTGAAGCGCCGCCTGGCCGACGCCGACGCGGCGGTGATCATGAAGCTGGGGCGCAACTTCCCGAAAGTGCGCCTGGTGCTCGAAGAACTCGGCCTGGCCGAGCGTGCCCTCTATGTGGAGCGCGCCACCATGGCCAACCAGAAGATCGTGCCGCTGGATCAGGTCGACCCGGCGTCTTCGCCCTATTTCTCGCTGATCATCGTGCCGGGTGAAAGGTGGCAAGGTTGATGAACCCGGCGATTGTCATTCTGGGCCAGGGCAGCCTGGCCACTGCGCGCAGGATCCAACAGGTTTATCCCGAGGCGCTGATCTACGGTCTTGCTGGACGCGTTGAAGGTGCTGACCAGGCCTACAGCGAGTTCGGCACGACCCTGCGCCAGTTGTACCAGCAAGGCACGCCGCTGATTGCGCTGTGCGCGGCCGGTATCGTGATCCGCACCCTGGCGCCGCTGCTGCTGGAAAAAGGCGAAGAGCCGGCCGTGCTGGCCGTGGCTGAAGACGGCAGCGCCGTAGTGCCGTTGCTGGGGGGCCTTGGCGGTGTAAACGTCATGGCGCGCGAAATTGCTGCCGCGTTGAACGTGGCCGCTGCGATCACCACCAGTGGCGAACTGCGTTTTGGCACCTGCCTGCTCAACCCGCCGCAGGGCTATGAGCTGGCCGACCTGGAGTTGGGCAAGCGTTTCGTGTCCGACTTGCTGGCCGGTGAAAACGTGCGCATCGAAGGCGCAGCGCCTTGGCTGGACCAGGCCAACTTGCCGCAGGACCCACAAGCGCGCCTGGCGATTCATGTCGGCAGTGCCGAGCGCCAACCCACCGCCAATGAATTGCTGATCTACCCGAAGACCGTCAGTGTGACCTGCAAACCCGGCGCGCAATTGGCCGAGCGTGTACGCACGGCGTTGCATGAAGCGGGTCTGGCCGTGCAATCCCTGGCGTGCCTGCTGGCCAGCGAATTGCAGATGGCCGAAGCGTCGCTGCATGAGGCGGCGTTGGCGCTGGGTGTGCCGTTGCGTTTTACCAGCGTTTGCCAGGATGCCGATATCGTGGTCAGCGTGGCTGAACAGCCGCTGGAGTTGTCGCAGATCGGTCGTGTTCGTGGCCGCCTTGCCGTGATCGGCCTCGGCCCCGGTGCCGCCGAGTTGATGGTGCCTGCGGTGAAGGCTGAGTTGGCGCGTTGCACCGATGTGCTGGGTTACGAAACCTATGTGCGCACGGCCGGCCCGTTCCGCGATGATCAAGTGCAACACTGCACCGATAACCGCGAAGAAATGCAGCGGGCCCGCCACGCCTTCGAGCTGGCGGCCCAAGGTCGCTCGGTGGTGGTGGTGTCCTCCGGTGACCCGGGTGTGTTCGCTATGGCGGCTGCGGTGATCGAGGCGCTGCACGAATCCAGCGATCCGGCCTGGCATCAGGTCGACCTGGAAATCCTGCCCGGGGTCTCGGCCAGCCTGGCCACTGCCGCCCAGGCGGGCGCACCGCTGGGCCATGACTTCTGCGTGATGTCGCTGTCGGATAACCTCAAACCCTGGTCGATCATCGAAAAACGCCTGGACCTCGCGTCCCAGGCCGACCTGGCCTTGGCGTTCTACAACCCGATCTCGCGTGCGCGGCCGTGGCAACTGGGGCGTGCCCTGGAAATCATCGCCCTGCATCGCACGCCGCAAACGCCGGTGGTGCTGGGCCGCGATATCGGTCGCCCGGGGCAGACCCTGCGTGTCACCACGCTGGGGCAACTGACGCCGGATCAAGTGGACATGCGCACCATGGTGTTGATCGGCTCGTCTACCACCTGCACATTTCCCCGTGCCGGTGGTGGCGAATGGGTCTACACACCTCGCTGGTACGGTGAAAAACCCGCTTCCTGAAAACGGTCTGTCGGTTGCCTGAAAGCGCCGAATAGCCCAGGGATTTTTCTGGCGTTATTCGGCGTTTTTTCTTTTTTTTACAACGAAATATGGAGGCAAGCCGGTCATGCCGCATTATTGCTGGGCGTTACGGTTTAACGCGTTGCGCCAAGGGATGTTTATCGCCTGGAAAGCCCATCGGCCGGTGAACTAGGGTGGACACAAGCCCCACGTTGGGGTGCTTGTGGAGAATCAAAATGGAGCGACATCACAGACGGATCAACACTACAAAAAGGCGCAAGTTGATTGCCGCCTACACATTACCGGGCGCGTCAGGCAAGCACGCAGCTGTACCGCTGGACACCGAAGATGACTTCAACGCAGCCGTGGTCAACAACGGCGTGATTTCGTTTGCCGAAGGCCTGTCGGGTCTGAAGCGAGAATATGTCCGTAAGAGTTATTTACTGGCCAGCAGTTACGTCAGCGATGTATTGAAAATACACCGCGGTACCGAGGACTGGTACGACGAATTCATCAAGGTGATGGTCAGCCTGGGGTGGCTCCCGGTGCGCAGCAGCTTCGAGCGGGTCTCACGTTCGGGCAAGGGGCTGACCGTGCAGCTGGCGGCGCTGAATCTTATTGCCACGCTGTTGGCTTCCACGTCCTTGTCCGCGCCGCTGCTGGGCATGCTGCCGAAACTGGCGGCCGATGCATTGGAGGCGTTGAAGCAGACGCCGGCGTCTTTTGAATTGTTCAAACGCAACAGCTCGGTGCACCAGGGCGGTGATTTCGGCCTGGCCTCTTGTGCCGAAATCGATGGCGAATTGACGATGGTGCTGGTGACCTACAGCACTCACGGCGTGAGCAAACAGACAGGGCTGCCCTTCCTGGAGTGGGACAGCTCCTCGTTCGAGGCCTTCAGCGGGCAGACGTGCCTGGTGCTCAATACCTCGGTGATCAATGAAAAGACGATCCAACTGATGCGCGAGAGCGCGGGGGACAAGGTACAACTGGCAATTGCCAAATACCGGATCTAGGGCACCAGGTAGCCGCGCACGCCGGTAAAGATGATTTGTGCGGCCAGGGCACACACGAACAATCCCATCAACCGACTGACAATCTGCAAGCCCTGGTCACCGAGGATGCGTTCGATACGGTTGGACAGGTACAGCACCACGCCCACCGTGAGGCTGGCCAGGGCGATGCTGAGGATGGCGGTGAGCTTGTCATCCCAGTGCGGTTGGCTGACGCCCATCACCAGCAGCGCACCGATGGTGCCGGGGCCGACCGTGAGGGGGATGGTCAGCGGCACGATGGTCACATCCTGCTGCACGTTGTCGGTCTGTACGGCCGACTTGCCCTGGGCCATGCCCAGGGCGGAAATGAACAGCACACTGCCGGCGCCGATGCGGAAGGCGTCGACGGTGATGCCGAATACACTGAAAATCACCCGGCCGAACAGGTAGAGCAACACGCTCGAGACCAGGGTCGCCAGCGCCACCTTCCACGCCAGGCGCCGCCGCTCTTTGCTGGAATAACCACGAGTCAGGCTGATAAAGCAGGACAGCACGAAGAACGGGCTGTAGAGCACCAGCATTTTCAGGTAGACGCTGAATAACACGTGGAGCATGGGGGGCGGCTCGCAGGAGGAAAGTGTGGAGAGTCTATCAGGCGAAAGAGGTCAAATGCGGGAGGGGGCAAGTCGAATCGTCGCACCGCCCCTCCCGCATTTGACTGCATTTCAAGTTCAGGAAGGTGCGTGTTCTGGGCGCTGTTGCCGCTGGGCGACCCAGAATTCCACCAGCTCGCGCAACTGTGACAACTCCACCGGCTTGGCCATATGCCCATCCATCCCGGCCTGGCGCGCACGTTCCTTGTGCTCCGACAGAATGTGCGCGGTCAACGCCACCACCGGCGTGCGGATGCGCTGGTGGCTGACTTCCCACGCGCGCAGTTGCTGGGTCGCCGAGAAACCATCGAGGATCGGCATTTCACAGTCCATCAACACCAGGTCATAACGCTGGGCCTTCATCGCCTCCAGCGCTTCCTCGCCGTTGCTGGCGGTGTCCGGGTCGAGGTTGAGCTTGCCGAGCATGCCGCGGATCACCTTGGTGGAGATGCTGTTGTCTTCGGCTACCAGGATGCGGAAATCCGCCGGCACGGTGATGGCGGCCGGAGTGCTGAGGACCGGACGTGGCGGCACGTTGCCTTTGCTGCGCTGGGTCAGTTCGTCGGCCAGGGTAGTCTTGAGCGTATAGCCGGCCACCGGTTTGGCGAGGATGCGCTTGATCCCGCAATTGCGCGCAATGATCTTGCTCGGCGCATTGCTGATGCCGGTAAGCATGATCAGCAGGATGTCGTGGTTCAGGCTCGGGTCTTCCTTGATCTTCGCCGCCAGTTGCATGCCGGTCATGCCGGGCATGTTCTGGTCCAGCAGCACCACGTCGAAGTAGTCGCGCAGGTGCGCCTTGGTGCGCAGCAACGCCAGGGCTTCCTTGCCCGAGGGCACGGCGCTGACGTTGAGGCCCCAGGCGGAACATTGTTGCACCAGCACTTTGCGGCAGGTGTCGTTGTCGTCCACCACTAGCACGCGCGCGCCTTTGAGCGGGCCGTCGAGGTCTGAGGTCGGGTGTTCCAGGCGCTCCGGGTCCAGCGGCAGGGTCAGCCACAGGGTGCTGCCCTGGTGGCTGCCGCTCTTGATGCCGAACTCGCCGTTCATCAACAGGATCAACTGGCGGGCGATGACCAGGCCCAGGTGGCCATTCAGCCGGGTGGCCGAGAAGAAATTCTTGCTGTGCAGCTCACTGTGCAGCAGGGCGTCGCGCTCTGAGGCTTCCATCGGCAGGCCGCTGTCCTGCACGGCAATGCGCAGGCGTGGCTTGGTGCTGCGGTCGTCCAGGGCCACCACGATCAACACTTCGCCTTCGTCGGTCTTTTGCAGGGCGTTTTCCAGCAGGCTCAACATGGCCTGGCGCAGGCGCGTCGGGTCGCCGCTGATCACGCGGGGCACCTGGGGCTGGATAAAGCTGATCAGTTCGACATTCTGCTGTTCGGCCTTGGCGCGGAAGATACTCAGGCAGTCTTCGATCAGCGCATTGAGGTCGAATTGCACATCGTCCAGTTCGATCTGGCCGGATTCGAGCTTGGAGATATCGAGGATTTCATTGATCAGCGTAAGCAGTTCGTTGCCGGCGCTGTGGATGGTCTGCACGTAGTCGCGCTGTTTCACCGACAGCGGCGTACCCAACAGCAGTTCGGTCATGCCCAGCACACCGTTCATGGGGGTGCGGATTTCGTGGCTGATCTTGGCCAGGAACTCGGCCTTGGCCGCGATTTCGGCATTGCTCGCCGCCAGGTCGCGGCTGAGGCTGAAACGCGCCTCGACAATCGCACGCTGGCGTTCGCCCAACGCCAGGCTCATCAGCAGGCCGCTCAGGCAGATAAACGCCAGCAGCGTGACGATCAGGCCCTGGGGCGAGACCATCGTCAGGCCCAGCAACGCTGGCAGGATGATCAGCGTACCGATGTTGAACACCACCATCGCCACCACGAACAGGCGTGCCGGGCGGTAGCCTTTCTGCCAGTGATAGGCCGAGACAAACAACATGCTCAAGCCGGCCAGGGCCACCAGGGCGTAGGTGATGATGTTCAGCGGCAGGGTGTTGACGAACAACAACAGCAGGCCGCACAGCACGATGAACAGGATGTCCGCCATCAACAGCTTGTTCAGCGGGTGCGGGCCCAGGGGCATGAAGAACCGGTAGGCAAACATCAGCCCGCACGGCGCGGTGAGCAATAGCGCCAGGTAGGCGCCGGGCGTCTGGATCGCATGCCAGTTCGGCAGCCATGGGCCCACCAGGTTGAGTAGCAGCGCCAGGCTGAGCATCAGCAGCACTTCGCAGGCCGCCAGCCACAGGCTGCTGCGCGAGCGGTGGTAGGCAAAGCGCGTGAGGTTGTGCAGGATCAGCATCAACAGGCAGCCGAACAGCAGGCCGTAGATCAGCGTCTGGGTCTGGTCGGCGGCGGCGAGCACGGCCGGTTCCAGGGTGATGTAGGGGCGCAGTTCGTGTTCCGAGACCAGGCGCAGGTAGACCTCGAGGGGGTTCTGGCTCTGGGGCATCGGCAGCATGAAGTCACTGCTGGGCAACGGCCGTTCAGCCTGGGGCTGGCGTGTGCCGGTGCTCTGTTGTTCCACCAGGGTGTCGCCGTCCAACACGTAGAGGCTCAGGTGCGACAGGTCCGGGGCGAATACCCGCAGCACTTGTTCGTGCTTGCCGGGTTGCAGCTTGAAACGTACCCACAACGCACCGTCCGGTTCCGCGGCGGTAATGCGGTCCAGTTCGATGGGGCTGAATTGGTTGGTGTAGCGCGAGGAACGGATGTCGCTCAGTTGCAGGTCGGCCTGTTCATCAAGCAATACTGCCCAGCCACTGCCTTGCGCGGCGGCCTGGGCCGGGAACAAGCAGAGCAGTGTCAGCAGACTGACAGTGAAACCTATGGCGATCCTGAGCCAGCGCACGGCGAAATCCCTTCGTAGGTTGATGCACGGTTAACTATGCGCGGGTAGGCCTGCATACGGCAAGGGCCAGAGGCCCCTGCCTAGCCGAACGGATAGCTGCTTACTGGTTCTCGCCACGTTCCCGCGCAATGGCGCGATAGCCGATGTCCTTGCGGTAGAAGCAGCCTTTCCAGTCGATCTTCGCGGCCAGCTTGTACGCCTGTTGCTGCGCGGCGTCGACGCTGGCGCCCATGGCGGTGGCGCATAGCACACGGCCACCGGCCGTCACGACCTGGCCATCCTTGAGCGCGGTGCCCGCATGGAACACCTTGCCTTCCAGCGTAGCAGCCGCGTCCAGGCCTTCAATTACATCGCCCTTGGCGTAGTCGGCAGGGTAGCCACCGGCCGCCAGCACGATGCCGACGCTCGGACGTGGATCCCACTGCGCTTCAACCTTGTCCAGGGCCTGGGCCAATGCCGCCTCGACCAACAGCACCAGGCTCGATTGCAGGCGCAGCATCACCGGTTGGGTTTCCGGGTCGCCGAAGCGGCAGTTGAACTCGATGACTTTGGGGTTACCGGCTTTGTCGATCATCAGGCCGGCATACAGGAAACCGGTGTACACATTGCCTTCGTCGGCCATGCCGCGCACGGTCGGCCAGATCACCAGGTCCATGACACGCTGGTGCACGTCGGCCGTGACAACCGGGGCAGGGGAGTAGGCCCCCATGCCACCGGTGTTCGGGCCGGTGTCGCCGTCGCCGACGCGTTTGTGGTCCTGGCTGGTGGCCATCGGCAAGACGTTCTTGCCGTCGACCATCACGATGAAGCTGGCTTCTTCGCCGTCGAGGAACTCCTCGATGACCACGCGGGAACCTGCGTCACCGAAAGCGTTGCCAGCGAGCATATCGCGCACGGCGTCTTCGGCTTCCTGCAGGGTCATGGCGACGATCACGCCTTTACCAGCAGCGAGGCCATCGGCCTTGATCACGATTGGCGCACCTTTTTCGCGCAGGTAAGCCAGGGCCGGCTCGATCTCGGTGAAGTTCTGGTAGTCGGCAGTCGGGATCTTGTGGCGGGCCAGGAAATCCTTGGTGAAGGCTTTGGAACCTTCCAACTGGGCCGCACCGGCGGTGGGGCCGAAGCAGTCCAGGCCACGGCTGCGGAACAGGTCCACAACGCCGGCCACCAGCGGCACTTCCGGGCCGACGATGGTCAGGGACACATTTTTCTCGGCAAAGTCCGCCAGTTGCTCAAGTGCCAGCACGTCGATGGCAACGTTTTCGCACTTGGCTTCAATGGCGGTGCCAGCGTTGCCGGGCGCGACGAAGACTTTCTGGACACGCGGGTCCTGGGCAACTTTCCAGGCCAGGGCGTGTTCACGGCCACCGCTGCCAATGATCAAAACATTCATGTCAAAAACCTCAAATTCTGTAGGCGCTCAGGGTGCGCTTCAATGTGGAGCCGAACTCATGTGGCAAGCCCGATCGCCACACAAGTCCGCTCCCACATTTCGATCGAGTTGAATCAGTGACGGAAGTGACGCATGCCGGTGAAGACCATGGCGATGCCAGCTTCATCCGCGGCGGCGATCACTTCGGCATCACGCATCGAACCACCCGGTTGGATCACGGCGGTTACACCGGCTTTCGCGGCGTTGTCCAGGCCGTCACGGAACGGGAAGAACGCATCGGAAGCCATCACCGAACCCACCACCTGCAAACCGGCGTGCTCGGCCTTGATCGCGGCGATACGCGCCGAGTTCACACGGCTCATCTGGCCAGCGCCGACACCGATGGTCTGGCGGTTCTTGGCGTAGACGATGGCGTTGGATTTAACGTATTTGGCCACCTTCCAGGCGAAGATCAGGTCGTTGATCTCCTGCTCGGTCGGGGCGCGCTTGGTCACCACTTTCAGGTCTTCGCTGCCGATCATGCCGATGTCGCGGCTCTGTACCAGCAAGCCACCGTTGACGCGCTTGTAGTCCCAGGCCGCTGCACGCTCGGCCGACCACTCGCCGCAGGCCAGCAGGCGCACGTTGGCTTTGGCTGCCACGATGGCGCGGGCTTCTTCGCTGACGCTTGGGGCGATGATCACTTCAACGAACTGACGCTCGACGATCGCTTTAGCGGTCTCGGCATCCAGTTCGCGGTTGAAGGCGATGATGCCGCCGAAGGCCGATTCGGTATCGGTGGCGTAGGCCAGTTCGTACGCCTGGCGGATACCGCCTTCAGCGTCCGGGCTCACGGCCACGCCGCATGGGTTGGCGTGCTTGACGATCACACAGGCCGGCTTGACGAAGCTCTTTACGCATTCCAGCGCGGCGTCGGTGTCGGCCACGTTGTTGTAGGACAACTCCTTGCCTTGCAACTGGGTCGCCGTGGCAATGCCCACTTCGGCAGGCTTGGCTTCCACGTAGAACGCCGCGCTCTGGTGCGGGTTCTCGCCGTAGCGCATTTCCTGGGCCTTGATGAACTGGCTGTTGAAGGTGCGCGGGAACTGGCTGCGGCCTTCGGTGCTGAGGGTTTCAGCGGCCTGGTTCACGGTGCCCATGTAGTTGGCGATCATGCCGTCGTAGGCGGCGGTGTGTTCGAACGCCTTGAGCATCAGGTCGAAACGCTGGGCGTAGGTCAGGCCACCGGCTTTCAGGCTTTCCAATACGTTGGCGTAATCACTGGCGTTGACCACGATGGCCACGTCTTTGTGGTTCTTGGCCGCCGAACGCACCATGGTCGGGCCGCCGATATCGATGTTTTCGATGGCGGTCGGCAGGTCGCAGCCTGGCTTGTTGATGGTGGCTTCGAATGGGTAGAGGTTGACGGCCACCAGGTCGATCGGCTTGATGCCGTGCTCGGCCATGATCGCGTCGTCGGTGCCACGACGGCCGAGGATACCGCCGTGGATTTTCGGGTGCAGGGTCTTGACCCGACCGTCCATCATTTCTGCGAAGCCGGTGTAGTCCGCCACTTCCACTGCGGCCACGCCGTTGTCCTGCAGCAGTTTGAAGGTCCCGCCCGTGGAGAGGATTTCCACGCCCAGGGCTTCCAGCTCCTGGGCAAATTCGAGGATCCCGGTCTTGTCGGAGACACTGATCAAGGCGCGGCGGATCGGCAGGCGGGTAGTCTGGTCGGTCATTTCAATTTCCATCAAAAGCAAAGGAGTCAGCAAAAAAGGCGACCGGTTTTACGCGGGCGCCTTTCTGGTTTGATTGAATGCTTACAGCAAATCGTATTGCTTGAGCTTTTTGCGCAAGGTGCCACGGTTGAGGCCCAGCAGCTCACTGGCTTTGGTCTGGTTGCCCTTGACGTAGTTCATCACGCTTTCGAGCAAGGGCGCCTCGACTTCGGAGAGCACCAGGTTGTACACGTCCGTGACGGAAGCGCCCTCAAGGTGGGCGAAATAATTGTGCAGCGCCTTCTCGACACTCCCGCGAAGGGTCTGGCCTTCTTCGCTCGGCGTGTTGAGGTGCTGTTTCAAATTGACGTTGTCGCTCACGGGTGTTGTTCCACTCACTAAAGTCTCGGTCATCATCGTCATGCGGCCACCCCCTCTCCGTCCCCTGTCCCCAGGCTCTTTTCACGCTCGCTGAAGTACTCTCGAACGGTGGCGACCTGTGCTTGCGTATCATCCAAACGATTGAAGTGGGCGCGAAACTCCCTGGCGCCCGGCAGGGTTGCGAGATACCAGCCGACATGCTTGCGAGCAATGCGTACTCCCATCACGTCCCCATAGAAGGCGTGCAGGGCGGCCAGATGCTCTAGCAGAATACGTTCCACCTCGATCAGCCCCGGTGCCGGCAACACTTCGCCGGTACGCAGAAAATGATCGATCTCACGAAAAATCCATGGACGCCCCTGGGCGGCCCGGCCAATCAACAAGCCATCGGCACCAGTTGCGTGCAGCACGCGCCTTGCCTTCTCGGCGGAGTCGATGTCGCCATTGGCGAATACCGACATCGATACCGCCTGCTTGATCGCAGCGATGGTGTCGTACTCGGCTTCACCGGTGTAAAGGTCGGCGCGGGTACGGCCATGCACCGCCAGCGCTGTAATGCCTGCCTGTTCAGCGATCTTCGCCACTGTCAGGCCGTTCTTGTTGTCCCGGTCCCAACCGGTACGGATCTTCAGGGTAACCGGCACATCCACTGCGGCGACAACGGCCTGCAGGATCTCGGCCACCAACTGCTCATCTTTCAACAGGGCCGAACCGGCGGCCTTGTTACAGACCTTCTTGGCCGGGCAGCCCATGTTGATGTCGATGATCTGCGCCCCCAACTCCACGTTGGCCCGGGCCGCATCCGCCAGCATCTGTGCATCTCCACCGGCGATCTGTACCGAGCGGGGCTCGGGATCACCTTCGTGGATCATGCGCATCCGCGATTTGCGGGTGTTCCACAAGCTCATGTCGCTGGTGACCATTTCCGAGACTACTAGACCCGCGCCCAAACGCTTGCACAGCTGACGAAAGGGCTGGTCGGTGACGCCCGCCATCGGGGCGAGGATCAAGCCGTTCTGCAATGTGTATGGGCCGATGCGTACCGCCGACATAGGACTTCCCTGTTGTGGGGCCGGATCATTAGAGTTCGAAAAAGGGTTGGCATGATACCCGCTCTCGATGACTGGATAAAGGCTGAATTGGATAAAATCTGAACAGTTATTTCTTTATCGCCAGCGGTTTGGTTACGCAGGGGAAAGTCAATAACCTGCCGTCAAACTTCAAAGCGTGAACCGATTCACTCGGGCGAATGGAAGCTCAGGCTGTAATTCACGGCTTTGTTGCCCGGATCGAGGATATCCAGGGAGATATGGATCGGGGTTTGCGATGGCATTTCGCTAACGCCGGCCAGCTCACCGCTGAGGTATTCGGCGGGTTTGAAGCGACGGCTGGCAATCAGGTTGCCGTTCAGGTCGGCAAAACGCAGCTCCAGCAGCGGGAAGGGCTGGGAGAAGGTGGCGCGGTTGTAGATGATCGCATCCACCACCAGCGCCCCGGCGAAATCCGGGTGGCTGCGCACTACCAGGTTACTGCTCTTGATATGGGCAATATCGACCCGCGATGGCACGGTGCAACCCAGGGTGGGGCACAGTTGCTGGAACCACGGGCGATAGGCGTCCTGGCGGGCCAGGTCGTCGAATTGGTAGGCGATGTATTGGCCTGCGAGGCCGGCGGCGGCGATCAGCACCAGCAGCAGCCAGACCAGGCGACGGCCCAGGCCTGTCGGGCGTTTTTGTGCGTAGAGGTGCAGCGGATCGTCTTCCAGGTCCTGCAGCAGGTCGTCATGGGCGCTGGTTTCAGCGCGTGGGCGCTTGCGGCGGGGGGGCAGGCGATCGTCGGGTTCGGCCGCTTTGGTCAGCGGTGTAAACGGTGGGTCGATGTCGTCATCGTCTGGTGTTGAACGCAGGGGGGGCTCATCGTCGCGATCGTCGGTGTGGAACGACATGGACGGTTCGGTGCGCTGCCTGGTTGCAGGTTCTGGCTGGTCTTCGGTGACGTGGAGGCGCTCTTCAGGCGGCTCGCTGAACAGGCTTGCCGCCCATTTTTCTTCTTCGGCCTTGACCGTGTCGCGGCTGGCGCTGAAGGACTCATCCTTTTGGCGGCGGTCGGTGCCGGGCTGGCGACGATCCGCGCCAACAGGCTGCGTGTGCTGAATCTCGCGGCGTTCCAGCTTGGCCAGTTCTTCATCCAGGTCCAGGTTGTCCAGGTCCAGCTCTTCGGCGCTCCACTGTTTCTGGCTGATGGCGCGCGGCGCCTCGGGAGTCGCCTCGGGCTGCGGTGCCGGCGCCTGGGCGCGTTGCTCCAGCAGCTGGCGAGCCGCATTGAACACTTGCAGGCACGAGCCGCAGCGCACCACGCCACGGGCCACGCTCAATTGAGCGTGGTTGACGCGAAAGCGCGATTGGCAATGCGGGCACTGGGTGACGAAACTGTCGGTCATGCGGCCATCCGATTCAGGCAAGCGCTCATTCTAGCGCCGACGACCGCTGATGCGTACCCAGCCATCGCGGTTGGCGATCGGGTCCAGCTCGAAATCCTTGGCGTAGGCAGCGGCGACGTCTTCGCCCTGCTCGGCCAGGATGCCCGACAGCGCCAGGCGGCCGCCCGGCTTGACCAGGCTCGACAACTGCGGCGCCAACGACACCAGCGGGCCGGCGAGGATGTTGGCCACCAGCACGTCGGCCTGTACCTGGGGCAATTGCTCCGGCAGGTAGAGTGGGAATTTGCCTTCAGGAATGTTGTTGCGCCCGGCGTTATCGCGAGAGGCTTCCAGGGCTTGCACGTCGATGTCGGTGCCCACGGCTTCCTTGGCGCCGAGCAGCAGGGCGGCAATCGCCAGGATCCCCGAGCCGCAGCCGAAGTCCAGCACGTGGCTGTCGGTCAGGTCCTGGCCGTCCAGCCATTCCAGGCACAGCGCGGTGGTCGGGTGGGTGCCGGTGCCGAACGCCAGGCCCGGATCCAGCAGCAGGTTGACGGCGTCGGGCTCGGGCGCGGCATGCCAGCTCGGTACAATCCACAGGCGCTGGCCAAAACGCATCGGCTGGAAGTTGTCCATCCAGCTGCGTTCCCAGTCCTGGTCTTCGATGACTTCGCTGTGGTGCTCTGGCAGCGGGCCGCCGGTGAGCAGCTCCATATGGGCCAGGACGCTGGCGGCATCGGTGCCGTCTTCGAACAGGGCCAGCAAATGGGTGTGGGACCACAGCGGCGTGGTGTTGAGTTCGGGTTCGAAGATCGGCTGGTCTTCGGCGTCCATGAACGTTACGGAGACAGCGCCTACTTCGAGGAAAGCGTCTTCATAGGTTTCGGCTTGTTCTGGGCTGATGGCGAGACGGACTTGCAGCCAAGGCATGGCGGGCACCTTTGAAAAAATGAGTGTGCAGCGCGGTGGGGCTGCGAAAGGGCGCAAGTTTACGCGAGCGGCGGTCAGAAGACGACTGTGCTGGCGATTTGCAGTATTCAAAATATACACAGGACAACTGTGTGAGGGGGCAAGCCCTCTCCTACATTGGACCCTGTACATCCAGGAAATCCGGAGCCCGGAAACAACAAAGCCGCCCGGAGGCGGCTGTGTCGTTTGGCACACTTACTGGTTGGCCAGCTTGTGTTCCAGGTAGTGGATGTTCACACCACCTTCGCAGAAGCCTTCATCACGGACCAGGTCCCGATGCAGCGGGATGTTGGTCTTGATGCCGTCGACCACGATTTCGTCCAGGGCGTTGCGCATACGGGCCATGGCCTCGTCGCGGGTGGCGCCCCAGGTGATCAGCTTGCCGATCAGCGAGTCGTAGTTGGACGGCACCTTGTAGCCGCTGTACAGGTGCGAATCCACACGTACGCCGTTGCCGCCGGGCGCGTGGAAATGCTTGACCAGGCCAGGGCTTGGGATAAAGGTTTTCGGGTCTTCGGCGTTGATGCGGCACTCCAGGGAGTGGCCGTGCATCTTCACGTCGTCCTGGGTGAAGGACAGCGGGTTGCCGGCCACTCCCCTGAGCATCTCCTTGACGATGTCGATACCGGTGACCATCTCCGACACCGGGTGCTCTACCTGCACACGAGTGTTCATCTCGATGAAGTAGAAACGACCGTTCTCGTACAGGAACTCGAAAGTACCCGCGCCACGGTAGTTGATGTCGATGCACGCCTTGACGCAACGAGCCAGTACTTCCTGGCGCGCTTTTTCATCCAGGCCCGGTGCTGGCGCTTCTTCCAGGACCTTCTGGTGACGACGTTGCAGCGAGCAGTCGCGGTCGCCCAGGTGGATGGCGTGGCCTTGGCCGTCGGACAGTACTTGCACCTCCACGTGACGTGGGTTGGTCAGGTACTTCTCCAGGTAGACCATCGGGTTGCCGAACCAGGCGCCCGCTTCGGAGCGAGTCTGCTTGGCAGCTTCGATCAGGTCTTCTTCCTTGTGCACCACGCGCATGCCGCGACCACCACCGCCACCGGCGGCCTTGATGATCACCGGGTAGCCGACTTCGCGACCAATGCGCAGCGCGGTTTCCTCGTCTTCCGGCAGCGGGCCGTCGGAGCCTGGAACGGTTGGCACGCCGGCCGCGATCATGGCGTCCTTGGCCGACACCTTGTCACCCATCAGGCGAATGGTTTCGGCTTTCGGGCCGATGAAGGCAAACCCGGATTTTTCCACCTGTTCGGCGAAATCGGCGTTTTCCGCGAGGAAGCCGTAGCCAGGGTGGATGCCATCAGCGCCGGTCACTTCCGCGGCCGCGATGATGTTCGAGACTTTCAAGTACGAGTTCGTGGCCAGTGGCGGGCCGATGCAGATGCTTTCGTCCGCCAGTTTCACGTGCATCAATTCGGTATCGGCCGTCGAGTAAACAGCGACGGTCTTGATGCCCTCTTCCTTACAGGCGCGCAGGATACGCAGCGCGATCTCGCCGCGGTTGGCGATCAGGACTTTTTGCAGTTTCTTCGCAGGTTTCAACATCGAAGGCGCTCCGCGGTTCAAACGATGGTGAACAGCGGCTGGTCGTACTCAACCGGCTGACCGTTTTCTACCAGGATGGATTCGATGACGCCGGCTTTTTCAGCGGTGATGTGGTTCATCATCTTCATCGCTTCAACGATGCAGATGGTGTCGCCCACTTTCACGGTAGCGCCGACTTCAACGAAGGCTGGCGAAGTCGGTGCCGGGGTGCGGTAGAACGTACCGACCATTGGCGACTTGACCACGAAGCCGTTCAGCGCCGGAGCGGCTGGGGCGGCAGGTGCAGCGGCGGCAGCAGGCGCGGCGGCCGGAGCAGCAGCGGCCGGAGCCGGCGCTTGCATCTGTGGCGCATAGAACTGCTGGGCCGGGGTCTTGCTGTGACGGCTGATCCGTACGGACTCTTCGCCTTCCTTGATTTCCAGCTCGTCGATACCGGATTCTTCCAGCAGTTCGATCAGTTTCTTAACTTTACGGATATCCATGAATCATCAACTCCCAAGGGTCGGTCAGGGGCGCTTGGCCGGTTGTTCAAGTTGTTCCAGGGCGGCCTCCAGGGCCAGTCGGTAACCGCTGGCGCCAAGGCCGCAGATCACACCTACCGCTACATCGGAGAAGTAGGAGTGATGGCGGAAAGCTTCGCGTTTGTGCACGTTCGACAAATGCACTTCGATGAATGGGATGCTCACCGCCAGCAGCGCGTCACGTAATGCAACACTTGTATGCGTAAAAGCGGCGGGATTGATCAGGATAAAATCCACGCCTTCGCCGCGCGCGGCATGGATGCGATCAATCAATTCGTACTCGGCATTGCTTTGCAGGTAGAGCAGATGGTGGCCGGCTTCACGCGCCCTGCGTTCGAGATCAAGGTTGATCTGGTCCAGGGTGACTGCCCCGTAGACGCCCGGTTCACGGGTGCCGAGCAGGTTCAGGTTGGGTCCGTGAAGAACCAGTAAGGTCGCCATCGGCTGTTCCTTGTTATTGATGTGGGTACGGCAGAACCCGGCGACTATGCCGCAAAGCCTTTGTGACTGTCCAGTTCTATGCAGTAGGCGGCACGATTAGCGAGGATAGCGCGAAATTTGTGACTGTGGCCGGTGATCCGGTCATGGGTAATACGCTCCTGAATGCCATGAAGGTCAAATGTGGGAGGGGGCTTGCCCCCGATAGCGCTGGGTCAGTTACAGACACTGAGGCTGACACACTGCAATCGGGGGCAAGCCCCCTCCCACATTTGATCTCTATAAGGTTGAAGATCGTGTCAGACGCGGAAGGCTTGAACGGCAGTGTTGAGCTGCCCACCTAGCACCAGCAAGTGCTCACCCTGGCTGCGGCCCTGGCCGATTCGCAGCAAGTTGTCCTCACCCAACTGATGAATCCGCTCACTGTTGTCGCGAATCTCGCTGACGGCACCACTCTGCTGCGCGGTCACATCGGCGATGCGCACGGCGGTGTCGGAAATGGTCTGGATCGCGCCGACAATCTCATCCAGCGCACCGTCCGCCGCCTGGGCTTGCTGGGCGGTGGCTTCGGCGTGTTCGACCTGGGCCCGCATGCCTTGCACCGATTGGTGGGCGGCGCTCTGCAGCCCGGCGATCAAGGTCTGGATTTCTGCGGTGGCGCCAGCGGTGCGTTGGGCCAGCGAGCGCACCTCGTCGGCCACCACGGCAAAGCCGCGTCCGGCTTCACCGGCACGGGCGGCCTCGATGGCAGCGTTGAGGGCCAGCAGGTTGGTCTGGTCGGCAATCGAGCGGATCACCGTGAGCACGCCGCCGATGGTGGCGGATTCCTCAGCCAGTTTTTCGATCATCTGCGCGTTTTGCTGCACTTCGCCCACCAGGGCACGCAGCCCGGTGAGGCTCAGGCCGATCACGCGCTGGCCTTGTTCCACGGCCTGGCCGGCACTGCGACTGGCACCGGCAGCCTGGCTGGCATCACCGGCGACTTGCTGGATCGTCGCCTCCAGTTCACCCAATGAATCTCGGATTTGCGCAGTATCCCCGGCCTGGCGTTCGGCGCCGTCGTGCAGGCCGCTGCTCAGTTCGGCGAGGGTACGGCTGCTGCTGGCAACTTCTTCGGCGTTGCCGCGAATGGTGCCGACCAAGTCCACCAGGTAGGTGCGCAGGCGGTTCAGAGACGCTTCGATATCGTGCAGTTCGCGGTTGGTCTTGCCCAGGGCAATCGGCTGGCTGAAGTCACCCTCGGCCCAAGTCGACAGGGCCGGCGCCAGATTGGTCAGCACCCGCGCCAGCTTGCGTTGCAAGGTGTCGATCAGCAGCGCGATCAACAGGATCAGGCCAATCATCAGCCCTTGCATCAGGCGCACTTCACCCTGGATTTGGCCATGTTGCGCGCGCACCACCGGTTCCAGTGCGGCGATGGCTTGCTGAACGGAGTTGATTTTCTGGTGGGTCTTGGCGGCCAGTTCGGTGCGTTGCTGGATCTGGTCGCGGGTGCGCTTGAGTTCGGCGGGGTAGCGGGTCAGCAGGCTATTGAGTTCACGCTTGAGGTCGACGCCGGTGTCCTGGGCTTCGGTTTTTTCGCTGTTCTGCAGCCCCATCAGCGCGGAAAAGTCCTCGGCGCTGGATTCGGCGCTGGCCTTGACGCCGAGCAACGGCAGTTGCTCCAACAGGTCGGCCTGGCTGCGGATAGCGCCGACTTCGCGTTCCACATCGTCGGCCAGTTCCGCACGCCCGCTGCTCACCAGTTTGTCGCGGGCCAGGGATAACTTGCCCAGGTGCTGGGAGGCGGCCAGCAACGGCGGCAGATAGCGCGCAGCTTCGGGAGAGTTTACGCCGATGGCGTACTGGCTCAGTTGCTCCAGGTTCGCGCCCAATTCACGTTCGGCCTGTAGCAGCAAGGCTTGCGGGTCGCCTGCCAGCTTACCGGCCGCCAGCAACTCAGTCTTGCTGAACGCATCCAGGTCCACCAGGCTCGGGCGCAGGTTCTGCGCAAGGTCCGCAGGCAACTCGTCCAGATGCTGCAACAGGCTTTCCAGGCTCTGGCCCGCGCTGCTCAAGCGCAGGGCGTCGCCGCTGGCCAGGTAATCGTCGATATTGCGTGCGGCTTCATTCTGGAACGTCTGCGAGAGGCCCAGGTAGCGTTCCATCAGCAAATAGGGTCGCTCCAGCGCCCGTTGCGACCACCACAACGTCGCCCCCAGCGCCAGGCACACGGCCACCAGAAGAAGGGTATTGAGATTGGTCAGCAGCTTCAGGCGCATGCGGGGTTTCAACCGACAGCAAAAGATAAGTGCCTGAAGTTATTGCGTTTCCATTACAGCGTTATGACGGATTCAGTGGATTCCGGTGAAAAGATGGCACTTTGCTTTGATGCGCGTGCGGGTTGTACGCGATTGCGTCCGGCGTCTTTGGCGCGGTACAGCGCCTCGTCGGCCTGGGCGGCCATCATCAGGCTGTCGGAGCCGTCGCACAGCTCCACCACCCCGGCGCTGAAGGTGCACCACAAATCCTGGGGTTGGGCCGGGTAATGGATTTCGGCAAAGCGCCCACGGATTTCATCCAATACTTTGCAGGCGGCTTCCAAATCGGTGTCAGGCATCACAATGGCGAATTCTTCACCGCCGTAGCGCCCGATGTAGTCGGTCTTGCGCAGGCGCTGCTTGAGAAACAGCGCCAGGCTCTTGATCACGCGGTCGCCCATGGGGTGGCCGTGGCTGTCGTTGACCCGCTTGAAGTGGTCGATGTCGAGCATGGCGAAGCTCAGCGGCTTGTTCTCGCGGCGTGCGCGGAAGCTGCAGTCTTCGAGCAGTTGCAGGATATGGGTGTGGTTGTACAGGCCGGTCAGGCTGTCGCGCACCATCCGCGCCTTGAGGTTGCGCGCCCGCGCCGCACGGTTGCGCACGGTGGTGATCAGGTGGCGCGGCTTGATCGGCTTGGTGAGGAAGTCATCGCCGCCTTCGCTCATGGCGTCCAGTTGCTTGTCCAGGTCGTCTTCGGCCGACAGGTAAATGATCGGCACGCTGACGTAACGGTCGTTATGGCGGATGACCTTGGCCAGTTCGGTGCCGGTACAGGCGGGCATATACATGTCGAGGATGATCAGGTCGGGCTGGAAGTCCGCCAGCTCGGCCATTGCCTGGATCGGCTCGATCAAGGTGCGGGTGACGATACCGGCGCTGTTGAGCAGCCGTTCGGTGTGCAGCGCCTGGGCCCGCGAGTCGTCGATGATCAGCACTTTATACGGCTCGTACTGGGCGACGCAGGTCAGCACTTCGATCTTTTCCAGCAAGCTGGAGGCTTCCAGCGTACCGGTCAGGAATTCCTGGCCTCCGGCGCGCACGGCGGCCAGGCGGGTTGGGGTGTCGGTTTCGTGCAGGCTGAAAAACAGCAGTGGCAGCTTCTGCTCCAGGCCTTCCTGGGCCTCGGCGGCGAGCTTGAGGCCCAGGCCGGCACCGCAGAAGTCCACGTCCATCACAATCGCCGACGGCAGGCGCTCGGCCATCGACGCGCGAAACGCCGCGACACTGTCCAGGGACTGGGCGCTCATGCCAAAGAACTCCAACTGCTTGGCCAGGCGCTCGGCACGGTCGTGATCAGCCAGCATCACGTAGATCGGCTTGCGCATCGGCGGCAGGAAGGTTTGCTCAAGCTGGTCGCCCTGGCGCAGCCCGGTGCGGGACAGGCGTTGCATCAGGCGGTTGAGTTCGGTGATCAGTTGGCTGCTCAGGCGCCCGCGGTTTTCGTCCACGGCCTTGAGGGATTCGCCGATGTGCTGCGCCAACTGGCTGTGTTCCGGCTGTTCGAAACGCTCGGCAAAGCGCAGCAGGCGCAGATTGGCCTCGCTGAGTTCGGAAAGGTCAGTGCCGGACCACTCGCTGCGTTGCAGGCGCTGCCAGATCTCAAGAATTTGACGTGCCTGATGAATTACCCGCTGGGCAAAATGCTGCTTGAGGCGCTCACGGCTGGGGTCTTCTGGCTCGGTCATATCCTGACTACTAGTGAGGGTGCATGCTGAGGTCGACTGATGGCTCTATGCTAGCACCTCTTTCCCATGGGATGAGTGTCATACGTCAATAAACTGTGCGTGCGGAGTATTCAGTTGCTGACCCGCTGGTCGCGCGGCGTAAAAAGCGTGCATTCTTTATAGTCGAGCACCCTCTGTGCGCCAGTTTGGCGAAAAGCCCCGCACGGGCGGGCACGATGGGGTAGGGTTGTGGTCGGAGTGTTTGAACGCACGCCATCAATTCAAGTGCATGAACTCAAGTGATTGAAAGGATATCGCCATGCTGGACTGGAAAAACCGTGCAGGCAGCGCCAAAGGCCCCGCCCCTGAGCCCAAGTCGGCCAACCGCAGCTATTTTCGTACCCTGCTGATGAGCCGTGCCGTGCTCAGTGTGCTCGGCCTGTACCTGTTGGTCACAGGCGCCTTGGGCTGGTACTGGAGCGAAGAGCCGGCGCTGTTCCCGGTCCAGCAGAACGCGCAGATTGCCGCCGAAAAAGACGGCAAGCAGATGGTGGTGGGCTTTACCACCGTCGAAACCCTCAAGACGGTGGTTGGCACCTTGCTGAACAAGCCGGGTGGCTACATTTCCAACGACCGCTTCCCGCCAGGCCTGTGGATGGACAACATGCCGAGCTGGGAATACGGCGTGCTTGTGCAGGTGCGCGACCTGACCCGCGCCCTGCGTAAGGATTTCGCCCGCTCGCAGTCGCAGTCGGCCGAAGACGCCGACTTGGCCAAGGCCGAGCCACGCTTCAACTTCGATAACAAGAGCTGGGTGCTGCCATCCAGCGAGTCCGAATACCAGGAAGGCATCAACTCCCTGAGCCGCTATGAAGCGCGCCTGTCCGACCCGAACCAGAAAGGCGCGTTGTTCTATGCGCGGGCCGACAACCTGAACAACTGGCTGGGCGATGTCGCCACCCGCCTGGGCTCGCTGTCGCAACGCCTGTCGGCCAGTGTGGGCCGCGTGAAGCTGAACACTGCGCTGAAAACCGAAGCGCTGGCGCCGGGTGAAGTGCCGCAGGTCGATGAAGAAGTGGTGGAAACTCCATGGATGCAGATCGACAACGTGTTCTACGAAGCCCGTGGCCAGGCCTGGGCCTTGTCCCACCTGTTGCGCGCCATCGAAGTGGACTTTGCCGACGTACTGGCCAAGAAAAACGCCACCGTCAGCGTGCGCCAGATCATTCGTGAGCTGGAAGCCTCGCAGGAACCGGTGTGGAGTCCTATGATTCTTAATGGCAGTGGCTTCGGCGTACTGGCGAACCATTCGCTGGTGATGGCCAATTACATTTCCCGGGCAAACGCTGCAGTGATCGACTTGCGTCAGCTCCTCAACCAGGGTTGATGATGGACGCTACTCAAAAGGAGGCCGCCCACCGTGCGGCTTCCGACGCTGAACTGATCTGCTGGGTCGATGAGCATGACAACCTGCTCGGCGACCTTGTCAGGTCCGACCTGCGCCAGCGCGGCCTGATCGGCCGTTGCACCTTTATCTTTCTTTTCAATAGCGCCGGTGAGTTGTGTGTGCATCGGCGCACCTTGAGCAAAGCCCTGTATCCCGGTTACTGGGACACGGCGGCAGGCGGGATGGTGGCGGCGGGTGAGTCCTATGCCGTGTCGGCAGCCCGTGAGCTGGAAGAAGAGCTTGGGGTCAGTGGGGTGGCGTTGGTCGAACATGACCACTTCTACTTCGAAGATGGCGATAGCCGGCTCTGGTGCAAATCCTACTCAGCCGTGTGGGACGGGCCGCTGCGCCTGCAGCCGGAAGAGGTCATGGAAGCGCGCTTTTTACCTATCGACACCGTCCTGCAGGAGGCTGAGCAAAAGCCGTACTGCCCGGACGCCCAGGAAGGCTTGCGCCGCTATCTGGCCTCACGTCGCTAAAGTTGCATAAATTGGCGCCATTTGGCTCTTAGCAAGTCGGCTTTTTGTGGTTACACTGCGCGACTTTTCACCCGAACCGCCTTGGCGGTTCGGTAGCGCTGCCCCTGCCTGAGTGGGGCTTCGCGGTCGGTCAGTCTGATCGATCAGTCTTCATCCTCCCAAGAGGATTGCCGGTGGCCAAAAAAGCCGCATCCTTCGCCGCCCTTGGTGGCCTGGTATTTTCCACCGACGCAGGTCGACACTGCCCGGACTGTCGTCAGCCCGTGGACGCCTGCACCTGCAAACAGACCCTGATTCCCGAAGGCGACGGTATTGCCCGCGTGCGACGCGAGAGCAAAGGCCGTGGCGGCAAGACGGTGACCACCATCACCGGCGTGCCGCTGGCCGAAGACGCGCTGAAGGAACTCGCCACCACGCTGAAAAAGCGCTGTGGCACCGGTGGCGCGTTGAAAGACGGCGTTATCGAGATCCAGGGCGATCACGTCGAGTTGCTGTTGGCCGAGCTGATCAAGCTCGGGTACAAGGCCAAGAAGTCCGGCGGCTGAAAGCCTCTTCCCAACCTGTGTCTAAACTCTGTCCTGCGCGCGGGGTCCTACCTTGCACGCAGGCAAATCGTCATTTTCATTCTTTAGACTGCGCCAGCCTCAACCAGAGGCGGCGCTTTCGCCTTCATTTATAGGGGACTTCGATGTCCGTACGACGCACACGCAAAGACGATGGCAGCCAATGGACAGTTGCGGACAGCCGCAGTGTTTACGGGATCCGCCATTGGGGGGCCGGGTATTTCGCGATCAATGAAGCCGGTCGCGTTGAAGTTCGTCCGAACGGCCCGAACAGCACGCCCGTCGACCTGTACGAGCAAGTCGACGAGCTGCGCAAGAGCGGCCTGTCGTTGCCGTTGCTGGTGCGCTTCCCCGACATCCTGCAAGACCGTGTACGCCAGCTGACCGGCGCTTTCGATTCGAACATCGAACGCCTGGAATACCAGAGCAAGTACACCGCGCTGTACCCGATCAAGGTGAACCAGCAGGAGGCGGTGATCGAGAACATCATCGCCACCCAGAACGTGTCCATCGGCCTGGAAGCCGGCTCCAAGCCCGAGCTGCTGGCCGTGCTGGCCCTGGCGCCGAAGGGCGGCACCATCGTCTGCAACGGTTACAAGGACCGCGAATTCATCCGCCTCGCGCTGATGGGCCAGAAGCTCGGCCACAACGTGTTCATCGTGATCGAGAAAGAATCCGAAGTTGAGCTGGTGATCGAAGAAGCCGCCAGCCTCAAGGTCAAGCCACAGGTTGGCCTGCGTGTGCGTTTGTCTTCCCTGGCGTCGAGCAAGTGGGCGGACACCGGTGGCGAGAAGTCCAAGTTCGGTCTGTCGGCGGCGCAACTGCTGTCCGTGGTCGAGCGCTTCCGTGCGGCCGGCCTGGACCAGGGCATCCGCCTGCTGCACTTCCACATGGGCTCGCAGATCGCCAACCTGGCCGACTACCAGCACGGTTTCAAGGAAGCCATCCGTTACTACGGCGAGCTGCGCAACCTCGGCCTGCCGGTGGACCACATCGACGTGGGCGGCGGCCTGGGCGTGGACTACGACGGCACGCACTCGCGTAACGCCAGTTCGATCAACTACGACATGGATGACTATGCCGGCGTGGTCGTGGGCATGCTCAAGGAATTCTGCGACGCGCAGAGCCTGCCGCACCCGAATATCTTCTCCGAAAGCGGCCGTTCCCTGACCGCCCACCACGCCATGCTGGTGGTGCAGGTCACTGACGTCGAGAAACACAACGACGAAATCCCGACCATCGAAAACAAGGAAGCCCTGCCGGAAACCGTGCAATGGCTGGTGGACCTGCTCGGCCCGACCGACATCGAGATGGTCACCGAAACCTACTGGCGCGCCACCCACTACATGAGCGACGTGGCCACGCAGTACGCCGACGGCAAGCTGACCCTGGCCGAAAAAGCCCTGGCCGAGCAGTGCTACTTCGCCGTATGCCGCCGCCTGCACAACTCGCTCAAGGCCCGCCAGCGCTCGCACCGCCAGGTGCTGGATGAGCTCAACGACAAGTTGGCCGACAAGTACATCTGCAACTTCTCGGTGTTCCAGAGCCTGCCGGACACCTGGGCCATTGGCCAGGTATTGCCGATCCTGCCGCTGCACCGCCTTGACGAAGAGCCGCTGCGTCGCGCCGTACTGCAAGACCTGACCTGCGACTCCGACGGCAAGATCAAGCAGTACGTCGATGAGCAGAGCATCGAGACCAGCCTGCCGGTTCACGGCTTGAACGAAGGTGAGGACTACTTGCTGGGGATCTTCCTGGTAGGCGCTTACCAGGAAATTCTCGGCGACATGCACAACCTGTTCGGTGACACCGATTCGGTGAACATCTACCAGCGTGAAGACGGTTCGGTGTACAGCGCCGGTATCGAGACCCACGACACCATCGAAGACATGCTGCGCTATGTGCACTTGTCGCCGGAGGAGTTGATGACGCACTACCGTGACAAGTGTGCGAGCGCGAAGATCAGCGCCAGTGAGCGCACGCAGTTCCTGGATGCACTTCGGTTAGGGCTGACGCGGTCGTCGTATCTTTCGTCGTAAGCTACGAGAGGGTAGGAGCGAGCCCATTCGCTCCTACCCTGCTGTGGGGCCTGAGCGCCGAGTACGGGTCTTCATTTGAGCTATGTCACCTCGCCGGATAGGGCAGGTCAATCTACCCTGACGCATTGAGCGTACACACAGTTGCCTGGGTTATATCCAGATCAATAGCTTGTCCCGGCGCCAGATTGCGTATCTGAGTTCCTTGCGTTACGGCCAATATGACCGCGGTGCCAAACGAGGGCCGAACCATCCATTCGCCCGATTGATTCGCCTGGCGATGACCCAAAGCAACAGACTGCGCACCGACATGAACACCAGGAAGGTAATCCACAGCCCGTGGTTGCCCAGGCCCTGCAATGCCCAGGCAACCGGTAGCACTGAAACCACGGTCAACAGCATCCCATTGCGCATTTCCCGCGCCCGTGTCGCACCAATAAACAAGCCGTCGAGCAAATAGCTCCACACCGCAATCAAGGGCAATACGGCCAGGTAGGGCAGGTAGATATCTGCCGTTTCGCGCACGCTGGGGATATCGGTTTGCATGGCGATAAACAGGTGGCCGCAGACCGTGAACAGCAGGGCAAAGCCGACGCTGGCAATCAGCGACCAACCGCCAGCGACGACCAGTGAACGTCGCATGGCCTGGCGGTCGTGGGCGCCGATGGCGTGGCCGCACAAGGCTTCCACCGCATGGGCCAAGCCGTCCAGCGCATGGGCTGTCAACAACAGGCCGTTGAGCAGCAGTGCATTGGCCGCCACGGTGGCATCGCCCAGGCGTGCACCTTGCACCGTGATCATGAAAAAAACCGATTGCAGCGCAAGGCTGCGGATGAAGATGTCGCGGTTCACCGCCAGCAGCGGGCGCCAGCTTTCCCAATGTTTCAGCGCCGCCCAGGCGATATGGCCGGGGTAGGCGCGCAGGGCTTTTTGCGTCATCGCCAGGCCCAGCAAGGCGCCGGTCCATTCGGCAATCACGGACGCCCGCGCCGAACCGACCACCCCCCAATCCAGGCCCAGCACAAACCACAGGTTCAGCGCGATGTTGACCAGGTTGGTGGTCAGCAGGATCGCCAAGGGCGCGCGTGCGTTCTGCGTGCCGAGGAACCAGCCGACCAGTGCGTAGCTGGCAAGGGCGGCAGGCAGGCCGAACAGACGCGTGTGGAAAAAGTCCTGGGTCAGTTGATTGAGTTCGGGGGAGGGCTGCATCCATTCCAATGCCAGATGGCTGAACGGAATGCCCACGGTGCCCAGCAGCATGGCCAGCCCCAACGCCAGTAGCAGGCCTTGCAGGAGGATTTGTCGCAGCGCGGCCCCATCATTGCGCCCGGCAGCCTGTGCGGCAAAACCGGTTGAGCCCATGCGCAGGAAACCCATGGCCCAGGCCAGAAAGGTATACAGACTGGCGCCGACCGCCACGGCCCCCAGTTGATGGGCGTGGGGCAGGTGGCCGATGACCATGCTGTCGACCAGGGCCACGAGAGGCACCGAGATATTCGACAGAATCATCGGCGCGGCCAGGGCCCAGACGCGGCGGTGGGTGGGGCGGTGGCGCCAGTCGGTGAGTAGGGTGGGCATGGGGGCTCCTTGGGGGAGCGGCATTGTAACGGGCCCTTAATCTCACTGCAGAACCAATGTGGGAGGGGGCTTGCCCCCGATAGCGGTCTGTCAGCTGGAAATGTATCGGCTGACATACTGCCATCGGGGGCAAGCCTACTCCCACATTTGGATCTCCAGTGTTTGTAAGATTTGGCTCGGCATTACGTTTCCTCAAGAACCAAACCACCCTCCGTCGGTCAATGTGACCAGCACCACATCGGCCCGCTGCGGGCTGATATATAGTTCACCCCTCGGACCCCTCTCACAACGAGTGCCCCATGCTTAACAAAGGACTGTTCCTTGCTTGTGCGCTGGCCCTGCTGAGCGCCTGCGATTCCTCCGATAAACCGGCTGCCCCGACCGCTCCAGCAGCGGCGACGGTTGCGCCCAAACCGGCCAAGGCGGCGGTGGACGTGGCGGCGCTGAAGCAGCGTTATGCCGGCCGTGAGTTGAGTGTGGTGGATGTGTCCGAAGTGCAGCTCGATGGGGCCAGCACCCTGTCCGTGAGCTTTTCCATTCCTCTGGATCCCGATCAGAAGTTCGCCGACAAACTCCACCTGGTGGACAGCAAGTCCGGCAAGGTCGATGGCGCCTGGGAAATCTCCGACAACCTCATGGAATTGCGCCTGCGTCACCTGGAGCCGCAGCGCAAACTGGTGCTCACGGTGGATGCCGGGGTGAAGGCGGTCAACGGCAATACACTCGCCGCCGAGTACAGCGCCCGCCTGGAAACCCGCGACCTGCAAGCCACCGTCGGCTTCGCCAGCCGTGGCACCTTGCTGCCGACGCGTCTGGCTGAAGGGTTGCCGGTGATCGCGCTGAACGTCGACAAGATCGACGTCGAATTCTTCCGCATCAAGCCCGAATCCCTGCCGACTTTTCTCGCGCAGTGGGGGCGCAACACCAGCCTGCAGAGCTATGAGTCCCGCGAACTGCTGCCACTGGCCGACCTGGTCTACGGCGGCCGTTTCGACCTGAACCCGGCGCGCAACACCCGCGAAACCCTGTTGCTGCCGATCGCCGGCCTCAAGCAACTGCAGCAGCCGGGCGTGTACCTGGCGGTAATGCGTGCCTCCGGCACCTACAACTATTCCCAACCGGCCACGTTGTTCACCTTGAGCGATATCGGCCTGTCGGTGCACCGCTATGCCAATCGCCTGGATGTGTTCACCCAGGCGTTGGATGGCGGCAAGGCGCTGGACGGTGTCGACCTCGAGGTGCTCGACGCCGAGGGTCGTGTGGTCGGTCAGGGCAAGACCGAGAAGGGCGGCCACGCCGAGTTGCCGTTGCCGAAAAAGGCCCAGGTGTTGCTGGCCAAGCAGGGCGAGCAGACCAGCATGCTGCGCCTGGACAGTGCCGCATTGGACCTGGCCGAGTTCGATATCGGCGGGCAACCGTCCCACCCCTTGCAGTTTTTCGTCTTTGGCCCGCGTGACCTGTATCGCCCCGGCGAAACCGTGCTGCTCAACGCCCTGCTGCGCGACAAGGATGGCAATGCCGTCAAACCGCAACCGGTGAGCGTCGAAGTGCGTCGCCCGGATGAGCAGGTGAGCCGCAAATTCGTGTGGGATGCCGACGCCTCCGGTCTCTATCAATATCAACTGCAATTGGCTGGCGAAGCGCCAACCGGGCGCTGGCAGCTGGTGTTCGACCTGGGCGACGGCAAGCCGCAGCTGTATGAATTTCTCGTCGAAGACTTCCTGCCCGAGCGCCTGGCGCTGGAACTCAAGGGCAGCGATACCGCATTGAGCCCGGCGGATAACCCGGTGATTCAAGTCACCGGGCGCTATCTCTACGGTGCGCCGGCATCGGGCAACCGGGTCAGCGGGCAGGTTTATGTGCGGCCGTTGCGCGAAGCGGTCAAGTCGCTGCCGGGCTATCAGTTCGGCTCTGTCACCGAAGAAGAGCTGAGCCAGGATTTCGAACTGGACGAAAGCGTGCTCGATGCCAAGGGCCAGGAAGCGCTGACCCTGGAAAGCAAGTGGGCCGAGGCCAAGTCGCCGCTGCAACTGATCGTGCAAGCCAGCCTGCACGAGTCGGGCGGGCGGCCGATCACTCGGCGCCTGGTACAGCCGATCTGGCCGGCCGAGCAACTGCCGGGCCTGCGCGGCTTGTTTGACGGCAAGGAAACCAATGGCGATGGCCCGGCGGAATTCGAAGTGCTGCTGGCCAACCAGGACGGGCAGAAGCTCGCCGCGCAGAACCTCAAGGTGCGCCTGGTACGCGAGCGCCGTGACTACTACTGGAACTACTCCGAGAACGACGGCTGGAGCTACCACTTCAACGAGAAATTCCTCAACCTCGACGAGCAGACCCTGAACATCAAGGCCGGCGATACGGCCAAGGTCAGCTTCCAGGTGGAGTGGGGCCCGTACCGCGTCGAAGTGGAAGACCCGCAGACCGGCCTGGTCAGCAGCTTGCGCTTCTGGGCCGGCTACCAGGCCCAGGACAACACCGAAGGCGGCGCCGTACGCCCCGACCAGGTCAAGCTGGCGCTGGACAAACCGGCCTATGGCGACGGCGATACCGCCAACGTCACCGTCACCCCGCCCGCTGCCGGCAAAGGCTACCTGCTGGTGGAGTCCGCCGAAGGGCCGCTGTGGTGGCAGGAAATCGATGTACCGGCCGAGGGTAAAAGCTTCGCCGTGAAGCTCGACCCGAAGTGGTCGCGCCATGACCTGTACGTCAGTGCCCTGGTGATTCGCCCTGGCGAGCGCAAAGCCAACATCACGCCCAAACGTGCCGTGGGCCTGCTGCACCTGCCGTTGGATCGCACCCAGCGCAAACTCGGCGTGACCCTGGCCGCGCCGGAAAAAATGCGTCCCAAACAGCCGCTGACGGTGAAAGTCGCTGCGAAAAACGCCGATGGCAGCGTGCCGAAACAGGTGCACGTGCTGGTGGCAGCGGTGGACGTGGGCATCTTGAACATTACCGAATACCCGACGCCGGACCCTTACTCCAGCCTGTTCGGTCGCAAGGCTTATGGCGTGGACCAGTTCGACATCTACGGCCAGTTGATCGAAGCCGGGCAGGGGCGCTTGGCCAGCCTGGCATTCGGCGGTGACGCCGCGCTGGCCAAGGGCGGCAAGCGCCCGGACACCAGCGTGACCATCGTCGCCCTGCAAAGTGCGCCGGTGACCCTGAACGAGCAGGGCGAGGGCGAAGTCAGCGTCAATATCCCGGACTTCAACGGCGAACTGCGCCTGATGGCCCAGGCCTGGACAGACGACCGCTACGGCATGGCCGAAGCCAAGACGGTGATCGCCGCGCCTTTGATTGCGGAGCTGTCGGCGCCGCGTTTCCTGGCCGGTGGTGACCAGACCACTTTGGCGCTGGACCTGTCCAACCTGTCAGGCAAGGCCCAGAAGCTGGATGTGCAACTGAGCGCCGAAGGGCAGTTGGAGTTGGTCAACGCCGGCGCGCAGACCGTCGAGTTGAAACAAGGCCAGCGCACCACCCTGCGCATCCCGGTGAAGGCCTGGGGTGGTTTGGGGCAGGGCAAGGTCAAGGTCACCGTGAACGGGCTGGACTTGCCGGGTGAAAACCTGCCGCCGTTCACTCGCGAATGGACATTGGGCGTGCGCCCGGCGTACCCGGCACTGCTCAAGCATTACCGCGCGGTGCTCAAGGATCAGCCGTGGAGCCTGCCGGCGGGCACGCTCGATCAGTTCGATTCATCGGGGCGCCAGGCGCTGTTGAGCCTGTCCAGCCGGCCGCCGCTGAATCTCGGTGCTCAGATCAGCGCACTCAAGGCCTACCCCTATGGTTGCCTGGAACAGACCGCGAGCGGCCTGTACCCGTCGCTGTATGCCGACGATGCGCTGCTCAAGCGCCTGTCGATCAAGGGTGAGTCGGACAGTGAGCGTAAACGCAAGATCGAGTTGGGCATCGAGCGCCTGCTGGGCATGCAGCGCTACAACGGCAGCTTCGGGTTGTGGGGCGCCGATGGCGAAGAAGAATACTGGCTCACGGCCTACGTCACCGACTTCCTGCTGCGTGCCCGCGACCAGGGTTTTGCCGTGCCGCCTGAAGCGTTGAAGAAAGCCAGCGAGCGCCTGCTGCGCTACGTGCAGGAACGCAACCTGATCGACGTCGACTACAGCGATAACGCCGACCATACGCGCTTTGCCGTACAGGCCTACGCTGGCATGGTGCTGGCGCGCAGTCAGCAGGCGCCATTGGGGGCGCTGCGGAGTATTTTCGATCGACGCAGCGATGCGCGCTCCGGTTTGCCGCTGGTGCAGTTGGCTATCGCGCTGCAGAAGATGGGCGACCAGCCGCGTGCGGACCAGGCCTTGCTCGCTGGGCTGGCGGCGCAGCGTAACGCCAATGAGTGGCTGGCCGACTACGGCAGCCCGCTGCGCGACCAGGCAATGATCCTGGCCCTGCTGGAAGAGAACGACCTGGCCAAGGGCAAGCGTGAGGAGCGTTTGTTTACGCTGTCGGATCAACTGGCGGCCAGCCCGTATCTGTCGACCCAGGAGCGCAACTCGCTGTTCCTGGCGTGGCGCCTCGGGTTTGCCAGGCCGGATGCGAACTGGCAGGTGTCGCTCACTGGCAGTGGCGGCGTGCAGGAGTTGAACAATCAGCAATCGACGCTGGAGCTGGAAGGCAAGCTGCTGTCCAGCGATCTGACCTTGAGCAATCAGGGCGAGACGCCGGTGTACCAGCAATTGACGATCTCGGGTTATCCACAGGTGCCCCCGGCTGCCGGCGGCGACAACCTGAGCATCCACCGCGAATACCTGGGCATGAACGGCCAGCCGCTGAACCTGCGCAACCTCAACAGCGGTGAGCTGGTCCTGGTGCACCTGGCGGTCAGCGCCAAGCAGCGTGTGCCGGATGCCCTGGTGGTAGATTTGCTGCCGGCCGGCCTGGAACTGGAAAACCAGAACCTGGCGCAAAGCGCCGCCAGCCTGGAAAACGCCAGCAGCCAGGTGAAGGAATGGCGTGAGTCGATGCAGAACGCCTCGCTCAAGCACCAGGAGTTCCGTGACGACCGCTATGTGGCAGCGATCAACCTGGACGGTTCCGGCACCACGCACCTGCTGTACCTGGCGCGGGCGGTGACGCCCGGGACTTATCGTGTGCCGCCGCCGCAGGTGGAGTCGATGTACCGGCCGAACTGGCAGGCGGTGGGGGAGACGCCGGCCGATCTGGTGATCAAGGGGCGCTGAGACCGCAATTGTGAAAGATGGCCTCAATGTGGGAGGGGGCAAGCCCCCTCCCACCGGGGATTTGCGCTGTTCTGGGGTTAGTGGACCACCCAGCTCAAGAGCCACAGGCCCAGCAGCAACCAGATAATCCCCATGATGATCGACGCCCGCATGAAGGCGCGCACCGCCGAGTACAGCAGCATCAGGCCGATGATCAGGGTGAGGATGCTGATGATCGAGGTATCCATGCCCAAGGTGCGGGACAGGCCATCGATGAAGTTGCCACCGGCATGGGTCAGCGCACCAAACAAGCCGCTGAGCCCGTCGACGATAAAACGGATGACCGAACCGAGCGCCTGGCCCAACCATTCGAAAAAGCTTTCTACCTGCATGTGTGTGTCCTGAAGAGAAGGTGGGCGTATCTGTGCCTTTGGTTGTTATTGCAACAGGCTAGTTCCCTACCAGCATAGAGGTTTGCCCGTTTGAGTTTGCGTTTAGTTGCCCGCTGGACCCTGGCCAGCCTTTTGTTGGTGATCGCCCTGCTCTGGCTGGCCGACCGCATCTGGCCGTTGCCCTTGCCCAAGGATGACCTGGCGCGGGTGGTGCTGGCCGAGGATGGCACGCCGTTGTGGCGGTTTGCCGATGCCAACGGTGTGTGGCGCTACCCCGTGCAGACCCGCGAGGTGTCGCCGTATTACCTGGATGCGCTGCTCACCTATGAGGACCGTTGGTTCTACCAGCACCCCGGCGTGAATCCGCTGGCGCTGGTGCGGGCGACCTGGCAGAACCTGACCGGCGCGCGGGTGGTGTCTGGCGGCAGCACCTTGTCGATGCAGGTGGCGCGCTTGCTGGATCCGCATTCGCGCACTTTCCACGGCAAATTGCGTCAGTTGTGGCGCACGGCACAGCTGGAATGGCACCTGTCCAAGGAAGAAATCCTCAACCTCTACCTGAATCGCGCCCCGTTTGGCGGTACGTTGCAGGGCGTGGCCGCCGCCAGTTGGGCGTACTTGGGCAAGTCGCCGTCACAGCTGACCCACGCCGAAGCCGCCTTGCTCGCCGTGCTGCCCCAGGCGCCCAGCCGCTTGCGTCCGGACCGCCACCCCCAACGCGCCCAGGACGCCCGCGACAAAGTGCTGCGCCGCCTCGCCGAATTCCAGGTGTGGCCGCAAGCCGCCGTCGATGAGGCCCTGGAAGAACCGCTGTTGCTCGCGCCGCGCCTGGAACCGAGCCTGGCGCCCTTGCTCGCACGGCGCCTGAACCGCCCCGACAGCCCGTCGCTGATCCGCACCACCCTGGACGCCACCCTGCAACGTCGCCTGGAAGATTTGCTGTTGGGCTGGCGCGCGCGTTTGCCGGAGCACACCTCCGCCGCGATCCTGGTGGTGGAGGAGGAAACCATGGCCGTGCGGGCCTACCTCGGTTCGGTGGATATCAACGACGCCAAGCGCTTCGGCCATGTGGACATGATCAGCGCCCTGCGTTCGCCGGGCTCCACGTTAAAGCCGTTTTTGTACGGCATGGCGTTGGACGATGGGCTGATCCACTCCGAATCCCTGCTGCAGGACGTGCCCCGACGATATGGCGATTACCGACCGGGCAACTTCTCCATGGGCTTCACCGGCGCAGTGCCGGCGAGTACGGCGCTGTCCAGCTCGCTCAACCTCCCGGCGGTACAGTTGCTGGAAGCCTATGGGCCGAAGCGGTTCGCCGCCGAAATGCGCATCGGCGGCGTGCCGCTGGCATTACCGGCATTGGCCGAGCCGAACCTGGCGCTGATCCTGGGGGGGGCGGGCAGCCGCCTGGAAGACCTGGTGAGTGGTTACAGCGCCTTCGCCCGGGACGGCAAAAGCGCCACCCTTCGCTTGCAGCCGGACGATACGCTCCGGGAACGGCCATTATTGTCGCCAGGGTCCGCCTGGATTGTGCGGCGCATCCTCAGCGGCCAGGCGCGACCCGACCGCGACCCGCGTGCCGAGTTGGTGCAGCGCCCGGTGCTGGCCTGGAAGACCGGCACCAGCTACGGCTTTCGCGATGCCTGGGCGATCGGTGTGGGGCCGCGTTACCTGATCGGCGTGTGGATCGGCCGCCCGGATGGTACGCCGGTGCCGGGCCAGTTCGGCCTGGCTTCGGCCGCACCGCTGATGTTGCAGGTGCACGATGTGCTGACCAACCGCGACAGCCAGCGCGGTATCACTGCACCGGTCAAGCCGGTGCCGGCGAATGTCGGTGTGGCCGCGATCTGTTGGCCGCTGGGCCAGCCGATGAACCGCAGCGATCCCAACTGCCGCCGCCAGCGCTTTGCCTGGACCCTGGACAACACCACGCCACCCACTTTGCAGGCGTTGGACCAACCGTTGAGTGTGGGTTTGATGGAAAGTGTGTGGGTCAATGCCAAGGGCTTGCGGGTGGACGCCCGTTGCCCCGGTGCCGAGCCCAGGAGCATCGCCCTGTGGCCCGCGCCCCTGGAGCCTTGGCTGCCCAGAGCCGAACGCCGCGAAGCGCGCATTCCCGCGGCCGACCCCGATTGCCCGCCACCGGCGCTGGCCGCCTCTTCACCTTTATCCATCGTTGGCGTGCGTGAAGGTGACCAACTGCGCCTGCCCGCCGCCAGCCAACAGGCGCTGCGCCTCAAACTCTCTGCGTTGGGCGGCAGCGGCCGGCGTTGGTGGTTCCTTAACGGCGCGCCCCTGGGCGACAGTGCCAACCAGGACTTTATCAATGCCAGTTTCGAGCAACTGGGGCGCTATCAACTCAGTGTCCTCGACGAAGCCGGGCAGACCGCGCGCGTCGAGTTCAGCGTCGTTGATTAGATCGCTATCGAGGGCAAGCCCCCTGCCACACTGGGATGTGTTGGCCTATCAAAGGTGGGAGGGGGCTTGCTCCGGTGACGGCCCAAAGGTTCACTTGCCTTGAAGGCCATTCCCCCCGAAGCTATCCACCTTCAGGAGCCTGCCACATGAACCTCGAACACCTCACCGAACGCCTGCACCGTATCCGCGATACCAACGACTGGAAGCAGTTCCACAGCCCCAAAAACCTGGCCATGGCCGCCAGCGTGGAAATGGCCGAGCTGGTGGAGATCTTCCAATGGCTGACCGAAGACCAGTCGCGCCAGCTGCCGGCCGACAAACTCGCCCATGCCGGGCAGGAAGTCGGCGATATCGTGCTGTACCTGCTGTTGCTGTGCAGCGAGCTGGGCCTGGACATGAACGAAGTGGTGCGCGCCAAACTGGCCGACAGCGAACGGCGGTTTGCCCATGAGTGACCGTCATTTCGACCAGTTGGCCACGCGCTTCGCCGAGAAAATCTACGGCGGTGCCAAAGGCGCGATCCGCCTGGCGGTGCTCCAGGCCGACCTCACCGAAGCCCTGCCAAGGCGCCCGCTGCGTGTGCTGGATATTGGCGCGGGCCTGGGCCATATGTCGTTGTGGCTGGCTGAGCAAGGGCATCAGGTGACCCTGGCCGAACCCGCCGAACCGATGCTCGAAGGCGCCCGTCAACGTTTCGCCGAGGCGGGGCAGACCGCGACGTTTATCCATGCGCCCTGGCAAGACCTGCTCGGCCAGCTCACCGAACCCTACGACCTGGTGCTGTGCCATGCCGTGCTGGAATGGCTGGCCGAACCCCATGCAATCCTGCCGGTACTGCACCAACTCGCGGCGCCGGGTGGGTGGCTATCCCTGGCGTTCTACAACCGTGATGCGCTTATCTATCGCAACCTGCTCAAAGGCCACTTCCGCAAAATGCGCAAGAATGACATGGCCGGCGAAAAGCAGAGCCTCACGCCGCAACAACCGCTGGACCCACGAGAATTGGCGGCGCAACTCGAAGGCCTTTGGCAGGTCGAAAGCCAAAGTGGCGTGCGGGTGTTCCACGACTATATGCCGGTGGAATTCCAGGCCCGTGCGGATTTGCAGGATCTTGTAGAGATGGAACTCGCTCACCGTCGTCACCCAAGCTTTGCCGGACTTGGGCGTTATTTGCACTGGATCTGCCGTCCGGTTTAAGCGGCCCAGTCTGCGGAGGTCGAAATGCGTCGTCTCTGTTTGATCCTGTTGTCCCTGGGGTTGGGCGCCTGTTCAAGCCCCAATCCTTATGTTGCCGCGTCGGCGCCGATCCCTCCGGCGCCGCCCCAGGCCGCCCACACCTTTGATACCAGTGCCTACCCGGCGCCGGTGCGCGATTACGGTGCCTACCGCAATTGGGCCTGGCGCAACGGCCAGCTTCCGGCGGGCACGGCCTGGGCCGATTCGGCGCAGATCGCCGAGGCGGTTAGCGGCGCCCTCGACCAGCGCGGCCTGCGCCCCTTGCATGACAACCGCCCGGCGGACCTTTTCGTCAGCGCCGACGTGCGCCTGGAGAAGCGTCTCAAGCAAGTCCAGGATGACTACGGCTACGGTTATGGCGGCTATAACCGCTACGGCAACGGTTATGGCATGTACAACTCGGTGCCGATCGTGCGCACTTATGAAGTCCAGGTCGTGGTGGTGCGCGTCAACCTGTTCGATGCCCGCACCGGTCAGCCGGTGTGGAGCGCCAGCGCAGAGACTGGCAGCCAGGGAAGCCTCAGTGAACGGGCGGATGCCTTGCGCCAGGCGGTGCAGAAGGCAATGACGGCGTATCCTCCCAGTTAACCGCTATTCTCATCTTTGGCGCGGGTCGCTCTTTGGAGAACAACCATGTTTCGTCGTATCGCTACGCTCGCTTTTGTTGTGCTGCTAGGCGGTTGCCAGACCAGCCAAGTCAACCACGATTTTGACGCCAGCCGGGACTTCGGTGCCTACCGAAGTTGGGCCTGGAAAGACCCGGCCCTGCAATACCGCCCGGATGACCCGCGCATCAAGAGCGACCTCACTGAACAACGCATCCGCCAGGCCGTCGGTGAACAACTCGACCAGCGCGGCCTGCGCCCTGCGGCGCCGGGCACCAGGGCTGACCTGAACGTGCAGGCCTACCTGATCGTCGAAGACCGCCAGCAGCAGGTCACCACCAACTACGGCGGCGCCTGGGGCGGCCCGTGGAATGGCTATTGGGGCGCGCCGATGTACAACGAAACGCGCAACATCACCTACAAAGTGGCGACCATCCAGATCGACCTGCTCGATGGCAAGGACGGCAAACTGGTCTGGCGTGGCAGCGACGAACAGATGATGGCCAGCTCGCCCAACCCTCAGGACCGTGACAAAGCCATCCGTACCACCGTCACCCGCGTCCTCTCCAGCTACCCCCCTCACTAACCTCTGCAGGCGCAGGCTCGCTGTGGCAGGCGGGCTTGCTGTGGAGAGCAGGCTTGCCGTGGCGAGCAGGCTTGCCCTGCGTTGGGCTGCGAAGCAGCCCCCTCAACCCCCCCCTCAAACCGATTTATGGCAACGGGCCAGCCCTTGTCTACACTCAAAACCATCTACGGAGAGTAAGCGCTAAGGAGTGCCTGATGTCTCCCCGACTTGGTTACAGGCAGCGTGGTGCGATTGGCCTGATGGCGGCGGCTACCCTGGCGATGGCCATGGTGTTCCTGCTGCTGGCGGTAGACAGCGGCCGTCTCTATCTGGAAAAGCGCAAGCTGCAGTCCGTCGCCGACAGCGCCGCGCTGGAAGCCGCCAGCCGTGGCGGCCTGTGCACACCCGCCACCACCGCCAATGACTACGCCGTGCAGAACGCCACACGCAACGGTTTCACCGTGGTCGCTGGCGACAGCAGCCGTGGCCTGGCCGTCACCTGCGGCACCTTGACCACCAATGCCGGCAATGTCCGTGTATTCACTGCCGACGCCACCAAAAGCGATGCCGTGCGCGTGGTCGCCACGCGCAGCGTAATCACCAGCATCGCCAGTGGGCTGTGGGGCATGTTCAGTGGTGCGCCGGTCTCCACCCAGATGACGCTGAGTGCCACCGCCGTGGCCGCCTATGCACCGCCGGTGGCGCAACTGACGATTCGCAGCAGCCTGTCCTCTGTGAACTCCGGCAACTCCCCGCTATTGAACATGGTCATCGGCAATCTGCTGGGCGGCAGCCTGTCCCTGACCGCTGCGGGCTGGAATGGCTTGCTGACGACTAACGTGAACCTGCTCGGTTACCTCGACCAGTTGGCGGTTCAATTGAACGTCAAGGCGGGGGACTACGACGCGTTGCTGAGCACCGCCGTATCCGCCAGCCAGTTGCTCGACGCAGCGGTGAAGGTCCTGCAAAAAAACGGCGCGGTCGCCACGGCGGTGATCAACGATGTCATTTCAGTGAAAGCGATTGCCCCGAATACCCAGCTTTTGAAGGTGGGCGATCTGTTGAAGGTCGCTACCGGTACACCAGCGGCTGCCTTGAATACCAGTGTGCAGCTGTTTCAGTTGCTGGAGACCGTGGCGCAGCTATCCAGTAGCAAAAGTGCGGTCGGTGCGGCAGCGCAGGTGAATATTCCTCTGGTTGGCACCGTCTCGGTCCAGACCAAAGTCATCGAGCCGCCGCAACTGTCTGCGTTTGGCAATCCGGCCAAGGCCAAGGCTGGGCTTTTGAATAATCCGCCGACGGACCAGATTTTTGTACGAACTGCCCAGGTACGCACGTTGGTCACCATCGATGCGCCGATCATCAAGGTGGTCTCGGGGGTTTCATCGATACTGACCGGGCTGGCGACGCCTGTGTCGAAGGTGGTCGGCGGTTTGCTGAACCTGAACCTGCTGGATGTGGTGGCCGGTGTCGTGTGCATAGTCGGGTGCAATGTGGCTGATGTGGATATCACCACGACCTTATCCATCTATATCGAGGCGGCCAGCGCGGAGAGCCACGTGACAGACTTCAGTTGCGCCACACCGGCCACCAAGTCGTTGACGGTGCAGGCCACCACGTCACTCGCTACCCTGGGCGTCGGTTATGTTGACCCGGTGTCGGCGTTTTCATCGTCGGCGCCTGTCAATGTGCAGCCGGTGCGGCTGATCGACTTTGGCCAACGCTTTTGCCTGCTGACCCTGGTGTGCGGGCCTCGCACGGCCGGCGTTGGCGGTGGCTTGAACCTGAGGGCGTTGTCCACCGTGGGGGCGCAAACCAATACGGTGTTGTTTTCGCCGGTGAATGACGTCAATGCGGCGACGATCTACAAAAGCCCACCCGGCACCGCCAATATCGTTAACAGCCTGGGCGCTACCTTGAACGGCCTGCAGGTCACCTATGTCCCACCTACGGGGAGCACGCCCGCTACGCCGAACAGTACAGTCACCGGTGCACTGGCGACCATCGTCAGCTCGGTGGTCAGCCTGGTCCAGAACGTCCTGGCGCCGATCCTCGACCCTATCGTCAATACGTTGCTCGCAGCGCTGGGTGTCAACCTCGGCAACGCCGAAGTCGGCGCCAACCTCAGTTGCCACATGGGCCGCGCCTATCTGGTGATCTAGCTGATCGGCAACTCCACACAAAACTTCGCGCCGTGCTCGCCATTGGCGACGCTCAGGCGTCCGCCCATGTTTTCCACAATGCCGTAGCTCACCGACAACCCGAGCCCCGTGCCCACGCCGATCGGCTTGGTGGTAAAGAACGGCTCGAAAATCCGCTCCAGCAACCGTGGGTCAATCCCGCCGCCGTTGTCTTCCACCCAGATTCGCACATGGCGGCTGTCCTGTTCGCAATGCACTGCGATCCAGGGACGAAATTCGGGGTGTTTTTCCCGTTTGCTCAACAGCGCGTCACGGGCATTGACCATCAGGTTGATCAACACCTGTTCAAGCTGATCGACATAGCCTTTGACCTGGACCTGGACGTCCGCCGGGGTGATCCGCAGCTCAACGCCCTTGCCGCGCAGGCCCTCGCCGAGCAGTGACAGCGTGCCTTCCACGGCCTGTGACGGGTCGAAGGGTTGCTGTTCGATTTCCGAGCGGCGGCCGAACACCCGCATATGGTCCACCACCCGCGTGGCGCGCTGCACCTGGGTGTCGATGCGTTGGAGTTTTTCGGTGAGGTAGTCGATTTGCGCATCGCCGTTGCCCAGACGCTTGAGCACATTGACGATGGCCATGCGCATCACGTTCAGCGGCTGGTTGATTTCATGGGCCAGACCGGTGGCCATTTCACCCAGGGTGGCCATCTTGGCGCTTTGCGTCAGTTGCTGCTGGGAGCGACGCACTTCGGTGTTGTCACGGCCCACCGCCTGCACCTCCACCAGCGTGCCCTGTTCATCGAACACGCCACGGTCCGACCAGACCCACCAGGCGTGCTCGCGCCCCGGCAGTTCAAGGCTGATTTCGGCGGTGCTGACCGGGAATTCTGCGCTCAATTGGCCGATACGCTGCACAAACGCCTGGCGCTGTTCCTGCGACATCCAGTGGCCCAGGTTCAGCCCTGGCAGCTCTGCGGGCGGGCATTCCAGGTAATTGGCCAGCGGTGTGTTGCCGAAGGTCAGGGTCAGGTCGGGGCGATAGCGGCAGATCATCGCCGGGGAGTCTTCGACCAGGATGCGATAGCGTTCTTCGCTTTGCTTGATCTGTTCGGCGGCCAGGGTCGCCTCGGTGACATCCAGCCACAGGCCGACGGCTTCCACCGGCAGGCCCAAGTCATCGCGCAGCAGCTTGGCCTCGTCCAGCAGCCAGTGGTAGTGGCCCTGTTTGTCGCGCAGGCGGTAGCGACTGCGTACGCTGCCTTCGCGCAGCAACTGGCGGCTGCGCTCGAAGTACCGGTCGCGGTCTTCGGGGTGGATCAAGGATGCCAGGCTGTCGTGGTTGCACTCGGCCAGGGTCCAGCCCAGCAGCGGTAGCAGGCTGTCGCTGAAAAAAGCCGGATGCAGGGCGCCGTCGACATAGCGCTGCACATAGATCACGGCCGGTGAGCTGGCGATCAGGTTGTCCAGGCGTGCATGGGCGGCGGCGGCTTGCAATTGCTGGTTCTTGATGTCGCTGATGTCGAGCATGAAACCGATCCAGCGGCGGCTGTCACCCACGCCAAGCACCTGGCCCTGCACGCGATACCAGAGCGGGTGGTGCTCGGCGTCGGTGCGTTGCAGGCGCACGCTGGTCAGCAAGGGTTTGCCCAGGGCCTGCAGGTCGTGCAGACGGCTGTCGAGTGCCTGGCGATCGGCGGGGTGAATCAATTCCAGCCATTGGCTCAAAGGTTGTAGGGTCGGACCGTCTTCCAGGCTGAGGCTGTGCAGCAACTGCGGGGCCAGCTGGATTTCGTGGGTGGCCGGCAGCAGCTCCCACCAGCCGGTGCCGAGCAGGCCCTGCAACGCCTCCATGCGGTCGAGCTGCTGGTGATAGCGCTGCTCGCGCAGCCGGCTCAGCAGGGGCGCGGCGAGGGCGGCGGTGAGATTCAGCCAGTCGCGGTCGTTGGTGTGCTGCTGGCCGTTGTATGGGCCACAGAGCAACCAGGCGGCGACGCCCTGACTGTCACGGTAAGGCACCAGGAAACCGTCGGCATCGCCGAAAATACTGTGCAGACGCGGGTTATCGCTGCGCTCCCGGGCCAGGCTCAACGGTACGTTGCCATTGACGCTGTCCAGGCTGATGCCCAGGTGTTGGCCGGCCTGCCACAAGGCAGGGGCGTCGTGGGCGGCGTACTGGCTGTAGATCCGCCAACCCCGGTCTTCGTCATCGAGCAAGGCCAGGGCAACGCAGGGGATGTGCCAGCGCTGGGCCAGGCTGCGCAGGTGCTCGTTGAACACCTCGGGCAGGCGGGTCAGGCTGCACACCCGCAACTGCTCGCTCATCTGGCAGGCGAGTTGATGGTTCTGTTCGCGGTGCTGGGCCAGTTGCCGGCCGGCCAGTAAATCACCCACGTCCTGCAGGCGCAGGCTCCATTCATCACCGTCGGGTTCGATCCAGCCGCGGGTGTGCAGCACCTGGCCGGTTGCGCCCAGGAAGTCCAGGTCCAGGTTCTGGTGTTGCCAGTCGGCAGGGCTGCCTTCGATATCCAGGGCACTGTCGGCGCACAGCAGCTCACACAGTGGCGGCCGACGTTCGCCGATGGCGTGGGTCGCCAGCTGTGAGCGCAGGGTGCCGCGGATACCCAGCACGTGGCCTTGAACATCCAGTTGCACGTGCAGGCCTGGCATTGGCACGCCCGGCATGTCGAGGGGCGGCGCGCTGACGCGGCCGAGCAGGCGGCCGAAGAGTTTGTCCCCCGACGTCAAAACTGCAGACTCGAACTGGCGGACAGGTTGGCCGGCAGGTTCGGGACGGTACCTACCCCCGGCAGCACCAGCGCCGGGAACACGGAATAGAGGTTGGTAGTCGGGTAGTTGATTGCCACGGTCAGCGTGGTGCCGTTATAGGAGCTGCTGATGTAACTGGGGGAGAACTGGAAACTGCTCGGGATCCATTTCAACTGCTCTATCACAGTGGTTTTGGCACGGTCGGTCACCTGCGTGCCGTAAGCGGTGCCGGCGGCTATCGGGTCCACCGACAGGGCTTGGCGCACGGCCTCCGCCGCGGCCTGGTTGAACGATTGCATCAACAGCAACGGCAGGCTATAGCTGATCAACCCGTAGAACACGGCAAAAAAGATCGTGAAGACCAGGGCGAACTCAATCGCCGCCGCACCTTTTTGCTTTCCAGGCAGGCCTGTTTTCATGACTGCGTCTACCCTGACGGCTACTACTTGATATCAGCATAGAATCAATCAGCGAAAAGGGATGTTTTTTACGTGATCCACGGCGTGGTGATACTGCTCTGGCTGGGGCTCTGTGCGTGGCAGGATATCCGTCAGCGGCAGATCGCCAATGGCTTGACCCTGGGGGCAGCGCTGCTGGCGCTGATCTTCTTGCTGTGGACGGGCACGACCTGGCTAGGAGCGCCCGCCAGCGAGGGCGGTTGGGCCTTTGCCCTGGCCCTGTTGTTGACCTTGCCCGGCTATGCGCTGGGCCGCTTTGGTGCGGGGGATGTGAAGCTGCTGGCTGCCTTGGCCCTGGCCAGTACGCTGGACTGTTTGCTGTGGTCGTTGATCGGTGCGGCGCTCTTTCAGGCGTGCTGGGTGCTTGTGAGTCAAAGGCTTGGGGCGCGTCGGGGGAGGGCAGATGCGCAGGTGTCGACCAAACAGCCATTTGCCCCCTTTGTCCTTACAGGATTTGTGCTGTACTGGCTTTGGATCCATTAGTCGAACAACCGCTCTACCGCTATGTACATAGTCGAAAAGTACGTCTACGTTTATGAAGTATCCGTAAGTTATTTTTTGTCCAAATGGATGGGTCGCCCATTTGCTTGCCAGGCATGGAGTAGCGCGTGAACAAGCTTACCTCGGCAGTAAAAGTGCTCGTGGTCGACGATCAGCCGTTGATCGTGGAAGAACTCTGCGAATTTCTTGAAGGCAGCGGCTACCGCTGCGTCCCATGTGAGTCCAGTCGACACGCCTTGCAGCGCTTCAGTGAAGACCCCGAGATCGGCCTGGTGCTGTGCGACCTGCATATGCCGGACATGGATGGCATCGAGCTGGTGCAGGCCATGCAGAAGGTCGCGGGCAAGCAGCGCGCGTTCGAGGCCATCATGCTCACCGGGCGTGCCGACAAACAGGACGTGATCAAGGCCCTGCGTGCGGGGATCTCGGATTACTACCAGAAGCCGATCAACCTCGATGAGTTGCTCGAAGGCCTGCAACGCCAGGAAGCGGCGCTGGAGGAGCGGCAAAAGGAGCTGCACCTGGGGCACCTGAACCAGAAGCTGCAATACCTTTCCGAATCCATCAACGATTTGTACCAGGACCTCGACAAAGTGCGGCGCAGCCCTGGCGCCGGCTTGGCGGATGAGGGCGAGCCGGTCGTCGATGATGCCGGGCCGATCGAAATCCCGACCATCTTCAACCAGCTGTCGCCGCGCCAGCTCGATGTTGCGCGCCTGGTGGGCAAGGGCCAGACCAACTACCAGATCGCCTGTGAACTGGGGATCACCGAGAACACCGTCAAGCTGTACGTGTCCCAGGTGCTGCGCCTCACCCATATGCATAACCGTACCCAGCTGGCACTGGCCCTGTCGCCGGCTACCTCGGTGCTGCGGCAACGGGTGACGGCGCACTGACGGTTACTGACTCTTCCCACCCTTGGAAGACCCGCCGGATTGCGACTCGAAGAACTCCGGAATCGGATGCTTGTTGCTGTCCAGCCAACGCTGCATGGCCTGTTCCCGTTCTGCGGGCGTGGTCCGTTGTGGCGTGGCGGAAGCTGCGCGCCCATCGACCTGCAAGGCCATCCAATTTTCCGTCTCCGCCTGGTAGGGGGACGACGGGCCCGGCTCGATGGCCAGTGCGCTCAGCGGTAGCAGCGCCAGTGCAATGAAGTAATGTGCTGTCATCTCGCTCTCCTTACTTCAGGGTCACCGGCAGGGCCTGGCTGACTGCCGCGACTTTGCGTGCCGCCACGCCGGCGGCCTTGAGTTTCTCCGCGCGGGCCTGTGCCTCGGTGAACTGCTCGCGGCTCAGGCCCAACTGGCTGACGACCTTGGCCGCTTGCCCCCAGTCGTTCTGGTAAATCAACAGTGTGACCAGGTTGACGGCGGCCAGCGGGTCGCCTTGCTTGAGTTCGATGGCGGTCATGAATTCAAAGCGGGCGTCTTCCACCCGTAATTGGTTGAGGTAGACCACGCCCAAGTCATTGCGGATCTTTTCGTCAGTGGGGGCCAGCTGCGCAGCCCGTTGCAAGTGGGTCATGGCCAGGCCGTTGTCGCCTCTGGCGGCCGCCAACTGCCCGAGGCCGTGCTCGCCTTCGGCCGTCATGCAGGTGCCGAGCAGGCTGCGGTATAGCGGCTCGGCTTCGCTGCGCCCGAGCAGGCGATAAGTGCGGGCCTTGCGCTGGCGCACCTGGGGCAGGGACTCGGGCAGGTTTTGCAGGTTGGCCAGGCTGGCGTGCAGCTTGCCTTCGTTGGCCAGGTCGTCGGACAGGTTCAGCGCCAGCTCCTGGTCCGCGCTCGGCTTGGTGCAACTGCCCGGTGAGGCCAGCGCCGCCCAGGGCGATTGGCCGTTGGTGGCGCAGCCGCCGAGCATCAACAGCGTCAGGCCGGCAATCAGTGCTTTCATCAAGGTCTCCTCAAAAGTGGCTCAACGCGCGGGCGATGCCGATAAAGGCGGGGCCGCCGAGCACGATCAACAAAGCGGGGAACAGAAACACCATCATCACCACCGACATTTTTGCCGACATCTTCGAGATGTATTCCTGCAAACGGGTCAGGCGTCGGTCGTCGAGCAGTTGCTTGAGGGCCAGCAGGGACTTCATCGCGCCGCCGCCCTGCTGGATCAATTGCTGGAGGATGATGCAGGTGTCGGTGAACTCATCCACCTCCAGCACGCGTGCGGTCTTGCCCAGTTCCTCGCCCAGCTCCAGCCCCGAATCGACCCGTGCCAGGATCAGGCGCAGTTCATGCGTCAACGCGGGGAGCAGGCGTTGAGCTTCGTTGCCCACCACCCGCAGCGACTGTTCAATCGCCATGCCGGATTCGAACAGGATGCGCAGCAGTGGAATGAAGGTTGAAATTTCCTTGGCGATGGTCTGCTGGCGATACTTGGCCGCAGCGGCGAGTACGCGTTTGGGCAGCAGGTAGCCGATGCCCACGGCAAACATCGGCGCAATCCAAGCGGGGGCCGCGTGCGGAAACAATAGCTGCTGGCCGAGCAGGGTGAGGCCCAGCAGCACAATTGGCGTACCGACCTGGAAGGCGGCGAACAGCGAGCGCTGGCTGGCCTTGCGCCAACCGATCCGGTTGAGGAGAACCTGAGTCTCGTTGTCCAGGCTGACCGAGCGCTGGGCCAGGGCGCTTCCCCCCAGTTGACGCATGAAGCTACCGAGTTTGTGGTCGCTTGCCCTCCGCCCTTGCAAGCGCTCGGCGACCCGTCGATCACGCCGGCGATGTTCAAGCACCTGGCCTCCCACCAGTACCGCGGCGGATAGCAACAACAGGGCGCAGGCCAGCACCATCATCTCAGACACTCCTCAACATGCGCCACATGACGAAGGTACCCGTCAGGTCCATCCCCAGCGCGGCGAACAGCATGATGCGCCCGGTGTCGTCGTTCCACATGGTCATCAAGTAGCCAGGGTTGACGATCATGAAGTAGCCGACGATCAGGATGGGCAGTCCGCCCAGCACATAGGCGGTCATGCGCGTTTCACCGGTCATGGCCTTGAGTTGCCGGGCACCTTGTTCGCGCTCGCGAATCATCTTGATGAGGTTTTCCAGCAGTTCGCTGGCGTTGCCGCCGTAGCGGTGGTTGACCTTCAGGCCGAGGGCGAACAGGCGGAATTCGTCCTGCTCGTAGAACTCGGCAAAGTCGCTCACCGAGTCCGGCAGGCTGACCCCCATGCGCACATTGCGTTGCACGCGGGCCATGGCGTCCTTGAGTGGGTCTTCAACGCCTTCGACGCCGCCCAGTACTGCATCTGCCAGGGTTCTGCCGGACTTGAGGCTGCGTACACTGTGGTCGAGCAACTGCGGCAGTTGCTCGACCATGCGCTGCACGCGCCGTTGATAACGCCAACTGATGTACAAGCGCAGTACCAGGGGCGGCGTCACGACCATCGCGATCAGCCCCAGACCGTCGGCCAGCAGCCAGCCGAACAGCGCGCCGATCACCCAGGCGCTCAGCCAAAGGCCCAGGCGGTCAGTGGGTTTGCCCAGCCCGGCACGCTGGAACATGCGCTCAAGAGCGGTCCACTTGTTGTTCGGTTCCTGTGTCTGCGGCTGGCCGTCACCCAGGCGCTCCAGCACGCGGTCCGTCTGGGCTTTGCGCAGGCCATGCTGAAACTGCCAGAACGACAGGCCGATCAACAGCAGGCAGACAAGCAACAACACCGGTCCTGTCATCACGCGCTCCCTAGGACTGCAACGCCGATTCGCGGCGCAGTTTGTCGCCGGCCGGGTTGAGGGCTTCGCGCAGGAAGCCAAAGCCGGTACGCCGGTCCAGGCGGAACAGGGTATTGGTGACGTACACGTCATCACGCACACCGACCACTTCCACCACTTCGCTCACGCAGCGACGCCCATCGGGCATGCGCGACAGTTGGATGATCACGTCCAGTGCGGCGCAGATCATCTGGCGCAGGGTTTTTTCGGCGATTGCCCGCCCGGTCAGGCCCACCAGGGTTTCCAGGCGCAGCAATGCATCCTGGGCGTTGTTGGCGTGCACGGTGCTCATGGAGCCGTCGTGGCCGGTGTTCATCGCCGTCATCACGTCGAGCACTTCGACACCACGGATCTCGCCAAGGATGATGCGGTCCGGGCGCATCCGCAGGGCGTTGCGGATCAGGTCGCTGGACTTGACTTCGCCGTGGCCCTCGGCGTTGGGTGGACGGGTTTCAAGGCGTACCACGTGGGGGTGGCCCAATTGCAATTCGGCGACGTCCTCGATGGTCACCAGGCGTTCGTGGGGGTTGATCAACTGACTGAGGATATTCAGCAGCGTAGTCTTGCCGGTGCCTGTGCCGCCGCTGATCAGGATATTGCAGCGCTTGCCCACGGCCTCCTGGAAGAACTCGAAAATGCTCTGGTCGATGGTCTGCATGGCGACCAGGTCGCTGCTCTTGAGCATGTCCTTGCGGAATTTGCGAATCGACAGGCACGGTCCGTCCAGGGCGATCGGCGGGATGATCGCATTGACCCGGCTGCCATCGGGCAGGCGCGCATCCACCATGGGCGAAGACTCATCCAGGCGCCGGCCCAGCGGTGCGAGGATGCGTTGCATCACGCGCTCCACGTGGTGGTCGTCGATGAAGCGCAGGTCGCTCTGGTGCAGCAAACCATCACGTTCGATAAATACTCGATGTGGCCCGTTGACCAAGATTTCGGTCACCGACGGATCGCGCAACAACACCTCCAGCGGGCCGAAACCGGTGAGTTCGTCAACGATCTCTTCGGCCAGGCGCTCCGTCTCGTAGCGCGAAATCGCCAGGCGCATGCGCGTGATGTACTCGGAGACTTTGTCGGTGACGAATTGCGCCAGGGACTGGCGCGTGCCTTCGAGCAGGTTCTTGCCCGACTCTTCGATGGCGTCGATGATGTAGCGATGCAGCACCAGTTTCAGGCCATCGTGATCGGTGTTGCCACCGGCAGCGCGGGCCGGGCCGCCAAACAGCTTTTCTCCGTTCATCGTCCTGACCCCAGGATGCGTTCAAACCAGCGCATCGAAGGCTTTGCCAAACCCTCGGAGCGTTTTGCCAGGCGCTCGCCCAAGGCGCGCACGGCCTGGGTCAAGGGTTCGCGTGGCGCTAGGGCGAACAGCGTCTGGCCCTGGTTTTTCACATTCAGGCGCAGTTCGGCACTCAGAGGCAGCACGGCGACGCATTCGAGGCCGAAGCTCTTTTCCAGGGCTTCGGTGTCTGGGGCGCAGGCCTTGATGTAGCGGTCCACTACCAGTTTGGCATGCTCAAGCTTCATGCCTTTTTCACGCCAGCGATTGATCACCGCCAGGTTGCGACGGCAGTCCAGTACGTTCTGGTCGGTGCACCACAGCAGTTTGTCGCAATGGCTGACAAAGGTGCGCAGGGCTTCGCTGTCCGGCTGTCCGGTAATGTTCACGACGATGTGCTGGAAGTGTTGGCGCAAGGCGCTGAGCAACATGTACAGCTCGGCGGCGCTGGTGAGTTTGAGCGGTTCGTCACCGGTGGCGTACGCCAGGATGCGCAGGCCATCCAGGGCGGTGGTGAAGGCGCTGTTGATCAAGGTGGTGTCGAGGCGGCGCAAATGCCGCAGCGCATCGCCGAAATTGAACGTGCTCTCCAGGCCCAGCAACGCCAGGCTGTCGCTGCGTGGCAGGCCGAGGTCGAGCAGCAGGGTCTGCTGCCCGCTCTTTTGCACCACCAGCGCCAGGTGGGTGGCCAGCATCGCGCCGTCGGCGTTGCTCTGGGTGCCGAACAGCACGGTCAGGCCGCCCAGTTGTGCGTTGGGGGGCACGGTCGGCAGGCGCTTGCTCAGGCGCCGCACCAGGCCGGCCACTTCGCTGGAGCGTGAGCCGTAGGCCACGAAATCGCGGGCGCCGGCACGCATGGCATTCAGCACAAGCTGGTTGTCCATGCCATCGCCGAGGGCAACCACGGCGAGCATGGGCTTGGCTTCCAGCGCCCCTTCGATCAGTGCGCTCTGGGCCACCAGGTTTTCGCGGTCAAGGCCGATGAACACCAGGTTGGCGAAGGTCACATCGACCAGCGCCAACAGTTCGTCGAGGCTGCCGGTGCCGGCACTTACCACTTGACCAAGCGGTGCGAGAGCCCCCTGCAGCCACTCAAGGTCAGTGGTGTTGCGGGTGATGGCGAGGAAGGTCTGGCTCAGGCTATCGCTCATTGGGAAAGTCCACTGCGACGGTCGAAGTTGCCGTTTTCCAGAAAGAACAGCCGGTACCAGTTCGGGTCGTAGTTGCGCAGTTTTTCGCCGGGCAAGGAGGGCAGTTGGGCGTTGGCGGCCAACGGCTGCACCAAGTGGGGCGTGACGATCATCAGCAGCTCTTTTTCTTCGCGGCTGATCGTGGAATCGCGGAAAAATGCGCCGAGGATGGGGATATCGCCCAGCCCTGGAAATTTATCGATGGTCGAGCGGTTGTTGGTGCTGATCAGGCCGCTGATCACGAAGCTTTCGCCATCGGCCAGGGACACGCTGGTGTCGGTACGGCGTACAGTCAGGGCCGGCACCTGGATGCCTTGAATCTGCACGGCGTTGCTGTAGTCCAGTTCGCTGACTTCCGGTGCCACCTTGAGAGTGATGCGGTTGCGGTCGATCACGGTGGGGGTCAGGGTCAGGCGAATACCGAACTCTTTGTATTCGATGGAGATGGTATCGCTACCAGAGCTGGGTACCGGGACGGGCACTTCACCGCCGGCGAGGAAGGATGCGCTCTGCCCGCTCATGGCCACCAGGCTTGGGCGGGCCAGGGTGTAGGCAAAGCCGCTGCGCTCCAGGGCGTTGATCATGGCCTTGACCCGGCCGCCGCCAAATCCGACGTTGAAACTGTCCGTGCTCACCGGCAGCTTGAATACCCCCTCAGAGGGCGAAAGAAGGCTGGGGCTACCGAGGAAAAAGTTGGTACCCACGCCGAGAAACTTCGTACTGGCTTCCTTGAGCTTGGTACGGCTGACTTCCACAAAGCGGATGTCGGTCTGCACCTGGCTGGGCAGCAACGGGTCTTGCGAGGGCGACAGCGACACGCTGGTCAGCGCCGAGGTGGCCTTGCCCTTGACGAACACCATGCTCTGGCGCGGCGCGCTGGCGCAGGCGGTCCACACCAGCAGGCTGGTGGCGCCGCTGCTGACACCGGTGAGCAGGAAGTTACGGTCACCGTTGACCCGCACGTCGGCGATTTTCGGATCGCCGATGGCCAGGCGCGTAATTGCCACGGGCGATTGCAGTTCCTGTTGCAGGCCTTCTCCCACCTCGACCACGGCGGGCAGTTGGCCCAGGGCACTGCAGTTGCCC